>Ga0209979_1000998_pt1 | contig 33468 bp, 32 predicted proteins | sample AnhtaG_FD_183114 | JGI IMG/M metagenome (GOLD analysis project Ga0209979, IMG submission 183114) | Deep subsurface microbial communities from Anholt, Denmark to uncover new lineages of life (NeLLi) - Anholt_01485 metaG (SPAdes) (version 2) | ecosystem: Environmental > Aquatic > Marine > Oceanic... | reverse complement strand
GATGCGACACCGTAGGCAAGAACTTTTTTTGCTTTTGCCCCGAAGTATTTCATCACTGATGCCTGGCTCACAAATACCGCAATGGCTCCAGCTATAAAAAAAGCAGGAATGAGACATGTCAGAACGTGTTCTTGAGCGTACCATTTCGCAAGGTGCAGTGATTCCATAAGGGCTTTGTCGAACCGGAGGATACCCAAAGGAAGATAAAAAGTGCCCAGAAATACAAGGGTAATTATCAAGAGAGGCTTCCATTCGCTTTTCCAGTCTGTCTGACTCATAGTTTATATTTCTTAAAGTTCAATCTTGCATTTTTTGCCAATTGACCAAATGAAGTCTAAAAAATTATTATATTGCGTCCATCCGGTCTTGTGCTTGCTCTCTAAGTACAGCCTCCACACAATCAAGGAAATTCAAAGCACAACGCATGCGGAGGCTGTAAAATACCTGTTTTCCTTTTTTTTCGACATTTACTAATCCGGCATTCCTAAGGATCGACAGGTGTTTTGATACTGTAGAGACAGCCAGTCCGACCATTTCTGTAAGCTCGCAGACACAATAAGATTTCTTTGCAAGCACTTCTATCATAAATAGTCGAGTTGGGTGAGCAAGGGCCTTTAAAATGGCTGCTCTCGTTTCGCAACGAGCTCTTTCCCTGTTATTCATTTTCATATTTGGCATAATAACCAAATGGTAATTATTTGTCAAAAGGAATTTGTATTAAAGTCTAACCCGGGACTCAAAATCCAGTTCTCTTTTGGAGAGTATTGGTTCGAATTTCTCCTCCGGCACCAGCTTCAGCCTGGGAAATCCAAAATATTTAATGTCTTCCTTTTAATCAACAATATCCATAGTTAGGCAGGTTTACTCAATTTCTGACACACAACTGACACATGGGAGAAAAAAGAAATGGCGCGCCTGACAGGACTCGAACCTGCGACACAGGGATTAGGAATCCCTTGCTCTATCCGTACTGAGCTACAGGCGCACAAAGTGAAGCTTCCCACATTTTTAATTATGAATCAAGCCCTTACACAATAACAATAGAGAGATTGCCGCGTCACTTCGTTCCCCGCAATGACAATTTGTGGGTTTGATGAATTAAACCCCAACATATGAATTAAATCCCAGTAATCTACGTTTTTCTCTGAGATATTTCGATAAGTTTTTCTCTTACGAAACTGTTCCTTTTTACAGGCTTATCGTTTTTAATCGCAATATAGAGAGCTTTGTACGAACCAACAATTACACTCAACTTTTTAGCCCGGGTAAGGGCTGTGTAAAATAGATTTCTCTGAAGCATAATGTAATGCTGTGTCATAAGGGGCATGATTACCGTCTGATACTCGCTGCCCTGTGATTTATGAACTGAAACAGCATAAGCAAGTGTAATATCATCCATCTCTTCCCTTTCGTAAACAAGTACTCTTCCGTCGAAATCCACATATACTCTGTAACTCTGTCTATCGATAAGAGAGACTATCCCGATATCCCCATTAAAGACCTCTTTATCATAGTTATTCCTGATCTGCATCACTTTATCTTGAAGTTTTATCATCCGGTTTCCGAACTTAAGACCGTCTCGTGAAGGATTAAGCCTCTGCTGCAGCTCTGAATTCAGGTTATCAACTCCGACAAGTCCACGATACATAGGGCTGATAACTTGAATCTCTGGGGAAAACGGCTCCAGATTAAATTTCTCCGGGATACGTGATGTGCAAAGATTCACAATCGTCTGGAAAACTTTCTGCTCATCTTCCTGATGGATGAAATAAAAATCAGCATTTTTATCGCCTTTGGGAGGGTAAATCAAGGACTTCCCCTGATTGATCCGGTGGGCATTTACAACAATCAGGCTGTCTTTTTCCTGGCGGAAAATTTCATCCAGCCTTACAACTTCCACCCTCTGCGATTCGATAATATCCCGAAGAAGATTTCCAGGACCCACGGATGGCAGCTGGTCCTTATCACCAACCAGAATAAGGCGCATCCAGGATGGAACAGCCTTTATCAGATGATACATAAGCGGCAGGTCCACCATGGAAAACTCATCAATTATCAAAACATCCCCGTTTAGAGGACGTTTCTCATTGCGCCTGAAAGTTCCAAGTTTGGGGGTGAATTCCAGTATCCGATGAATTGTTTTGGCTTCCTCCTGTGTTGTTTCAGTCAACCGTTTAGCTGCTCTCCCCGTTGGTGCTGCTAAAAGAACAATTTTTTCCCATCTGTGAAAAATATCAACCACTGCTTTAATAATAGTGGTCTTTCCTGTCCCAGGGCCTCCTGTGATAACAAGTATTTTTTTATTCAAGCATTCTTTCACGGCAATTTTTTGTTTAGAAGAAAACTCAAGTGATATTTCTTCTTCCACTTCCGAGATAGCCTTGCTGATATCAAAATCAGGTGTGAGGCATCGAAAAGAGACTAATTCATGAATAGACCTGACAACTTCCTCCTGGGCATTATGGAAAAAAGGAAGATAAATGGCAGTATCTGTGCCGACTTTTTCTGCGATGACCGATTTCTTTTTTATAAGTCCATCCAGCACTTTCTTTACTTTTTCTTCTTCAACTTCCAATTCCTTAAAACAGCTCTTTTCCAGATCCTTCTGCAGAGAAAAGATATGTCCTTGTTCATTGTCCTTTTCTAAAAGATACTGGACATAAGCTTTTATTCTTTCCGAAGAGGATGGGCTCACTCCCAACTTTAAAGCCATCTGGTCCGCAGTTTTAAAGCCAACTCCCCAAATATCAAGGCATACTTGATAGGGATTGGTCTTTAATATTTGAAAAGACTTCTCTCCGTACTGGTGGTAAATCTTTGTAGCCAAATTAGTGGAGACACCATGCTCCTGCAGGAATATGATAAGGTCTCTTATATGCTGATGTTCAGCCCACGATTTCTTAATTTCTTTTAATTTAACAGCGCCCACTCCCTCAACTTCCTGCAGTTTGTCGGGTTTTTCTGAAAGAATATTTATGGTTTTAGCTCCGAATTTTTTTATAATCCTTCGAGCCAACACAGGCCCTATTCCTTTTATTAATCCTGAAGAGAGAAATTTTTCGATTCCCTTGACCGAAGCAGGCAGCACAGGAAGAAAATTTTCCACTCTGAACTGCTGTCCAAACCTGGGATTTATTTCCCATTTCCCTTTTATCTTCAGCATTTCTCCCGGAGAGAGAGGTGGAAACATGCCGACTAAGGTCATAGATTGACCATCTTCAAGAATAAATTCGCAAACCGTGTAACCTGTATCTGGGCTGTAGAATACTATCTTCTCAATAGTCCCTTCAAAATATTCCATTGTATAAAACCTAATCTTTTTTCTGTTTGAGGCTTATTTTTTACTCCTCAGTGTCTCACAAAAAAATCATCTTCCCCAAAATCTGTCATCAAGGCAATAACAGGATGTTTCATTTTTTTTATCTTATTCTAATCCTAAACTCCGGTCAACTTCGAATACAACAGCACAGTCCTTTATGTTCCAATTGTAAGAAAAATGGGCAGGCTTGTTCCAACTAAAGAATAAAAAAATGAGCAGTCAACTTTTTACTATAAAATAACATCATTGCAGATAAAGACATTTTATTTCAACTCTTTTATAACGCGGGCTTGATGAATCAAGCCCCTACAGATGAAACAAACATCTAAGGATAAATTAATCCCATATTAGAAACTAACGAAAAAATTGTTTGTCCCCTTTTTATCTTATAACTTTGAGAAGGCGTTTTGGTCTTGCTTTAACGATAAACCTCACGAATTTTTTCAGTCTTTCTCTAAGGCTCGTTTTAAGATGAGCATTTCTCTCCGCTTTATACGAAAAATAAATAATCCAGGGCCTTCCTTTTATGTAACTAAGAGGCAGGAACCGCCAGTAACGGCTGTCCAAACTGTTATCCCGGTTGTCTCCCATTACAAAACAGTGACCTGGTGGAACAACCACAGGTCCATAATTGTCCTTTATCGTATCATCATAATTATAACCTTCCTGGTCGCGATCACTGTTTATATGGACTTTGTATTCCTCTGGAATAGGCTCATCGTTTATGTAAACTTGCCTATTCTTAATCTCAACCTTTTCCCCTTCCAAAGCAATGACCCTTTTTACAAAATCTTTCCAGAGCTCTTTCGGATATTTAAAAACAACAACGTCATGCCTCTCTAGCTTCTTCCTTGGCATCATCAATCCTTCCAATGGCAAAACCGGGTTGGCGTAGACGAGCTTGTTGACAAGGAGAAAGTCCCCAACCAGCAAAGTGGGTTCCATAGAGCCGGTCGGAATCTGAAAGGCCTGGACAACAAATGTCATTACAAAAAAGACAAAAACCGCTGTTTCTGCTATAAGCTCAAAGAATTCGCGAAAACCACTCTTTTCCCGCTCTTTTTTTTCCTTTGTTCCTTTTTTTTCTTTTTCCATTTTAAACCATAAATGAAACACTCAATATAACTAAAAAAACAAAATTCATCAATATAGTGTTTTTTACAGCCGGCAGAAAGTCTGGCCAGTTTTCCAGGTTTTTCTTCCCAACTCTATAAGCCATAAAAGGCATAGGAAGCGTGACCATAACCAGTAATGACCAGAGCGGCCAGCCACCAAAAAACACCCCGATCAAAACAACCAAATAGCAACTTAAAGCCATTAACAAATAAATCAACAGACTTCTTTTAAATCCAAAAAGAATGACCCAGGTTTTTCTTCCTGTTGAGAAGTCCGCATCTTTGTCAGCAAACTCATTGATCAGTAAAACCAAAGTTGTCAAAACTCCTGAAGGAGCAGCCACAATCAGAACCCAGGGTGAGGGAAAGCTATTAGCCTGAACGTAATAGGCTCCTAACACCATCAAAGGACCCCAGGCTAAAAATATGGCAACTTCTCCCCATCCCTTGTTGACCAAACGAACAGGAAAACCATTATAGCTAAAAACAAAAAAGAGAGCGGCCAGCCCGATAAACAATATGTAATTTCCTTCTAATACAATATTAAGATAAAAACCAATCGCCGAACCTAAAACGGCAAAAATGATTGATACAGCCAGGGCTTCTTTGGATTTGACAAATCCATCTAAGACCATCCGGCTTCCACCCGAAAAAGGAACCAGGGCATTCTGGTTTGAAGCATCATTTCCACTCTTAAAATCAAAGTAGTCATTTGCTACATTGCAGCTAATGTGAAGAAAGCATGCCCCAAAAAAAGCTAAAAGGAACAGTCCCAGATTGAACTGATTCGTCTCCCACAATGCAAAAGCTGTCCCTATAAAGACAGCCCCTGCAGTCACAACTAAGAAGGGAAGGCGCAGAAGAAGCATAATAGCTTTTGACTTTTTCATCAAATATCTCCCGAGATTATTATTATAATTTACTGGGGAAAATAATCAAGGTAAATAAATTCACGCAACAACGCTTTCTGGCTTTTCGAACCTCATTATTTTATACTTAAGCTATGAATTTCGCCCTTTTTGGTTATCCAAAAACCGGAAAAACCACTTTATTTAACCTGCTCACCGGCGCAAAAATTGATGTTAAATCCTACGCAGATGGGAAAAAAGAGCTCAACCGAAGAACTTGCCCTATTCCAGACTTTCGTCTGGATAAAATCTGGGCTCTTTATCCAGAGAAAAATAAAATCCCTGCTTCAATCGACTTCATAGACTTAGCCGGAATCTCCTACGGCGATGTTAAAGACAGCTCTTACCTTAACTATCTTCGTAATGCCGACGCCCTTACTCATGTTGTAAGGGGATTTTACGATGCTCAAATTTCCCATCCTAAAGGAAAAATCAGTCCTAAGGACGACATCCTTTCTATGGAAGAAGAGCTTATACTGGCAGATTTAGTCTCAATAGAATCCAGACTGGAAAAATTAGAAAAGGAATTAAAAAGAGCAAAAACCGTAGAGGGAGAAAAGGAAAAAGAACTCCTTGAGCACCTGCACTCCCACCTTGAAGAAGGAAAGGGGATCCGCGAGGCGCCCCTTTCTCCTCAGGAAGATAAGCTGCTGCGCAGCTTCGCCTTTCTAAGCCAGAAGAAACTTCTCCATATGATCAACATCGACGAAAAAGATATTCCTCTTATCGAAAATCCTGAGAAAATTTATCCCTCAGATAAAAAAGGGATAGGTGTTGTGGCATTCTGCGGAAAGATCGAAATGGAAATCCTTGAATTAGAAGGCGAGGAAAAAGCAGATTTTATTACCGAGTACGGACTGCACGAACTGAGTGCTCCCAAATTTTTAAAAGCTTCATACGATCTTCTAAAAGTTATTACTTTTTTCACTATCGGCAAGGATGAAGTCAAGGCATGGACTATCCAGGAGAACACTCCTACATTAAAGGCAGCAGGCTCAATCCATTCAGATATTGAAAAAGGTTTCATCCGAGCTGAGGTCATCTCCTGGGAAGAACTCCTCCAGCACAGCTCTTTTCAAGCTGCTAAAGAAAAAGCAGCAGTGCGCCTGGAGGGAAAAGACTATCCTGTCCAAAATGGAGATGTTTTATATTTCCGATTTGCTAAATAATAAAATAAAGAAGGGTAATTAAAAAATATCTAAAGATAAATCCTGACCAACAACAACTTAAAGTCAAAAAAACATGAGGAAAAAATTTGAGATCAAAGCTTCAGGCAGCTCTTCCTCTGCCAGAGCAGGCATCATCCATACCCCCCATGGCCCTATCAAAACTCCTGCTTTTGCTCCTGTGGCAAGCCAGGGCACGATAAAAGGCCTCACCCACAACCTGCTTCAAAGCCTTGGAGCTCAACTTTTGCTCGTTAATTCTTACCACCTGTTCCTCCGGCCCGGAATAGAAACAATAAGTCAATTGGGAGGAATCCATTCGTTTATATCCTGGGAAAAACCCATTCTCTCTGACAGCGGCGGATTCCAGATTTACAGCCTCTCCCCTCTTGTTAAAGTAAAAAAAGAAGGAGTTGAGTTCACCTCTCATCTTGATGGAACAAAAATCTTTCTATCACCTGAAAACGTTCTGGATATCCAGCAAAAATTGGGCTCTGATATTATAATGACCCTGGATCATTTCCTCCCGTTCACTTCCTCTGAGAATAAGATAAAAAAGGCTGTGGAGCTTACTACCCACTGGGCTAAGCGCTCAAAAGCTTTTTTTCTCAAGCAGCACTCCCCACAACTCCTATGGGGAATCACCCAGGGAAGCGTTTACTGGAACCTGAGAAAGCAAAGTATAGAAGAGTTGCTGGAAATTGACTTTGATGGCTACGCCTTAGGAGGACTCGGGATTGGTGAGCCAAAATCCCAGCTTGTTGAAACCCTCGAAAAAGCCGACTCCCTCTTCCCAAAAGAAAAGCCCCGTTATCTTATGGGTATAGGCTATATCAATGATATCCTGGAGGCTGTGGAAAGAGGTATCGACTTTTTTGACTGTGTCCTCCCAACAAGAAACGCCAGAAACGGAACTCTTTTCACCAGCAGGGGAAAAATCGTCATCAAAAACCTAAAATACGCCCAGGACCAAAGGCCTCTTGATGAGGAGTGTTCATGTTATACATGCCAAAATTTCTCCCGTGCCTATCTCCGCCATCTCTACGAAAGACAGGAAATTAGTTCCGCTATCCTTAATACAATCCATAACCTTCATTTTTACCTTGACATCTTTAGAAAAATTAGGCAAGCTATTCAATCAAATTCGCTCCATACTTTGAAATGTAGTATTTTGAATAAAAATGAGGTAGAACAATGATGATTTTTTCAGCTTTTCTCAGTTTTTTTCATCAAGCTCAACCCGGTGCTCGCCCCCAGGGAAGTATCCTTACAGCTATGTTCCCTTTTATCCTTGTTTTTGTTATTTTCTATTTTTTACTCATCAGACCTCAACGAGTTAAACAGAAAAAACATCAAGGAATGGTTGAACAACTCAAATCAGGTGACAAAATCGTAACTTCCGGAGGAATCTACGGAACGGTCATGGGAGTCCAAAAAGACAGAATTGAAGTGAAAATCGCATCCAATGTTAAAATTGATATCACTAAAAATTCTGTTGCGGCAATCCTGACTCCCCCAAAACAAGAAAAATAAAACTCCCTGATTTGAAATAAGAGATAAATCTCACTCTTATGATTTAAAGCCGCTAATAACTCAAGATGAAAAAAGGCTTACGTTGGAAAATTTTTCTGGTCGTTTTTATTATCGCTCTAGCGATAATTTTTTCCTACCCACCCGCAGATAAAATCCATCTTGGCCTCGACTTAAAAGGGGGGATGCATCTTGTTCTTCAAGTCATGACAGATGACACCATTAATATGGAGACAAACCAGGATATTCTCCGTGTTAAAGAACTATTTAAAAAGGAAAATATTGAGTACAATACAATAGCAAAAGGGGAAACTGGCCAGTTTTCCATCCAGGAAATCAATCCTGACCAAAAAAACGAAATTAAAGACATCCTGAATGAGTATTTTAAAGATTGGAATTACTCCATTATCGGCAATACCGTCTCTCTCACCTTAAGGCTAAATATTGCCCAATATTACAGGGACCAATCTGTCGAAATGTCTCGAGAAACAATCGAAAACAGAGTTGATGAACTAGGCCTGGTTGAACCGATCATCCAAAGGCAGGGATCTGGTGACAGAATCATACTGGAACTTCCTGGAGCTGAAAATCCGGAAAGGATCATGAACATCATTGAAACCACAGCGGTTTTGGAATGGAGACTGGTCAAAGCAGGACCAGCACGTGATATAGAAACGCTGCTTGTCGATTTTGAAGGTAAAGTTCCTGAAGATATGGAAGTAATGAGAGAAGATCCAAGAAGAAAAGAAGAAGGAGAAGAAGCAGGCTATTACCTCGTGAGCAGTATCTCTCCTGTTACCGGGCAGGATTTACTACATGCCCGCCCAACAACCGATGAATGGAACGAGCCGTCTGTACGATTCACACTGAATGCAGAGGCAGGAAGAAGGTTCTATAAGTTTACCGGGGATAACCTTGGCCAACTCCTGAGTATCGTTCTTGATGGAAAAATTCAAGAAGTGGCAAGAATCGAATCAAGAATCCCAGATACCGGAATCATACACGGTTCCTTCACCGTGGAGTCAGCTGAAGATCTTGCCCTTGTCCTCAGAACCGGAGCACTTCCGGCTTCAATTAAATATCTAGAAGAAAGAACGATCGGTCCATCTCTGGGTGCTGATTCCATCCGCAAAGGCTTATCCGCCATAATAATAGCTCTTTTTCTAGTTATAATTTTTATGCTCATTTATTACAAACTCTCCGGAATTAATGCTGTCATTGCGCTCATTTTGAACATTATTATATTGATGGGCACTCTTGCCTACTTTAAAGCAACCCTGACACTTCCCGGTATCGCCGGAATCATATTAACTATAGGGATGGCTGTTGATGCCAATGTTTTAGTCTTTGAAAGGATAAGAGAGGAGCTTTCTACTGGAAAGAGCATCTTGAGTTCGATTGCCACCGGTTTCTCCCGAGCTTTCAAGACTATTCTGGATGCAAATGTCACAACGATCATTGCTGCTATATTCCTTTTTCAGTTTGGAACTGGCCCGATTAAAGGATTTGCAATAACTATTATTATCGGAATCACTGCCAGCATGTTCACTGCCGTTTTTGTATCCCGACTAATTTTTGACTTATCCCATTCCAAAAGAAAAAAAATAGAAAAACTGAGCATTTAAAATGCAGATATTCAAAAAGCCCAATTTCAATTTCATGAAGTACAAGATTTTTGCATTCTCTTTATCGGGGATCATCATCACTTTTGGAATTATCAATATCACAAAAGGGAAAGGATTAAATCAAGGCATTGATTTTGCAGGAGGCTCTTTGGTTCGCCTGATGCTAAAAACTCAGGTTCCTATAGATGAAGTAAGGAAATCATTAAGTGACGCAGGTTTAGGCAGCCCCCGGATACAAGAAATCGGAAATACAAAAAGGGAGTATTTGATCAGAACCTTACAGCCCGCTGAAATAGGCAAGGAAGAAGAACTGGAAGCTCATGAAATCGCTGGAAATAAAGTCGTAGAAGCTCTAAAACAGGAAGAAGACAGGGTCGCTCTTACAAAGGGCTTAAAAGACCTGAATACCATTGGCGAAGATGAACTAACTCTTATCCTCCAATCTTTTTTCCCCGAAGAAGCCGCTGAAATTGCTAAAAATATTCTCTTTTTTAGAATCCTTAAAAGTATTATCCAAGACTATGACCAGCTTCAACAAGAGACAGGAATAAGACAGGAAGTTGTAGATAAACTTAAAGAAAAAACATTCCTGGGCAGTTTAACTGTTCTCAGCAAGGAATCTGTTGGACCGCAAGTCGGCCATGACCTGAGAAGAAAAGCTACCCAGGCCACAATCTGGGCTCTAATAGGAATGCTTACCTATATCGGGATCCGCTTTAAGTTTGCCTATGGAGTTGCCGCCATTATAACACTGGCTCACGATGTTTTAATTACTCTTAGCATCTTTTCATTCACCAATAGAGAAATAAACCTTCCGGTTATAGCCGCAATCCTCACCATAGTCGGGTACTCGCTGAATGATACTATTGTGATATTCGACAGAGTTAGGGATAACATAAAAACTCTGAGAAAGCATGAATTCGAAGGAATTCTTGATACAAGCATTAACCAAACCCTGAGCCGAACTGTGATCACTTCAGGAACAACTTTCCTGACGGTCATGGCTCTTTATCTTTTTGGAGGTGAGGTTATTAACGATTTTGCATTTACAATGATCATCGGTGTTCTATCAGGAACATATTCTTCAATCTATCAATCCTGCTCCCTCCTCCATTTTTGGAATAAGATATTCAAACCAAAAAAAGGAATGGGAAAATGATTTTTTGGACTTGTCAAAACAGCTTTTTTAATTTATAATTTTATATTAGATAGAAGAAAAATCCTTACTTTGAGGTAAAAAATGGCTGAAAAGATTACCCCAAAAAAAGTAGAAAAAACTAAGCCTAAAAAAGGCACGGAAATCCCTCATATTTTCAAGGATTCTTTTTTTATTGCAGAAAAAGGCAGCTTAAGAAGAGCTATTGCCTTTCCTGTTGCTCTGCTCTTCCATGTAAGTCTTGTTGCTGCCATGATCATCATCCCGCTTCTTAACACTCAAAACATGCCCCAAGTAGAAATATACAGCGCTTTCCTTGCACCTCCTCCACCTCCTCCACCTCCTCCACCTCCCCCAGCTAAAAAACGCAAAGCCTCTACAAGAAGAACTCGTATTAAACCTGTTCAAACTAAAACCACCATCGAACCAGGTAAACTTGTAGCCCCTGTTGAAATCCCCGAAGAAATCGTCGAAGAAGAACTCTCCGATATCGGTATCGAAGGCGGAGTGGAAGGCGGAGTCGAAGGTGGAGTTGTTGGCGGTGTGCTCGGCGGTGTTGTCGGCGGTGTGCTCGGCGGTGTGGTCGGTGATATCGAAGCCCCGGTAAGAGCTGTCGGCGAGATCAGACCTCCAAGATGTATCCATGAAGTAACTCCCATATACCCTGAGATCGCCCGTCAGGCAAGAGTAGAGGGGGTGGTTATTGTTGAAGCAACAACTGACATATATGGAAGAGTGCAGAATGTAAAAATCCTCAAATCTATTCCCCTTCTCGACCAGTCAGCTGTTGATGCTGTACGTCAGTGGGTATATGAACCCATGGTCATAAATGGACGTCCCAGAGGCGTCATCTTTGTTGTTACAGTCAGATTTAACTTAAAATAAGAATAGCTATAATTGCTATCTATATTTGAAAGGAGGTACAAAAAATGGAATTTGGTCTGACGCAAATGTGGGCTCAAATGGGATCTTTGGCCAAAGGAGTCGCAATCCTTTTATTCATTCTCTCCATTTTTACTCTTTACCTTTTTATCGAAAGGCAACTGGTATTCGCCAGAGCCAAGCTAAAATCTAAAAAGGTCGCTCCAAAGCTTGCAGGAATGCTGAAGAGGGGTCAAATCCAGGAAGCTTTAAAACTCACATCCATGAAAGAGAATAGAGGGAGCCATTTAGCCCGGGTGACTGGTGCTGCAATCAAAGAGTTTTTAGAAGGGAAAGAGGCCAATCTCAGCCTTGAAGAGCAGATTGGAACAGCCCAGAGAGGTTGTGACAGAGCTTCAACAATTTTCACTCAGGAACTAAAAAAGGGGTCAAATACAATAGCAACAATCGCCACTTCATCTCCATTTATCGGGCTATTCGGAACAATTGCTGGTATCATCAACGCATTCCGCGGAATGGCTGGAACAGGTTCTGCTGGTATCGGCGCTGTTTCGCAAGGGATCGCTGAAGCATTGATTACTACAGCTTTTGGGATCGGTGTCGCTATTATCGCACTGTGGGCCTATAACTTTTTGAGCACAAGGATTGACGTCTACGGCGCTGAGATGGCCAACACCAGTTCTGAAATAACTGACTTTTTCATCAAAAAAGCAGAACAAGACGTTACATAAAAAGCCTATTCATAAATATAAAGTTTTAAAGCTGGAGGCATAAAATGGCATTCGCAGTTGGAGAAAAAAAGAAAGACGAAGTTACTTCTGAACCTAATGTTGTTCCTCTGTGCGACGTTCTTCTTGTTCTTCTTATCATTTTTATGATAGCAACTCCTCTAATCAAAAGAGGAATTGACGTCGAGCTCCCTGTCGCTATCAACACGATAAATATGCCTGAAAACCTGGAAGTGGTCTTATCTATCAAAAATGACGGCAAGATGTTTGTGGGCCAAGATGAAGTGACAATGGACAATCTTCAGCTTATGGTGGAAGAGGCTTTTCTAACTGCGAGCGATCCAAGGCTCTACTTAAGAGCCGATGGAAACATAAATTACGGAAAAATCATAGAGGTAATCTTTGTTCTAAAAGATGCAGGGATAGAGATAGTAGGCATTATTACTGAGATTATGACAGATACTAAAGACTAAGAACCTCATTTTATCTGGATTAATAAATCAATTTTATCTTTGATTGATCGAGGGGAAAAGAAAGATAAGCTTCCAGGTTTTCTTTTCCCCTTGGAACCCACCCCATAACATCACGCCAAACCTCTTCATTCTCCATACAAAAATAAAGAGGAATTTGTTCACCTCCAAAATCCCTAATATAACCGATAATCTTTTTATAAAGCTCAATGCGAAGAGGCTTAAAATATCTGAGTTTCCCATCCTTCCCTTTAATAAGCTCATCATAGATGATTTTTGTTCCGGGAAATCTTTTTTTGATTATTGCTTTCAGGGATGGAGGGAATCTTAAACTCCCAAGGCTTATCCAGGCAATCCCGGTTGGGTCCACAGTTTCCAGCATTTTTTTTATTACTTCCCGATAGTCTTTTTCCCACTCCGGATAACGAATTAATGGATCAAAATGAAAACCAACCAGGAATCCCCTTTCCGAGACCTTGCTGGCTGCATTTATTCTCTCGATGACAGGAGGAGCTCCTATTTCTTCTTCTTGTGCTATTTTTGAAGAATTAAGAGACCAGGCAATAACAATGTTTCGAGCTGGTTTTATCTTTAAAACATTATTAATGTTCACAGTTTTTGTTTTTAACTCAAAGATGGCATTACTTTTATCTCTGAAATAGGATATCAGATTTATGGAATGTTCAGTTAAATGGTCTAAAGCTAAAGAATCTGCCAGCTCACCTGTTCCGATGCGGAGAATCCTCTCTTTGTTCCTCTTTAAAAAAACATCCAGCTGGCTCCACAAATCTTCCAGGTTGACATTAACTGTGATCAGGGGATTCGATAGATAATGCTGAAGAATACAATAGCTGCAGTCAAGAGGACAGTTAAGATCTAAATTTATAATATAATAGTTACAGCCAATGTAACCAGGAGTGCACGGACAGGACTTAATAAATTCTCCTCTCTGGGAAGTTAGTAAAAGTACCTTTTTCCCCTGTTCTATTACATCTCTCGAAATTCTCATATTTTCAAGAAGACTTGTGGTATCTTCTAAAACCTCTGTAGGAACCTGGCCTATATTTTTCAAGACCCTCTGCGTTAAAGGAAAATTTAAGCTTCCCTTTTCTATATAGACTCTTTGAGGAAAGTATTTTGAATTAAACATCGTTAGTTATTTAAATTTAAATATTTCAGAAAGCTCCTCTCTGGAGGCTAGTTCCTGAAGCTTGTGAAGGCTTGCTTGAAGCTCTTCTTGATCTTTAAAGTTAAATTTGACAAAAAAATCTTCTTCCTCAAAAAAGGGAGAAGGATTAATCTCGATCTCCCGGGGCCACTGCAGCCTTTTTAACAAAGAATTAAAAGAATCGGTCCATGTGGAAAGAGTGGGATAACGCTTTTTCTTCAACAATAGACGGATATTATCCGCTTTCTGAAGTGGCGACAATCTTTTAGTGCCGAGAATATCAAGAATTTCCTTTGTTTTGAGAATCTTTTCAGCAGACACATCATTTTTCTTTGAGATTTCCTGAAGGTCTTCGAGAGTTTTTTTTCTTTTATTCTGGCTAAGAGGTAAAAGTAAAGGCAGAAGAAGCTTCCTCTCTTGAGGCGTAAATCCGGCAAGTAGCTCAACAGAAGGGAAAGACATATTCTTCTCGTGAATGACTCTTTTTACTTCTGGTTCTAACTGAGAGAAAATCAAGTAAGAGTCAAGCAGGGATAAGGTTGAAGGGATGTTGAGCAGAGGCATATAAAAACGAACGATCCTTTTCTCCTCCTCACCGAATTTTTTCAGCTTGTTTAGGATTTCTGCTTTCTCCAGAAGACTGAACTTTCTTGTGGCTAAATTCTCATAAAAAGCCGTTAAAAAAGTTTTCAGATCATTTTCTTCTTCAATCACAAAAACAGGAAGAGGAGAGAGAGAAATCTTGAGGCATGCCAGCACCCTTTTCCATCCTGAAACAAGAATACAACGCTCCCCTCTGAAGGTGACAAGAGGAGGAGAAATGAGGCCTACCTTTTTTAGAGAAAGGACCAGTTCTTCCAGGGAAAAATAATATGAAATCCGGTACCTTTCATCCTTTAAAAATATTTCTTTTAGAGATAAATTTTCTTTTTTCATGCTTTTTATTCTAATTGAATTAAACATTAAGAGTAAACACTAAAAACACCGGGGGCAGACTTCTAAAACTTCAAATGTCTCCTGGTTTAAGGCAAAAAGATTAAATAAGATGGTTCTCTTCCATTTTGTGTGGGCAAAACATGTCTTAATAGATTAATAGAAAGTGTTCGGGGATGGACGAAGCGACCTTTGAAGATTTAGCCTCCCTGAATTGCCCTTCGAGGAAACCCGACAGAGTCAGGCGGCGAGTATGTATAAGCTCAGGCCAGTGGATTCAGAAAACACGCAACTTTTGCCCCAGCGAGTCAAAAGCTGCTCGGTTTCAGGCTTCGCTCCCCTCTCCATCCCGGAGAGGAACCATGCCCGCTCTGCCTTCAAACGGTTTTTTCCACCCACTGTCCTTCGCTTATGCGTTGAATAGACTGATGAAGGGATGGCGTGAAAAATCTGAAGGGGAGCGAGACCATTCACGAATACTTTATGATCATTACCCACACAAAATGGAAGAGAACCAATAAGATTAAGGGTGCTTCTAATGGCTTGTCTCGTGCTTTTTTTTCTGTTATCTTGAATTATCGGAAATGAAAAAAAAACTTTACGAAGAATCAATTTTAAAACCAAAACCCATAAAAGATTTTGTGGGCAAAAATGTCGTTTATATCCCATGCGACTCCCCTTCACGGATTCTTCAAAAAACCATAAAAAAATCAGCTTCCAAAGAAAAAAACACAGGTTTTGGCTATTTTTATCTTTTAAAGAACAAAATTATCCTTTATTTATCCCTGGGTGCTCCTTCAGCCATTCTCTCGTTAGAAGGACTTGTTGCCTCCGGAGCTCAAGAGATTATTATACTTGGATTTTGCGGCTCTCTTAATCCAAAGTACAAAATAGGTAACGCTGTAAGTATTTCAAAAGCCCTCTCAGAGGAGGGAACGTCAAAGCACTATTTCTCTCGAAAAAGAATCTTTTATCCCTCTTCTACTCTAAAAAATCGAGTAGAAAGAATTCTCCATTCCATGAATCTCCCCTATCTCAATGGGGCTCTTGTCTCTACAGATGCCCCCTATAGGGAAACAAAATCCTGGCTGGAGGAGAAACAAAAAAAAGGAATAAACTGTGTGGACATGGAGGCTTCAGCTGTTTTTGCTCTTGCCAAATATCACAGCATCCAGGCTGCGGCTCTGATGATAATCTCTGATGAACTCTCAAGCGGTGTCTGGAAAAAAGGATTTCATAATCCAGAGCTGGAAGAAAACATAAAAAAATATTTTATTCCGTTTATAAATTAAATTTAAAATTCAAGAAAAGCAGAAACAGCTAAAGAAAAAAAGATCCATCCCTCTATTAAGTAAAAGGAGTGCTTTATGAAGCCAAAAGTACTGATAACAAGGAACATTCTGCCCGAAGCTCTTGAGTATTTAAAAAAACACACAGATTATGAAATAGGTGCAACAGACAGAAACTTAAAATAGGAACTGAGCTGCTGCAGTAGACTTGGTGTTCAGAAAACTTTTATTTCCTTTATCCTGTTTTTTTATTATACCCTTCCAAGTTAAGAGGCTCATTCATGCTTCCGCTTCTGAAACCAGCAAGGTCTAACGTTATGTAGATATATCCAAACTTTTTAAAGTTTTTAACAACTTTGGTTCTTTTCTTCTTCTCGATTATTTTCGAAAACTCATTCGTTTCTATCTCGATCCTGGCAGTTTGACCATAATGCCTGACTCTGACCTGCACAAAGCCTAATTTCTTAAGGAACTCTTCAGCTCTGGCAATCTGCTTCAGACTTTCCGGATCGATTTCTGAATAGTAGGGAAAACGGGAAGAAAGGCAAGCCATAGAAGGCTTGTTCCATGTGGGAAGATTAAATCCTTTTGAAAGCAACCGGATTTCATTTTTCCCTAACCGCGCTTCCTTCAAAGGAGAACGGATGCCCAGTTCTTCCGCTGCTTTCAGTCCAGGTCTAAAATCAGCCGTATCTTCATAATTGGAGCCATCCAGGACAAAAGGAATTCCCTCAGCTCCCGCAATATCTTTAAGCTTTGAGAATAGTTCCATCTTACAAAAGTAACATCTTTGTGGAGGATTGTTCGCAAAATCAGGATTCTCAAGCTCTTTGGTTTGAATAACACTATACCGAATATTCATTTTCTGAACGAATTTAATGGCGTCTTCTCTTTCTCTCTCAGGATAAGTTTCTGAGCTTGCTAAAACCGCTAAAACATTCTCACCCAGTACATCCTGGGCAACCTTCAAGAGGAAAGTGCTGTCCACCCCTCCGGAGAAAGCCACCAGGACTTTATTCATGTCTTGAAGAAGATCCTTCAGTTTTTCATATTTTAACAGTGTATCCCGGGGAATTTTTTCGGTTTTTATTTGGCTTGTTTTACTCATGCCTATAATCACTCTTAATTTTTACTATTTTTTCTTTGAATTTTTTCCTGCCTAAAAATTAAAAAAAACTCAAAACATTTTATTTTTTTCTGCTCTTGTTCAGCTTTTTTATATTTTTTTTACTTCCTTTACAAACTCCGGGACGATCTCACTCTCTTTCAGGCGGCGATATATCTTGCCTTTTTTAAAAAGCACCCCGACTCCCCGTCCGCAAGCTACTCCGATATCTGCTTCTTTAGCTTCACCGGGACCATTAACCATACATCCCATAACAGCCACAGTATAATCACTTTTAACAGAAAAAAGGCGTTTTTCAATCTCTGTGACAATTTTAAAAAAATCAACTTCGCACCTGCCGCAGACCGGGCAGGAAATAATATTGAGCCCGTGGGAGCGAAGACCAAGACTGGAGAGAATAAGAAAACCGACACGAACCTCTTCTTCAGGAGGTGCAGTAAGAGAGACTCTTATGGTGTCCGCCAGTCCCAGGTTTAAAAGAAGAGCCAACCCCACTGAGGATTTCACTGACCCGGGGACCAGACTCCCTGATTCCGTAATACCAGCATGGAAAGGGTAATCGACTTTCTCTCCAAGAAGCTTATAAGCTTCGACTGTCCGGAGAACATCGGATGCCTTCAGGGATATTTTGATAAGCGGAAAGTCCATCTCCTCCAGAATTCCCACATGTCTTAAAGCACTCTCTACCATTGCCTCTGGAGAGGCGCCACCATATTTCCTGATTAAGCTTTTCTCCAGAGAGCCTGAATTCACACCGATTCTTATAGGCACAGCACGGTCCTTTGCTGCCCTGACAACTTCTTTCACTTTTTCTTTGGAACCGATGTTACCTGGATTTATGCGTAAAGCGTTTATCCCCTGCTCGAGGGAAGCCAAGGCTAATCTATGATCAAAATGTATATCAGCTACAAGAGGGACTAAAACCTGCTTCTTGATCTCTCCTAAAGCTTTGACAGCTTCTCTGTCAGGAACAGCAAGGCGGACAATCTCACATCCTGCCTTTTCCAGTCTCTTTATCTGAGCGATGGTTGCTTTAACATCCCTTGTATCGGTCTTGGTCATGGATTGAACAACAATAGGAGCTCCTCCCCCGATAGGCACGCGGCCGATTTTGACCTGTCTTGTCTTTCGCCTCATAAAAAGTGGCAAACAGGAGGAAGGCTTACTTCTGCCAGGGACATTTTGTCTTTTTGTTCCCATTTATTTCCAGAAAAGGAAGCTCTCCCACCCATTGGGAAGTCTCCTGGCTATATCATTCAGAACCACAAGTGTAAGCAGGACTATAAACATGGCAAATCCAATTGTCATCAGGACCTGTTTAACTTTAGGGCTAAAATCTCTGCGGAATAATCCCTCAAAACCCAGAATAAATATCTGTCCACCGTCCAATACCGGAATCGGAAATAAATTAATTATTCCAAGCTGAAGACTGATAAAGGCAATAAAGCCCATCAAGGCAAGAAGACCTGCACGGAAAAAAGTAAAAGACCATTTTGCAATTTCTAGGGGGCCCCCAACTTGCTGAGCAGATGCCTCTCCAACGATTAAGTCTCTTATAAAATTAACAAGAACAAAAGCAAGTCTCTTATTCTCTCTGACACTTCGAGCTATGGCAGAAAAAAATCCATATCTCTTAAAAACAGATTTTACAAAGGTTGTGAGTCCTATTATCCCGACTTCACCCTCTAGCCGGGGTGTAACATGGAGTGTTAAAGTCTTGCCTTCCCTATCAACAAGAAATTCAAGTTCTTTCTCAGGATTTTTCTCTATGACCTCAGTAAACTGATGTAAATAGACTGGCTCTCCGTTAACCGCCAGGATAACATCTCCCAGTTTTAATCCGGCTTTTTCAGCAGGGTAGTGAGGTGTAACTTCGATAACTTGATTCAAGATTTTTCCAGAAAAACCAGCCTCACCCCTGTCATATCTGGTTTTACTCTCAGTCATAAGCGGAATATAAAGAATTTCCTCGTCTCTCCTGACTTCCACAGTAACCAGTCTCCTCGGTCTGGTTCCAATAGCTATATCTACGTCACTCCAGGTCTTTGTCTTTCTCTTGTTTATGCTCAGGATCTCATCACCAATCCTCAAATTTGCCTGTTCAGCAGGAGAACCAGGCTCTATCCAGCCAATAACAGGTTTTTGTCCCTGATGTTCAAAATATGTGACCCCAACCATGCCGATAATAGAGACCAGCACTAAAGCCAGAAGAATATTCATCAAAGAGCCCATAACCAGGACTAAAAATCTCTGCCAGCGTTTTTTTGCCATAAAATCACGGGGATCAGGCTCCTTTTCCTGGTCAAAAGCCTCCTCGCCGGAAAACTTAACAAATCCCCCCATCGGTACAAGGCTGACCCGGTAATCCGTTTCACCTTTTTTAAAACCAAAAAGCCTTTTGCCGTAGCCCCAGGAAAATACTTCCACTCGAACCCCAACCAGCTTTGCCATAAAAAAATGGCCTAATTCATGGACAAAAACAAGGATGCCAAATACAATTAAAAAAGCTAAAAGAGTTCCTAAAGTTGTACCCATATCAAGTCCTTTCTTTTAGTAGATTCCGGGTTTTCTCCCGTGTTTCCCGGTCCACACAAAATATATCCTCTAAATTTTCGACTTCTCTCTTTTGATGATTTTCTACTACCTCAGCTACTACATCTGAAATTTCTGTAAATTTTATTCTCTTATTGAGGAAAGCAGAAACTGCCGCCTCATTGGATGCATTAATGGCTACAGGGTAGCTCCCTCCTTCTTCCAGAACAAATCGAGCAAGCTTAATTAGCGGAAATTTCTCAACATCCGCCTCAAAAAATTCTAAAGCCTTTATCTTACTGAGATCCAGAGAAGGCATCAGGGAATCTTCTCTCTCAGGATATGTTAAAGCATACTGGATTGGAACTCTCATATCCGTAGGGCTGAGCTGAGCCAGAACAGAACCATCGTGCATCTCAACAAGGGAATGAACGATACTTTGCGGGTGAATTAAAATCTCCAACTGATGAGGCTCCAGATCAAAAAGCCAGCGTGCCTCTATAAGCTCCAATCCTTTATTCATTAAAGTCGCTGAATCAATCGTGACCTTTTTCCCCATCTTCCATCTGGGATGATTAAGGGCTTCTTCAAGAGAAATATTCTCCATTTCCTGGTGAGCCCTCTCAAAAAAAGGCCCTCCAGAAGCAGTCAGGATCACTTTCCTGACATCTTTTATTTGTTCTTTAGCCAAGCACTGGAACACACCGCTGTGCTCACTATCAACAGGAATGATTACTGCTCCATACTCTCGGGCTGTAGCTTTGATCAAATGACCTGCAACAACCATAGATTCTTTATTGGCAAGGGCAATTTTTTTCCCGGACTTTACAGCAGCAAGAGTTGGCCTCAGTCCATTAATACCAGTTATGGCAGAGACAACGATATCACAATTTTTTAAGCTGGCAACCTCTTCTGCTCCATCCTGGCCAAAAGTGACCTGAATGGACTTTGACTTGTGCTTCCGCCTGAATTCCTCGGCATCCTCTTCTCTTTCCAGAGACACAATTTCTGGCCTGAATTTTTCAACCTGCTCATCAAGCAGCTTTGTATTGCGGCCTGCTGCAAGCCCCACAACCTTGAATCTGTGATTGAGTTTGTTTATGACATCAAGACTATTGCAGCCGATAGAGCCGGTTGAACCCAAAATTGCTATATTTTCCATTGTACTTAAAACTTTGTTCTTTCTTCTCTATTTCCAAAAAAAATGAATAAAATAATAGAAAAAAGGCGTAGCTAAAATAAGACTATCTATCCGGTCTAAAAATCCTCCATGACCAGGAAGCATGTTTGAGGAATCTTTCACTCCCACTGCCCTTTTAAACAATGATTCAAGGGCGTCACTAACCTGTGCTACAACATTTACCAAAATCCCACACAGGATTGCTTTCCAGAGGGCAACGTCCTTCAGTAAAAATTGCTGAACAACCAGCGCTCCCAGACATGCAAATATAAGCCCTCCAATACTCCCTTCCCAGGTCTTGCGGGGGCTGGCTATAGGGACCAATTTTCGCCGTCCCAAGAGTTTTCCTAATAAATAAGCTCCCGTATCTCCAAAAAAAACAACAACCAGAAGAAAATAAATGTAAAATGAGCCTTCTTCCTCTCTTATAAGAAAAGTGTGATTTAGAGTAAAGCTCAAGTACAGGGCGCCAAAAAAAGTCAGGGCAATAGATGAGGAAAAAGAGACAAGTTTCTCAACTTTATTAATGGAGACGATAAAATACAGAGCAGAAAGGAGTAAACACACGGAGAAAACTAATGCAAGAGAAAGTCTTTCAAAATAAAAGGAAAAACTTAAAATTAATGCCAAAATAATTCCGAATACCCTCTGGGGAAAAAGTTTTTTTCCCTGAAATAAGTTGTAGAACTCAAGAAGAGAAGCCAATATCAAAATCTGCAAACAAAGGAAAAAGAGCAGTGATGGCATAAACTGAATCCATATAAATGTCAAAACCAGGAGTACAATAGCTGTGGGCGTTCTTTTTCGAAGGCTCATTTTTTCAAGATAAACAGAGGGATTCCTTTATGGATTAATAACTTTACTCTCATTTTGAAGGATTATCTTTAAACAATCTATACCTTTTTGTTTTTAGGAAAATATATCTGAAACTTTCTCCTTTAAGCTTTTTCTCGGATTAAGCTTCCCTTCTCAAACAGGGCAGGCAGAGAAGATCTAATTAAGATCCTCATGGGGATAAATATCTCCAAACCTCCTTTCTCTCTTCTGGTAATCCACGAGTGCTTGAAGCATCTGCTTCTTCCTGAAATCCGGCCAAAAGACCTTGGTGAACCAGATTTCAGAATAGGCAATCTGCCATAATAAAAAATTTGAAATGCGAAGTTCACCACTTGTTCTGATGAGCAGATCAGGGTCAGGGAGATGATTTGTATATAAATATTGGGAAAATCTCTCTTCATCCAGAGAATTCATATCAAAATCCTTCTCCTCACATATCTTTCTAACTGCGTCCATAATTTCATCTCGCCCTCCATAATTAAGAGCTAAAATTATCGTTAAGTTATTATTATCTTTTGTCAACTCTTCAACACGCTCCAACTCTTTCTTTACAGACACAGGGATTGCCTCTCTCTGTCCAATGACCTTAAGCCGGAATTGATTTTTAACAAGGACCTTATCCTGCTTTTTGAGATAGTCCTCCAGAAGCTTCCACAGAGTTGCCACTTCTTTTTTTGGCCTTTTCCAATTCTCTTTGGAAAAAGCATATAGAGTTAAAAATTTGATTCCCAAACGAGCACAAGTTTCCACAATTTCGCGTACAGATTTAGCTCCTGTACGATGACCTTCAATCCGAGGCAATTTTCTCTTTTTTGCCCACCGTCCGTTGCCATCCATGATGACAGCCACATGCCGGGGAAGACGGGAGAAATCGAGCTGATTTACCAGCAGCTCCTCTTCGCTGCCGGATTTAATGAAATCTTTGAGGTCCTCGCGCATAGGTCAATTATAGGTACTTGCTAAGAAATTGTCAAAAAGTATAGACCTAGTTCGCCATATCTGGTAATCTATCTATCTGAGGAAAATTCAGGAAGAAAATGTGTTTAGGAATACCAGCTAAAGTCGTAAAAATCGAGGAATCGAATTTTGGAAAAGTGGATTATTTAGGAACAAAGGTTAAGGCAAATCTTTCCCTTATTGAAGACGTCAAGATTGGAGACTGGGTCATCGTTCACGCCGGATTTGCCATCTCTAAGTTAAATGAAGAAGAAGCTAAAGAAACCCTCTTTATGCTCAGAGAACTCGCCAGTCAGCAGGCTACCGAGAATAAAAAAAATAATGTAGAGGCAAGGAGAAATAATCAAAAACAGAGAATATAAAGCAGAAAAACAGAGCCTGTCCCGTCTATCTATCCTCCAGTTTCCAAGTATAAATGGTCATTCTTCAAAAAAATGCAAGAATTCAGAGATAAAAGAGTAATTCAAGCACTTCTTGCTGAATTAGAGAAAAAAACACGAGCACTTCCCTCTTCTATCCGCATCATGGAAGTCTGCGGAACCCACACCATGACTGTACACCGGTACGGTTTAAAAAAACTTCTTGAAAATATAGGCGTGGAGATGATCTCCGGTCCGGGATGCCCGGTATGCATCACTCCAAATGAAATCCACGAGGCTGCCATAGAGCTGGTCACAAAGAAAAAAAACTTTATTCTGACTACCTTTGGAGACATGACAAGGGTACCCTCCAGAAAAGGTTCTCTCCAGACAGCGGTTCCAGCTTCAGGATCAGTGGTCAAAATTGTATACTCCCCAGAGGAATCACTGGAGCAGGCAAGGTCAAACCCAGAAAAGAATGTTGTCTTTTTTGGAGTTGGATTTGAAACCACAATCCCTACCATTGCCCTAACTGTCAGAGAAGCTTTTTTTGAAGGCCTTACCAACTTCTCGATCCTTTCCGCACTATGGCTTATTCCCCCTCCGCTCAAAGCTATTGTGGAGGCAAAAGAGATAGCCATTGATGGCTTTCTCTACCCTGGACATGTGAGTACGATTATCGGGGAAAAACCTTATCAATTTATTGCAGAAGATTATGGTATCCCGGGAGCCATTGCCGGTTTTGAACCCAGTGATATGCTCCTCGGCCTCTCTTCAATCCTAGACCAGATACATCAAGGGAAGGCAATGGTTTCCAACGAGTATTCAAGAGTGGTTAGACCAACAGGCAATCCAAAAGCCCTGGCAGTCATGGAAGAAATGCTGGAAACCAAAGATGCTTACTGGAGAGGCCTGGGTCTTATTCCTCTTAGTGGTTTAAAACTCAAAAAGAAATACTCAAATTATGATGCTGAAAGCAAATTCAACCTTAACATAAAAGGCGGAAGCGGTGACCTTCCAGGCTGCCGATGTGGAGAAGTCCTGCAGGGCGTAATCTCCCCCCCTCAATGTTCCTTATTCGCTAAAAAATGCAATCCAAATTCGCCCTATGGGCCATGCATGGTTTCTTTTGAAGGAGCATGCTTTGTCCATTACAAATATAACAGAGGCTTAAAATGAAGAAAAAAATCAGCTTAGAGCTGGGCAGCGGCGGTAAATTGATGAGAGATTTTATCGCTCAACATATAGTAAAAACTTTTAATAATCCTTTCCTGGATGAACTCTCAGACTCAGCCCTTCTCCCCCGGCAGATCGCTTTTACAACAGATAGCTATGTGGTTGACCCGATCTTTTTCCCAGGAGGAGACATCGGCACTCTCTGCATAAACGGTACTGTTAACGACCTTATTGTTTCAGGAGCTGAACCTAAATATATATCTCTTTCTCTTATCCTCGAAGAGGGGATGTCCTGGGAAGAGCTGGAAAAAATCCTCAAGTCCATAAAAAAGTCAGCAAAAAAAGCTGGCGTGGAGATCACTACCGGAGATACAAAAGTAGTCAGACGCGGCCAGGGAGATAAAATCTACATTAACACGTCTGGCATAGGAAAAATCCTGACCAAGCCATCAATAAAAAAAATCCGACCCGGTGATAAAATCATCTTAACGGGAACCCTTGGAGAACACAGCCTTGCTGTGATGCTTGCCAGAGGAGATTTTGGACTGGAATCAACAGCTAAAAGTGATTGTGCCCCCTTAAACTTCCTCCTCCCTTTCTGGAAAGAAGGCGTTCTGTGGATGAGAGACATCACTCGCGGGGGCCTGGCAACAGTTCTATGTGAACTCGCAGAAAAGACAGACTTTTCTCTCTTGATAGATGAGGAAAAAATCCCACTTTCTCGAGCTGTAAGGGGAGCAACAGAACTTTTAGGAATCGATCCTTTCTACCTTGCCTGTGAAGGGAGGGCTGTCCTTTTAGTTCCGAAAAAAAAGGCAAATGAGCTCCTTGAGAAAATAAAAATGGATCCCCTTGGCAAAAAGGCAAAAATCATAGGAGAGGTAGAAAATAAAATAGGAAAGCCTGGAGAATTACTTCTCTCGACTTGCTCAGGAGGATTAAGGCTTCTGGAACCCCTGACTTCAGAACTTCTGCCTCGAATTTGCTGACTTTTTTAGGCTACTTCCTGCCGAAAGAATAATATTCAAAACCCAGTTCCCGGACCTTTGCAGGTTCAAAAATATTTCTTCCATCTACAATAATGGAATTAGCCATAACTTCTTTAATCTTGTTTAGATCCAGTTCTCTAAACTCATCCCACTCTGTGATAATTAGCAAAACATTGGCTTTTTCCGCTGCTTCGTATGGAGATTTGGCGTAAGATATCTGTGAAGGTTTTTCAGGAAAAACCTTTTTTACATTTTCCATGGCTTTGGGGTCATAAAGGCTGAGAGATGCACCTTCTTCAAGAAGCCTTTTTATGACTTTAATACTCGGCGCCTCTCTTATATCATCAGTCTCTGGCTTAAACGAAAGCCCTAAAACAGCAATCTTTTTGTCTTTTAACACCCAGATGGCTTTTTTGATCTTTTCCACAAAAACATCAATTCTTTTTAAATTGATCCTATCAGCCTCTTTTAACAAATTCATGTTTACACCCAAATCTTCTCCGATCCGGGAGAGAGCTCTTATATCCTTGGGAAAACAGGAGCCTCCATAGCCAAGACCTGCCCTAAGAAACTGACTTCCTATCCTCTCATCAAGTCCCATCCCTTTAGCTGCCAGCTCCACATTTGCATCTGTTTTCTCGCAGAGCTCGGAAATAAGGTTGATGTAGGAAATTTTCAGGGCTAAAAAAGAATTGGAGGCATGCTTGATGATTTCTGCCGTATCAATGTTTGTAACAAGGAGCCGGTCCTTATATTTTTCATAAATTTTAATCATAATATCTTTGGCTTTCTCCGTTTCCACTCCTACAATGATGCGGTCCGGATTGAGAAAATCCGAAACGGCCGAGCCTTCCCGCAGGAATTCAGGGTTTGAGGCGACATCAAAAGTTTTATCTTTTTTCTTGTATAAATCGATAGCTCTTTTAATCCACATGGATGTTTGAACAGGCACTGTGCTCTTTTCCACAACAACTTTATAATCATTCAAGTTTTCAGCAATCCTCTTCGAAACTCCTTCAACATAAGTCATATCAGCGCTTCCATCTTCTTTTTGAGGTGTATTAACACAGACGAAGAGAACATCTGAGGACTGAATGGTCTCATCCAAATCAAGACTGAAAGAAAGATTCCCTTTTTTGAGATTCGTCTTCAACAAATCCTCAAGACCTGGTTCGTAAATATGGGCAATTCCACGAGATGCTTTATCAATTTTTTCTGAAACCACGTCTGTCCCTATAACATTATGACCTAATTCTGCAAAGCACGCTGCACTCACAAGCCCTACATATCCTGTGCCAATAACTGCTATCTTCATGACTTCTCCTCTTAAAAAACCACCAAACTCACAGGAATATTACCTATGGTCTATGTGGTTTGTATTTCTCTAATATTTTTCTAAATGCCGGTCAAGCTTTAACGACATTTTTTTTCTTCTTTTTTATGGCATTTCGAGTATCGATGATAAGGGCCGAATTTTTTGCTATCCATTCAAAGTTATAGGCTGAATGAGCCGTTGCTACGATTACAGCATCAAACTCCTTTAATCTTTTCTCGGTTAAAGCTACTGATTTGAGTTTTAAACCAGGGTAATCTCTGTATCCAGGAGATTGAGGCACATGAGGATCATTGTAAGAGACTTTAGCTCCCTTTCCCTGGAGAAGGCTGATAATCTTTAGCGAGGGGGATTCTCTCTGGTCATCAACATCCTCTTTGTAGGCAATTCCAAGGATCAATATCCTGGCTCCTTTTATAGACTTTCCTCTACTGTTTAAGGCTTCAACCGTTCTGGAAACAACATAATAAGGCATGAATGTATTAATTTCTCCTGCCAGCTCAATAAACCTTGTCGGATAATCAAACTCTTTGGCTTTCCAGGCTAGATAAAAGGGATCAATGGGAATGCAGTGTCCACCATAACCCGGGCCAGGCGAAAAGGGCATAAATCCAAAGGGCTTGGTAGAGGCTGCTTCAATCACTTCCCATATATCTATTCCCATGCGTTCAAAAATCAGCTTCATCTCGTTGACCATCGCTATGTTGACAGAACGAAAAATGTTCTCAAGCAGCTTTGTGGCTTCTGCAACTTTTGTTGATGAGACAGGAATTGTTCTCACAACAACCTGGTCATAAAGAGCTTTAGCCACACGCCTGCATCTTTGAGTAATACCTCCTACAACTTTAGGAGTTTTTGCGGTTGAGAAGACTTCGTCCCCTGGATTTTCCCTCTCTGGAGAATATGCAAGGTAAAAATCCTCTCCCACTTTTAAACCTCTGGCTTCCAGAAGAGGAAGCATCTCCTCCTCCGTTGTGCCGGGGTAAGTAGTGCTCTCCAAAATAACAAGCTGGCCTTTTATAAAATTTTTAGAAATGACTTCCGTTGTTTTCAGGACATAGGAAAGGTCAGGATTTTTATGGGAATCCAGAGGCGTTGGAACACAGATAATAATAACATTGATCCTGGAGAGAGCTCCAAAATCTTTCGTGGCTAAAAACTTTTTCTCTTTGAGAAAAACTTTTAATTCTTCTGCGGTAATATGTTTTATATAACTTTTCCCCTGATTCAACATCTTGACTTTTTTTTCATCAACGTCAAATCCAAAAACTTCAAATCCTTTTTTTAAAAATGTTAAAGCCAGAGGAAGTCCAACATAGCCCATACCGATAATGCCAATACGGGCTTCTCTGTTTTCAATTTTTTTTTCTAAATCCATTGCGTTCCTGTTCATTCTCTTCTAACTCTCCCTGTACCAGCGTATAGTTTCCTCCAGGCCCTTATCAAACTGGACTGCAGGCTTATACTTTAATATTTTCTGAGCTTTTGAGACATCAGCAAAGGAATGTTTGACATCACCAGGACGCGGTTCGCAATAAGTAGGAGGGATTTCCTTTTTTAATATTTCGCTAGTTTTTGCAGCCAGGGAATTAACCGTTGTTCTCTCTCCGCAGGCAATATTAAAAATTTCACCTGAGATGTCCTGAGTTTCTGCCGCCAAAATGTTAGCTTCAACCACATTAGCTACATAAGTAAAATCACGTGACTGCTCCCCGTCGCCAAAAATAACAGGCTTTTCTTCCTTAATCATTTTAGTAATGAAATTCGGAATCACCGCTGCATACTGGGAGAATGGATCTTGACGAGGCCCAAAGATATTAAAGTACCTGAGGCAGATTGTAGATAGGTTAAAAATCTGGCTGAAGACAAGACAGTACATCTCTCCGCCCCGCTTGCTTATGGCATAAGGAGATAAAGGAGTCCCTTCAGTGCCTTCTTTTTTCGGGAGCCTGGGGTCGTCTCCATAAACAGAAGAAGAGGAGGCAAAAACAAACTTTTTGGCTTTTGCGTCCCTGGAAGCAAGAAGAAGATTTAAAGTCCCCTTGATATTGATGTCATTAGTCGTGACGGGGTCTTTTACAGAACGTGGAACAGAAGGCAAGGCTGCCTGATGCAAAACAAAATCCACTCCTTCTGCAGCACGCGCACAGACCTCAGAATCCCTTATATCGCCCTCTATGAGTTCTATCTTATCAAGGAATGAATTAATGTTTTCCCTTTTTCCTGTTAAAAAATTATCAACAATCCTGACTGCATGCCCTCTTTTGACCAGTTCTTCGGTGATATGCGAACCGATAAAACCTGCCCCGCCGGTGACTAAATATTTACTCATTATTTTCTCTTTTTATATTTAATTACTGCCTTGTATTATATATTAAGGGCTTGATGAATCAAGCCCCTACATAAAATGGGGACAGGCCCCATTTTATTCCTACATATGAATCAAGCCTATAAAATGTCATTCAGACTGTATCACAATTCAAAAATATGAAAAAGTTTGATAAAAATTTCCCATTTAAGACCATAATTAAGGTGAACAAGCATTTTAAATACTCTTTTTTAGGTAGAATGTCTTGTTTGTTTCCCATTTTAAATCTGGCAATTAATTGTGACACAGTCTGATTGCGAACGAAGTGCGGCAATTACACAACTAAACTTTTTATTCTAAATATCCCAGATCGTTTAATCTCTGAATAACCTTATTGGCACTCTCATCCAGTGTTTCCTTATCGGTCTCCAGGAAAATTTCAGGACTCAGCGGTTCCTCATAAGGATCTGAAACGCCGGTAAACTCTTCAATTTCTCCATTAATAGCTTTTTTGTACATGCCTTTAATATCCCGCTCCATACAAACCTCAAGAGAACACTTGACGTACACTTCTATAAAATTCCCGATTTCCTTGCGTGATTCAGCCCGTATCTCCCGGTAAGGGGAGACAAATGACGTCAGGACCGCAACACCATTTCTCGTTAAGAGCTTGGCAACAAAGGTTACCCTTCGAATGTTTTCATCCCTGTCTTCCTTGGAAAAACCCAGGTCTCGAGTCAGGCTCTGGCGAACAATATCGCCGTCCAATCTTTCAACCTTAAGGCCTTTCTCCTGAAGTATCTCTGCTACTTTATCTGCCACAGCAGATTTCCCTGAACAGGGCAGGCCAGTAAACCATAAAGTAAATCCCTTCTGCTCCGTCATGTCAGTTCGCTCTCCTTTGCCTGTATAATTTATCATCTACAGCTTTTACCATCTTATCTAAATCCAGATTTTTGTCCTGAAGGAAACGATGGATTTCTTCCAGATGCTTCTTTGGGCTGGAAAGGATTTTGTTGTAGTCTACAAACAGCACTTCCATATCCTCTCTTTTTCTTATCTCTGTTTTTGTCCTGTTGTTTAATTTGTTAAACACCTTCTTCGTTTCCTCTCTTTTCTTATCCTCCTCACCCATCATTTTCTCCATGGAGTCCAGGACTTCATCTATGTTTCTATCCACATAGATAACTCTGTACTTTCCGGGAAGAAGGGATTGAAGTCCATACGCTATTACCTTCAAAACTTTCCCCTCAAAATCAAAAACACTCTCTGGACAATCTCTCAATTTATCAATGATGCTTTCCACTTCCAGGTACCCTTTTGGATTATTTTCATCCGGCTCCCTTTTTTTATCATTAGCGATAGGCATTCCCCCTGCTTGCAGAATTTGCATCACCATCGATGTGCCAGACCGCGGTAAGCCAGTAACAATTGTAATCGGCTTCATTTATTCACTCCACAAAAGGATTATCGTAACTTAGTATGATCTTCGCTACTTCTGGCCGCATCAATTCAGGCGAAGGAATCTTTCCTTGAATCAGCATTTCTCTAATCTTGGTTCCACTGAAGTTGATGTGCTCAGAAGGAGGGTGCGGACAAGTTTTTTCATTAACCACAGAATTACACTTCTTACAAAAAGAAAAGGATTTAAAGAATAATGGAACAATTTCCAAATCAGGGAATTCTCCGAAAATATCCTGAGCTGCATAGGGATGATAGTAATTTCCAACACCAGCATGATCCCGTCCGATGATAATATGTGTACAGCCGAAGTTTTTCCGGATTATGGCATGAAAAATCGCCTCCCTGGGGCCCGCATACCTCATTTCCATCTGAAGGATGACCACTACCGCCCTCTCCTTCAGATAATAATTTTTGATGAGTTCATCATAGGAGGCAAGAATTACCTCATCCTTAAAATCTCCTTTTTTCTTGCGCCCTATGACAGGATTAACAAAGATTCCATCGGTAAACGTCAGGGCTGTTTTCTGGACATATTCATGCCCGATATGAGGAGTATTCCTCGTTTGAAAACCAACAACTGTCCTCCAGCCTTTCTCCTTGAAAAGAACCCTTGTCTCTCTTGGCTTAAGCTTATATTTAAAAAAAGGTGTTGGAGATTCCTGGATAAGATCGATCTTCCCGGCAAGGAGAACATCTTTCATATTATTAATCTTAGCCACACCTGGGTGTGTTGCGTCTGTAGTCTTAAAGACCTTCTCTGCCAGTTCTTCTTTGTCATATTCATATTTCTCTTCAAGATGGAGTAATGCTACCGGCTGGTCGCTCTCATTGATTAGTTTTACTCCCTGACCGATATTTAATTTATCTGCCTCTCCCCTCTCCGCATCCAGGATAATGGGAATGGGCCAGGGAAGGTCGTTGGGAAGCCTCATATGGTTTAAAACATTCTGGTACTCCCTCTGTGTCATAAAACCTTCCAGGGGGCTGAAGACACCAAATGTTATGTTTTCCACATCACTAACAAGTTCAAAATTTAGTTTTAGAGAGGGTAAAAGCTGAGCTTTTTCCAAAGCTTTTTCTTTCTCATCTCCTTGAAGAACTCGATTAACAAGTTTTCCGCCATGAGGCTGAATCATCTTTCTCTCCTGTTTAAGTTAAAAGTCCTGATATTGAATTAATAAGAAAGGAAAATATTGCTATGTCACTTCCTTCCTCGTAACAACATCTCATTCTATCTCTTACTCTTTGTGGTCTTGATGAATCAAGCCCCTACAGGAATAATGGGGCCTGTCCCCAATGAACCTCAATCAATATACCCCAGTGCTCTCAGTCTTTCCTTTACTTTTTCTTCATCTTCTTTACTTAGCTCTTCCTGACCTGCTTCTTCCTTTGACAGACTTTCTCTTAAAACTTTTGTAATATAGCTCGAGACAGATTCAATTTCTGAGCCTTTTATCTTTTCCTCTATTTTTTTATACAGAGAAGCGGGAATTGATATGTCTGTAAACTCTTTTTCCATTTCTTTCTCCTTATTAATATAAAAGACCCATCTCAAACCCGGGCTTGATTTAAATTAGATATATACAACAGCACACTCATTTTTTCAAGTAACCAATAGGGTCAGACTTCAAAAACTTCAACTGATTAAAAAATGGGGCCTGTCCCACTAGTGTCCCAACGTTGAAATTTAAAATCCTCTTAACTTCATTGATTATAACGATTTATAATAGATTTTCACCGTAATCGATTTGAACAGGATTATATGATATGGTCACTCATCTGTCAATGTGTCACTAATGTATCTGAACTAGCACACTGATGGGAAGGAGTGGTCATGAATACGGGAAGAACTGTTTTTTCTCAAATAATGGATTTTTTACCATTGTATGAATTTAGAAAATGCGTAAAGCGCTATCGCGGCAATTACAAAGTAAAAAGCTTTTCCTGTTTGGATCAGTTCCTCTGTATGGCCTTTGCTCAACTTACTTACAGAGAAAGTCTACGGGACATAGAAGTCTGTCTTCGTTCAATGCAAAACAAACTCTATCATATGGGAATCCGAGGAGGGGTATCTAGAAATAATCTAGCTCATGCCAATGAGAGACGCGATTGGCGGATCTATGCTGATTTTGCACAGGTGCTGATTCATCAAGCTAGAAGCTTATATGCCGATGATGATTTTGGTGTAGAGTTGGACCAGACAGTTTATGCACTCGATACAACAACTATTGATTTATGCCTATCGCTTTTCCCATGGGCAAGATTCCAGAAGCGTAAAGCTGGGATTAAATTGCACACAGCATTAGACTTACGGGGCTCTATCCCTATATTCATCAAGATCACAGATGCTAGAGTGTATGATTTATGTATTCTTGATGAACTTATTCCAGAACCTGGGTCCTTCTACATTATGGATCGAGGATTCCTTGATTTTACTCGACTTTATACTCTCAACTTATTTAATGCATATTTTGTTATACGCTCTAAATCAAACATTAAATTTCGCAGGATCTACTCTCACCCAGTCGATAAGAGCACGGGCTTAAGATGTGATCAGATAATCGTTCTCACCGGGCTCAATACACCTGAGTATTATCCAGAGAAGCTCCGTCGCATCCGTTTCACCGATCCAGAAAACAATAATAAGTTGACCTTTTTAACCAATAATTTTATTCTTCCAGCATATACGATTGCCCAACTCTATAAATGCCGATGGCAGATAGAACTGTTTTTCAAGTGGATCAAGCAGCATCTTCGTATAAAATCTTTCTACGGAACATCGGAAAACGCAGTGAAAACACAGATATGGATTGCTATATCCGTTTATCTTCTTGTGGCAATCATTAAAAAACTTCTGAATTTAGAGATGAGTCTCTACACTTTTTTGCAGATTTTGAGCGTGACCTCGTTTGAGAAAG
>Ga0209979_1000997_pt1 | contig 33508 bp, 33 predicted proteins | sample AnhtaG_FD_183114 | JGI IMG/M metagenome (GOLD analysis project Ga0209979, IMG submission 183114) | Deep subsurface microbial communities from Anholt, Denmark to uncover new lineages of life (NeLLi) - Anholt_01485 metaG (SPAdes) (version 2) | ecosystem: Environmental > Aquatic > Marine > Oceanic... | reverse complement strand
TGAATGTTCCCATCTTTATTGATGAGACAGTCCTGGATAAGGTATCAATCGGTGGAAAACCCATTGGAGATGATGAACTTGAGGAGTTCAGGAAGAGGCTGAAGGGCCTTAAGCCCGAAGACTTTGGGACTTAGCTCTTTTCCTTAAAAGCCCTTGAAAGTAGGATTTATTAGCTGGTGGTTCGAAGAGGAGCGCTTGTCAGGTAAGAGAATGATGGAAAGGAGGTGAGGAAAGTTTATCCAGGGAGTAAGAATGAGATAACCAAAGAGCTTTGGTTAGAACGAGAAAAGGAGGATCTGAATGAGTCTAAAGAGATGTATGAAACTGATGCTAGTAGTTTTGACAGTGGTGCTAATCCTGGGTTTGATGAATCTTGCTCAGGCCCAGCCAAAGTCAGGGTTTAGCGTAAAAGGGGGCTATTTTATGCCCAGTGATACCGACGTGAACGACATTTGGGGAAGTGGCTTCACTTTTGGAGCAGGTTACCTTTATGCTTTCCCGCCTTATGGAATTGACCTTAGCGTAGAATATTTCTCCAAAGAGGAGCCTTGGTTTGGAATAACATATGGGTGGAGAGTTATCCCTGTTGATGTCAGTTTTCTCTATCTCCTTCCCCAAATGGGACTCTTCTCTCCCTATATAGGGGGAGGCATAGAGTGGGCCATGGCGCGTGTTGATGTGGGATTTGGCGGTGTTCCCTGGTTCGCTGAGGAAGAATCAGGCATTGGACTTCAACTTCGGGGCGGATTTGCTCTTGAGGAGAACTTCTTTGCTGAAGCAAAGTACAGCACAGTAGACGTAGAGGGGATAAATACAGGTGGACTCACGATTCTCGCCGGATACAGATTTTGAAAGAAACCGAGGAAGAGAGATGGGGCTCCTGGTGATCTAAAGGAGCCCCAGAGGTACTGAGAAAATTGGGAGAGGGAAATATACCTCGGGTAATCACTGGGATCTCGGGATCTTGGTATGATCACTGGCGGGCTGTATTTGCTTTCCCTCTAGATTAATCCTCAGCCCGCCTAAAACCACACCTCCAATTTCTTCAGTTTCTTCCAAAGGGGTATAGACACTCATTTTTCCTTTTCCAAGGTTTATCTCTTCCACGATTCCTAAACCCAGGTCTCTTCCCTCCCTGTCCCTCAAGGAGATGAGCTGGCTCTGAGGGCATGCTTCGGATTTTGTATTTGCCAGTCCTATTTCATCCAGAGACAGAGAAATTCTTTTTGCCCTCTTAAAGTAATCTCGAAATCTTCTCTCTCGATAGAGCGAGCGGTCGGAATATGTCTTCTGGATAATACCAAAAGGTACCGGTATTCTGTGGATTCGAGGTAGCCGCATTCCCCGGAAAGAGATGAGGATATGCTCCAGTTCATCCTCTCTTTGTAGGGCCAGAATGAGCTGGGGTCGAATGAGGTCGATCTTAGAGATTTTCAGGGCCTTTCCCGCACCTCCCTTCACCATTCCCGTGGTATCCATAACCACCTTTTCTGCATGATTTTCGGCTATCTCTGAGATTAGCTTGGCCCCGACAACTGTGGGAAGCATGTTGCCAAGGGGAGAGGTGGCCCCGGCAAAGTAAAAATCTCTTAAGGGTATCTTTTTCCAACTCTCAAACTTATTCTGTATCAGTCCCCAGCCTATGGTGGTGGGAGGACCCAGATGAGACTGGCCGATATCTCCATCCACCACCACCACTTTTTTAAATGTCCGGGCAATTAGGGTGAGAAGATCTTCCACCAGGGTGGTTTTTCCTGTATCTGAGGCCCCTATGACCATAATAATTCTATTCTGGGGCTCTAGAATAGCTTCTATCACCTCATCATCCAGAGAAAATCTTTCTCTCAATTTTAAAGGTATGATTTATTAATTCTTACGTATTTTTCGGTTAAATCACATCCCCAGAAGGTGGTGGAATTTTTCCCCTGGTTCAGATCAATAGTTATCCTTATATCCTTATTTCTCAGGAGATCTCTCAAGATCTTATCTTTCGTTCCCGCACCCATTCCTCTCTTTACTACTCTTAGATCATCGAAATAGATATCCACCTTATCCGGGTTTATCTTAGTATGAGCTGCTCCCAGGGCAGCCATCACTCTTCCCCAGTTGGGTGATGCCCCGGCAAGAGCGGCTTTTACCAGGTTTGAGTTAGCTACGGCCCTGGCTATTCTCCGGGCATCCTTGGGAAAGGGAGCTCCATTTACCTTAACTTCAATAAACTTGGTGGCTCCTTCTCCATCGCTAATGATAAGTTTAGCCAGGTGGATCAAGACAAAGTCCAGGGCCCGGGAGAAGAGGTCAAAATTCTCATCCTTAACCCTTGTTTTCTTTTTTTTGCGCCAGGTCTTGATCCTCTTATTTCCTGCCAGACCATTGGCCAGGACTAAGAGGGTGTCATTGGTGCTCATATCTCCATCCACGCTGATCTGATTGAAAGATTTACCTGCAGCAGAGCGGGTAGCTTCCTGGAGGGCATCGGGGGTAATGCAGGCATCAGTGGTGATGAAGCAGAGCATAGTAGCAAGGTTAGGTGAAATCATCCCTGCTCCCTTACATATTCCCCCTATTCTCACCTTTCTCTTTCCCCTTCCCGCGATATCAGTTTCCACTGAGATCTCTTTAGCAGTGGTATCCGTAGTCAAAATGGCCCGGGCGGCTTCACCTCCTCCTTGAGGTGAGAGGGACTGGCTGGCTTTTTTTATCCCTTCAGCAATATTGGATAGGGGTAGGGATTTTCCAATTACCCCGGTGGAGGCAACCAGAACCTCATCTTCGCTGATTTGAAGCTCTCGGGCGGCCATAGCAGCCATCTCTTCGGCGTCTTTTATTCCTTGCCTGCCCGTACAGGTGTTGGCATTTCCGCTGTTAACCACGATAGCCTGCGCCTCTCTATTTCTGAGTTTCCTTAGTGAGACTTGAATGGGGGCAGCTTTTACTTTGTTGGTGGTAAACATACCGCAGGCCACGGCGGGAGAAGAGGAATAAACTAAAGCCAGGTCAGGATGCGCCTTTTTGATTCCACAATGAACTCCTGCTGCCTCAAATCCTCGAGGAGCGGTAATTCCTCCTTCTATCTCTCTCAAATTTTCCTCCTTAGAGCAGTCCCATTTTTTCATCCAGCCCCAGCATGAGGTTCATATTCTGCACAGCCTGGCCCGAGGCCCCCTTCACCAGATTATCCAGAGAAGAGATGACTATGATGCGTCTGAGATCATTATTTATAGCTATTCCTATGCGGCATCGGTTAGAGTAGATGACATCTTTAATGTGGGGAAACTCTCCTGGCGAGAGGATCTGGACAAAGGGCGCATCTTCATAGAAATCTTTATAAAAAGCAAAGACATTCTCTTTTTTAAAAGAGGACCTCAAGGTGGCATAACAGGTAGAGATGATTCCTCGATTTAGAGGAACCAGATGAGGGACGAAGGTGATATTGATTTTCTTTCCCGCCATCTTACTAAGCTCCTGCTCCATCTCAGGGATATGACGATGGCCTTCCACCTGGTAAGGATAAAGACTCTCATTTATCTCCGGATAATGAGTGTTCAGGGTGAGTTTTCTCCCTGCTCCCGTAACTCCTGATTTGGCATCAATTATAATCCCTTCCTCTTTGATAATCTCATTTTGGATAAGAGGAGCCAGGGCCAGGATGACAGAGGTAGGATAGCAGCCAGGATTAGCTACCAGAGGGGCTCCCCGTATCCTCTCCCGGTAGATTTCAGGAAGGCCATAGACGGCTTCCTTGAGAAGCTCTTTTCGGGTGTGGGTAGCTTTATACCATTTCTCATATATACCAGGATCGGTGAGGCGAAAATCAGCCGATAGATCGACCACTTTCTTCCCTCTAGGGTGAAGCTTCCCCACAACTTCCATGGAGGCGGAGTGGGGAAGGGCAACGAAGACAAGGACGGATTCAGAAGAGATTCTATCCAGGTCAATTTCTTCCAAGATTAAATCTGTATCTAGATAGGGATAAACTTCTGAGATCTTTTTCCCGGCAAAGCTCTGAGAGGTGATAGCTTCGAGCTCTACTCCTGGATGCCCCAGCAGGATCTTAACCAGTTCTGCTCCGGTATAACCGGTGGCTCCTATTACCGAGACTTTCATTTTGGTACTCTCCTTTAGCTTTACCCTTCAAGTTCAGATGACCAACGCTTTATGAGGTAAGGCTTAAGATCCTCAAAGATTTCAGCCTGAGCCTCAATTACTCTCTCAGCTTCCTGGTTACTCATTTTTTGTGTTTCCTCGATGAGAGAGGCTGTTCTCATTCGATAAAGAGGCACCAAAGACCACAGCAGCTTTGGTTTATCAATGGAACTTACAGGGACCTGATAGGCCACCAGATAGTCGTAGAGAATTCTAGCCCAGAGAGTGGGTGAAAGAGACTCTTCCTCCTCTTTTACCCTGGTTAGTCCCTCCAGGGTCTCCTTCTCCAGGATGTCTGTCCAGAGGGGGTAAAATCTTTCCCATCCAGCCCTGAACCCCATCTTGAGCTCTTCCAGGTTCACCTTTACTTGCTGGGGTTCAACAAATTCTAATTTTCCTGGTATCCGAGGAGATACACTCCCCTTGATCTTACTCCAGCGCTCGTAGTACTTACCGGCCAGACTGAAGAGAGTTCCTACTACCTCCCGGAGCATAGGGGTCAGCTCAATGGGGTCTTTGGGATTGTGGATCTTTACTCCCAGTGCCGCTTCACCGCTGCGGTATCCTTTAGCCAGAGCGGTAGTGGTGATGAAGATATCCACGCCGAATCGGGCCACCTCTGTGTGCCATACGTGTTGAGAAAGCAAGTCTTTTGCCAAAATATTGGAGAAGGCAAAGTCTCCGCCTATGGGTTGTTTAATTCTTACCCCATAGAGAGACCGAGTGAGAGGATAAGCGATGTCGTTGGTTATGGTGGCATCAAATTTATGACGAAGATAGAGGGGAGATATGAAATCACATTTATCTTTTAAGATAGGCTCTCCCATCAGCCTTATCCATTCTGGTTTGATGGAGCGAAGATCAGCATCCAGAGTTATCCCCACCTTTGCCTTAAGAAGAGCTACTGCTCCCAGAGTGGCTCTTGTTGCGGATCCCTTTCCAGGAGGGCCCCTGTAAATGGTAACCACTTTCTGGGTCCTGCCCAGCCCAAGTCCCGCTACCTTCTCCCGGGTATCATCGGTAGAGCCCCCGTCAGCAAGAAAAAAAACTCCTTTGAGAGAGGGGAAATATCTATCTAATCCTTCGGCAACTATCCTGGCCACATTTTCAATGGTGCTCTCACTGTTATAGCTGGGAACCCCCACCACGATGTCCACTGATTTTATTTTCGCAAGTTTCCTCTTAGCTTCATCCCTTAAGAAAGGTAGCCTCACCCTTTTTCTCCTTTCAGGAGATGTAGAGTTATTCTTCAAATAGGTCCCGGTATTCGGGTACTACATCCCGGGAGAATGTTTCAATTCCTTCCACTGTTTTGGGATGCTGAATCATCTCTTCCATGACATTAAAGGGAATGGTGGCAATATGGGCTCCTGCCAGAGCGACTTCTCTCACTTGCTGCCCGTTTCTCATGCTGGCGGCAATGACTTCGGTTTTTATCCGGTAGTTCTGGTAAATATTTACAATTTCCTCCACCAGATGGACCCCACTGGATATTCCATTATCTTTGCCCAAATCTTTCCATTCTTTTATCTTTTCATCAAGATAAAGGGAAGCTGCATCTCTTTCGCCTGAGCTATCCATAAATCTTGTCAATTTATCCTTAGTGATTTTTTGCATAAGATCAAAGTCAAAATAATCTTGCTTCTTAAATTGGATACCCAGTTTTTTCCTTATGTAGTCATCCACTCTTCCGGCAAAGGGACTGGTGTATCTTGCTCCAGCCTTTGCAGCGAGGAGTGCTTGTTCCGGACTCATAATCAAGGTGGTATTCACCGGGATCTCTTCTCTGCTAAGGTGAGTGATAGCCTGTAGGCCCTCGTAATGCGATGCTCCCCCCATCCTGGTGTATGTATTGATGGGAATCTTTATAACCACATTGCCGGCTAGAGGGTTAAATTTACGGTAGAGAAGCTTGGCTTCTTCAATCATCTCCTGGGCTCTTAAGCTAATGACCTCCAGGCTCACCGGCCTTTCCTTTCCGGCTGCTAGACATATTTCCTTAATGTAGCTTTCTATATCTATTTTCCTCTTTTCTTTTTTCAACTGATCCACTGCTCTCTTAATTAAGGATGGATTAGTGGTTACTCCATCCACTATACCCCAACTCAAGGCTTTCTTGATCTCGTCCAGGTTTGCGGTGTCAATGAAGATCTTCATTTTTTTCTTCCTTCCCTAGCTGCTGATGGTAAATTTGGCGTAAATGGTTGAATATGTCGAGGTACTCAGTCCTTCGATAATCGGGGAAAGTTACCTCCCCGGGCTGAAAACCTCTTCCCCTTTTATATTTTAAGGTGATCTCGGCATAGATTCCTCTTCCCAGATAAATTCTGTGCTCAAAATCCTTTACCGTTGCCAGAACCAATTTGGAAAGAGAAATATATCCAGGGTCAAGGTTAAGACGGCGGTGAGAGAGGTGAGGATAAAGGAACTCTTGTTCCAACCTATTGGTAAAAAGCTTCACCTGGATTATCTCTCCGGGATCAATGAGAGACTCAAAGCTCAAGAATTTCCTCTTGAGATTCGCTCCCATTTCCTTCTCATAGTAGTCCGTGTCTTGAAAGGGCAAGATAGGACTTCGAAAATCAATTTTACCCCACCTTTGGGTTATTCTCTCCTCTACCTGGGTGAATAAAGACTCCTCGGCTGATATCATTCCCAGGATGAGCTTCACCGGCTCCGGCCTCTTCACCTTGGCCATCTTTATATCATCCTTTAGGTCCTCAAATCCCCTATGAGGTGGTGAAAGTAATTTATCCTCATTTTTCTCAAATACTGGCGCAGGCCTTCGACTATCTTTAAAGAGACAGCGGGATCGACAAAATTGGCCGTGCCTACAGCTACGGCAGTGGCCCCGGCCAGAATAAACTCCAGAGCATCTTCAGCCGACATAATTCCTCCCATCCCGATAAGGGGAAGATTCACCTTTTGAAAGGTTTGGCGAACCATCCTCACCGCTACCGGCCTGATGGCTGGACCGGACAGGCCTCCTATAATAGCTCCCAGCTTAGGCCTTCTGGTATTCACATCTATAGCCATCCCTAAAATGGTATTTATTAAAGATAAGGCTTCTGCTCCTGCCTCTTCCGCTGCCTGGGCAATCTCAGTAATATCAGTAACATTAGGGGTAAGTTTAACAATCAGAGGAAGATCAGTAGCCTGTTTTAATCCTTTTACCAGAGAGAAAGCAAGATCCGCTCTGGTTCCAAAGATAAGGCCTCTTTTTTCCACATTGGGACAGGAGATATTCACTTCCAGAGCATCTATTCCTCCTCCCTTACCTAATTTTTCCGCTAAATACAGATACTCAGTCTTTTTCTCACCGGCAATATTGACAATGATCCTGGTTTTCAGCCTTTTGAGATGGGGGAGCTTTTCTTTCAAGAACACTTCTACTCCTGGATTTTCCAATCCAATACTGTTAAGAAGGCCGGCTGGGGTCTCTGCCAGTCTGGGGGGAGGGTTTCCCTTCCTTGGTTTTAGGGTTACCGCCTTGGTAATTATTCCTCCCAGCTCGCCAGGGTCAACAAGGTCTTTATATTCTTCTCCGTAGCCGAAGGTTCCTGAGGCCACTAAGACAGGATTCCTGAGATGAATTCTACCCAGAGAGACCCTCAGGTCGGGAAGATTTTCCAAATTGGCGCTCCTTATCCGGGACCTCTTCCTTGGTGCTTTCAAATTCCGATGCAATCAGATATGAAATTCTAGAATATCCCCGTCCTCTAGGGGATGATCTTTCTGAACTTTTTGGCCCTCAAATTTACCCGACCCCCACATTCTAGCATATCTTAACTTATTGGCGAAATCCTTATGGATGGCCCGGGCAGCATCGATGACCCTGCTTCCTTTCTTCAAGATAATGGGTTCGCTTCGATCCGCTCCCTTTCCCGGACTTTTTGTGTAAACACGGATAATATTTAAGGCCTTATATATTTTTTCTTTAAGATGATCCAATCCCGCCCGGCTTGTTGCCGAAAGAGAGTAGATAGGGAACTTATCAGAATAGACATCTTTTAAGGTCTTCAGGCGTTTATTAGCATTTGGTAGATCTCTTTTATTGGCTCCAACGATGGCCCTTTTGTATCTCATCTCTTGCGTTACTTTTACCTCGGGCTCTCTGGCTACTAGTTTGATTTTCGACTCTTCTAGTTTCCTTACCACTGCCTCAATATCCTCCAGGAGACTATCCCTGCCTAAGTCAGCGGTGAGAAGGACAAGATCCGTCTCTCGAATAATCTCAGAAAGCCAGGGTTCCATATACTCCCGGGTAATAGGAGGGGTATCCACTAACTGGATGTTAATGTTCTCGAACTTCATCATTCCCACCACAGTATCCCGGGTGGTGAAAGGGTAAGGGGCAACCTGGGGACTAGCACTCGTCAAAGAGGCTAGAATCTGAGATTTTCCCACATTAGAGGGTCCCAGAAGAACCACCTGAGCTGCTCCCTCTCTGGCTATATGATGGCTGTAAGTGCTTTTCCCCACCTGGGTCTTTTTTTGCATCTCCCTTTTTAACCGGGAAATTTTGGCTTTAAGGTCTGCCTGAAGTTTATCCGTGCCTTTGTGTTTGGGCATAATGGCCCACATTTCTTTTAGAATAGCTAACCTCTCTTGATTTGTTTTGACCAGCCGATATCTTCTCTCTGCCTCATAATATTGTGGAGGAAGGTTTGCTGGCATAACTTTCCCTTTTTTTTACCTTCTCATCTACAGCTGCCGTCCCTGGCTTCCACAAGGTGGATATGCACCCCGGGCGGCCTATTTGATCTCCAGGCCTGGATCATCCCAGAGGATTTCTTGTGCATCGAAGACCGGCCCCTCTTTGCAAACGCGAAGATAGCCGGATGTTCCCCTGATCACGCACCCCAGACAGGCTCCCAGACCACATCCCATTCTTTGCTCCAGGGATACCTGGCAGAAAAATCCCTGATGGGAAGAGAGTTCGGCTATTTTTTTTAACATGGAAACAGGGCCACAGCTATAAACAGCCAGAGATAAAGAAGTTTGAGATGAGATGAGTCTCTCAAAGAGATCGCTCACCAAACCCTGATATCCCTCACTCCCATCCTCGGTGGCTATCATTACCCTTAGACCCAGGCTTTCCAAGTCATCCTTATCCAAGATGAGTTCTTTATTTTTGGCGCCAAGGAGAACGGTAACTTCCTTTCCCTGCCCCAGACGGGTAATTTCCTGGGCCACCATATAAAGAGGAGCCACTCCCATTCCCCCGCTTATGATAAAAATCTTGCTAAAAGCGGAGTCTATTTCAAAACCTTTTCCCAGAGGTCCCAAAAGATCAAGCTGATCTCCCCTCCTTTTCTTTGATAGGATCGCTGTTCCCTTACCCACCACCTGGTAAAGAATGTCAATTCTTCCTTGAGCGCATTTGTGGATGCTAAAAGGTCTTCTTAACAAGGGATCATCCCCGGAGCTGCATCTTATGTGCACAAATTGCCCTGGCCTGGCGTCTTTAGCAATTTGAGAAACCTCTAACTTCATCCGGTAATGTGCCTTGCCTGCCTTTTCATTGAATAAAACTGTAGCTTTGACCTGATACATAGAGCCGGTTCCTTCCAAAATTTACTCTCCGAACTCTGCATTTCTATATTTCTTCCACCTCTTAAGGAGAGGTCTGCTTCCTGATTATATCATTTATGCCGAAAGATTCAAGTTGACACTCATCATCCTTTCCGCTAGAATAAACCATTCAAGACAGGTTCAATAGTAGCTGCCCTGTTCTTGTTGGAAGATGGAGGGGATAAGGGAACTCCTCACCGAGTTCCTCAGTAAGAATCTCGCCATAGGGCTGTCAAGAGGTTTTTCTCTTTGGAAGAAGACTCACTCTTTATTCTGGGAATCGATGAAGCGGGTAGAGGCCCCGTAGTGGGCCCTCTAGTCATTTGCGGAGTGCTGCTGAGCAAATCGAAACTTGGCGAGCTTTTCAGAAGGGGAATAAAGGATTCAAAACTCCTGAGTCCATCTCGGCGCCAAACTCTTAAAGGGGAGATCGAGAGTCTGGCAGAGGGCGTAGAGATGGTTATTATTTCCCCCTCTGAGATAGATAACTGCAATATGGGTGATTTAGAACTTAAGGGCATGGCAAAGATAATCAATAGATTTCTTCCCGACCAGGTCTTTGTGGATGCTCCAACCTCCAGGCCCCTTTCGTATGAGAGAAAAATAAGATCCCTCCTTTTTTCTAAGTTAAGGGTGGAGCTGGTGGTAGAAAACCGTGCTGATAAGAATTATCCTATTGTGGGAGCAGCTTCCATTTTGGCTAAAGTGGAAAGGGATAGAAGAGTTCGTCTTTTAGAGAAAAAATATGGAACTCTGGGTTCTGGCTATCCTTCTGATCCAAGGACCATCGGTTTTTTAAGGAATTATTTTCGCCTCTATGGGGACTTCCCGACTGTAGTGAGGAGAAGATGGAGAACTATACAGAAGTTAAAGGAAGAGAAACTGGTGAGAAAGGGAGGCAATAGAGATGATTATTAAAAGCCAGGGCAAGTGGGAAGAGATACTAGAGAAATTTTTGAAAGAGCAGAGAAAAAGCTCCCTGGAAAATGAGTAAAGGGAAAATAGTCTTTCTGGTAATCCTCATGGTTGCTCTTTTTTTGCTCCTATCAGGCCGTGAGGAGAAAAAGAGGAGAGAACCTTCAGGAAAAGAAAAAGAGGAACCTTTGCTTTTGGAGGCGCAGGGAGTAAACCTGGTGGGATGGGACGAGGAGGGAAGGAAAAGCTGGGAGCTTCAGGCTGATTCGGGAAAACAATTTGTCAACCAGATGATTCTTACCCAGGTAAAGATTAAGCTTCTCGAGAAAGGCAAGCTCGCTTCGGGAGGCGAAGCAGATAGGGTAGTGGTGGAGATTCGCACCTCTAATCTCCTTTTTGAAGGGAAAGTGAAACTTATTTCCTATATCGATGGAGCCGAACTCCTCAGTTCTAATCTGGAATGGATAGCCTCGGAGAATAAACTGCTCACAGAGGAAAGAGTGGTCTTTAAAAGAGGAGATCTCATAACAGAGGGGTGGGGTCTGGTAGCCGATCCTGAGCTCAGCCAGATAGAGATTAAGAGAGAAGTGGTTACCAGGTTAAGGACTACCCAGCAGGAGCTTTCTTTTCAAGACCAAACCCCTTTAGGTTGAGGCTGTGAAGCATGTGTGCTACAAGAAGAGAGCCTGGGAGATTTATTTTTGAAATTGAGATGAAGGAGAGGGATAATGGCGAGAAGGATCTTTAGCTCAATGGGAGGAGTTATTTTTTTGACCATTGCATTCTCTGGATGGGGGTTTGCGGAGCAGCCCAAAGAGGAACTGGCGGTTACATCTCGGCATCAGAGGGTAGATTACGCTAATAGGATTTTTGTCTATCAGGGGGAAGTGAAGTTGGACTGGAAAGACCTGATAGTGGAAGCCGACGAGATATCGGCCTATCTAACAGAGGAGAACACGCTGATGAAAATTGTGGCCAGGGGAAAGGTAAGCATAATCGAGAAGGCAGCAAAAACAAAAGCTTTCTGTGACCTGGCTACCTACACGCTTGAAGATGATAAAATGGTTTTGGAGGGCACCGCGCAATACGAAGACGAATTTGGTAATACTCTCCTGGCGGACGAAATAATTCTGTGGAGGGGAGAGGAAAAAATGGAAGCAACAGGATCCCCGGTAAGAGCCACTTATTTTTTGGAAGAGGTAAAAGTTGATTCTCCGAGTGGAAAATCTAACTAAGGAATATCAAGGATGCCCGGTTGTAGATAAACTCTCCCTTGAGGTGAAACAGGGAGAAGTAGTGGGTCTCCTGGGACCTAACGGAGCAGGCAAGACTACCACCTTTCATATGATGGCGGGCCTGGTCAAACCAACCCAGGGAAGAATTTTCCTTGGAGATGAAGAAATTACACATCTGCCCACTTACAAGAGAGCAAGAAAGGGTATTGCCTATCTTCCCCAGAGACCATCGGTCTTCCAGGGGCTTAGTGTTAAAGAGAATCTCCTGGCAATCCTGGAGACTCTGGATCTGTCTGTAGGAGAACAGGAAGAGAAGGCCAAACTACTTCTCTCGGAGCTAGGAATTACTCATTTAAAGAATCAAAAGGGCTATCTTCTTTCGGGAGGGGAAAGGCGGAGGGTGGAGATAGCTAGAGCTCTGGTTACCAGTCCCTCTTTTATGCTGCTTGATGAACCCTTTGCCGGGATAGATCCCATAACTGTCTCAGACCTACAAACCATAATTTTTGATTTGAAAAGCAAAGACATAGGAATCCTTATTACTGATCATAATGTCAGAGAAACTCTCGAGATTACTGATTTTTCTTATATTATGCATCAGGGAGAGGTTCTCATCGCCGGGAAAAGAGATGAACTCACCCAAAATAAGAAGGCCAGGGAGATATTTCTGGGGGAAAATTTCAAGCTGTAAGGTAGCCGGAAAAGTTTTTTCCTGCCTTTCCCCGGGGATAATGCTCATCATTATATTTCTGGTCCTACCTTGCTTTGCCTTCTCGGAGGTGCCCCATCTCAACCTTCAGGCAGACCACCTTCGCTGGGTTAAGTCTCCTCCTTCCCTGATCGGTTGGGGAAATGCTGTTCTTGAATACAAAGATATGCAGATTAAGGCTGAAAACATAGAACTGAATCTAGAGAGTCTGGATGTTGTAGCTGAGGGGAATGTGGATCTTAAGATGAAAATGCGCCAGGTCAAGGCCAGTAGTCTTAGATACAATTTGGGGAGCGAGGAAGGAGTGATTTTCTCCCCGGAAGGAAGTGAAGGATCTCTTTTCTACAGGGCAGAGAAGGTCTATCTTTATCCAGAGCTCATAGAACTGAAAGATGCTTCTTTTACTTCCTGCGATCTTTCTCATCCTCACTATAATGTTAAGGCCCGGCAGGTCAAAATATACCTGGAGGAAGAAATTATCATGAGAAATGTAACCTTTTATCTGGGGAACATCCCTTTATATTGGACTCCCTTTGTCATAAGGCGTCTCAAGGAAGAGAATCGAATCTTGCTTCCGGGCATTGGCTATAGCCAGTTTGCCGGCTGGTACCTCAAGACGGGCTATTATTTATATGCCTCTTCCGACTTTCAAACTACCTTTCATCTGGATTATATGCAGAAGAGAGGATGGGCGGATGGGCTGGATGTTTCCTACCGCCTGAAGAATGGTAGGGGAAGCATGCAGACTTACCGAATCAGGGAAAAAGATACTTCCGAGCTCAGGTGGAGAGCAAAATTGCAGCATTACCAGGCTCTCTCTAAATCTACCACTCTTAGACTCCGCCTTGACCGACTCAGTGATGAAGAATTTTCTAAAGATTATTTTGGTGAGGAGTATCAGACTTCCTTCATAGCTTTGGATAAGCGTGGCTCCAACTACAGTGCTCACCTCTTGGTTGAAGCTAAGTTAAATCCTTTTCCTGAAGGGTTCGTGGAGCGCCTTCCCCAGATTAGCTTATATTTTTTGCCTCGGAAGATAGGAAAAACGCCTCTTTATCTACGAGAGACAGCAGAAGTTACCAATTTCAGAAGAGAGAAAGAAGAATTCTTACGGGCTGATCTAGCCTCAGATCTTTCCTATCCCTTTACCGCCTTCAGGTATTTCCGAGTGAGACCCAGGTTGGGATATCACTTTTTTTCCTATCAGTGGGCGGGTAATGGAAAGACACGGGGAATACCCTATCAGGAACTAGAGCTCTCTACCCGTATCGAAACCCGCCTGGGAAATCTTACCTACAAGTTTCGGCCTATTTTGAATTACTACCATTCTTCAAGAGGTGAAGATAATGAGGGTTATCCCTCATGGGTGAGGGAGATAATCGAGAAGAAAGAAAATCAGTATCCGGAGGACTTGATAAAAATTAGACTTGAGAATTCCCTTCGTCATGATAAGTACGGAGGAGCCACGGGCAACATAAGTTTTCAGTACTACCCAAAGGAGGAGAAGTTTTCCCCTCTGGAAGGAAGATTCCGCTTCACTCCACATCTCTCCTATCTTAGCTATATTGATCTTTATCTTCTTTACCATCCCTACCAGAAGGAATACAAAGTAATGCAGGGTGGGGTAGGTCTGAAGAATAAAAATTGGAATCTTGGCCTGGGAGTAACAAAAGATATTGAGGAGGGAAGGTTTGATTTTGTCGCCCAGGGAAGGCTAACCCTGGGAGATAAGTGGAGGTTTTCTGGATACTACAGGTACGATTTAGAGAATGAGGAAATTCAGGAAGAAAGATACTCTTTATGGCGAGATCTACACTGCCTGGCCACTCAACTGTCTGTCAAAATCTATCCTGAGAGGGAGTACTGGATTATGTTCTATATCAAAGCTTTTCCCGAAGCATGGATTAAGTTTTCTGCGGAATCTTTTCCCCAAATTGGTGAAGTAGAATATCCTGGTCTTTAGTTTACTTTTTTTAAGGAGCGAGGAATGAAAATTTTGGTGATAGGAAGTGGAGGAAGGGAGCATACTATGTGCTGGAAATTATCCCAGAGTGCCAGATTGGAAAAACTTTATGCTATTCCTGGAAATGCAGGTATGTCAAAGATAGCTGAGTGCGTTTCCCTGGACTATGAAAGTGGTTTTTCCCATGTGGCCGAATTTGTCCGTAAGGAAAAGATTGACTTTACTATCGTAGGACCGGAGGTTCCCCTGGTCAGTGGTATTGTGGATTATTTTGAAAAAAGAGGACTGGCTATCTTTGGTCCTTCTAAGAGAGCTGCCTGCCTGGAGGGAAGTAAAGTCTTTGCCAAAAGGTTTCTGAAAAAATACGGTATTCCTACCCCCGACTTCGGGGTCTTTTCTGATTCAGATAAAGCCATAGAGTATATAGAAAAAAAAGAGAAACCAGTGGTGGTAAAGGCTGATGGACTGGCAGCCGGCAAGGGGTCTTTAGTAACCAGCAGTAAAGAGGAAGCGGTAGATGCGGTAAAGTTAATCATGGAGAAGAGGGCCTTTGGTGATTCTGGTAAGAGAGTGGTGATAGAAGATCGACTTTGGGGTAAAGAAATCTCCTTTTTCGTTATCACTGATGGTGAGAGTGTTAAGCCTCTGGTTTCATCTCAGGATCATAAAGCTATCTACGATGGTGACGCAGGTCCAAATACAGGAGGCATGGGGGCTTACTCTCCTGCTCCCATTCATCCATCTCTGTATAAGAAAATCATGGGAAGGATAGTCTTTCCTACCTTAAGGGGTATGAAGAAGGAAGAAAGAATCTATCGGGGGGTACTCTATATTGGGCTAATGATTGAGGAGGGAGAACCAGAGGTTTTGGAATTTAATGTTCGCTTCGGGGACCCTGAGACTCAGGTAACCTTCCCTCGTTTAAAAAGTGACCTGCTGGAGGTTTTGCTGGCCGTCCGAGAGGGCACCCTGAATCGGATAAATCTTGAGTGGTACCCTCAGGCAGCTGTTTGTGTGGTCCTCGCTTCTGGAGGCTATCCGGATAAATATGAGACGGGTAAGGAAATTAAAGGATTGGATAATCTGGCCAGGGTGAAAGGGATATTCCCCTTTTATGCCGGGGTAAGGAAAGAAGGAGAGCGGCTACTCACCGATGGAGGCAGAGTACTAGGAATGACCACTACAGGTAAGGATTTGAGGAGGGCCATAAGGAGCGCTTACCAGGCGGTAGAAAAAATCCACTTTGAGGGAGTATACTATCGCAGAGACATCGGCTTCAAAGGCTTGAGACCCTAGGATCTCGCCTGGCCATTTACCATATTTTCTTGACAAAGGGTATTCAATTCTATAGAATAGAAGAGTCAAAAACATGGGAATCAGGAGGTTGAGATGTTTCAGATCTTGAGGAGTAGTTGGTTAATGATCCCCCTGGGAATCTGTTCTATAATGGCTCTGGCTATCATATTTGAGAGGTTTATCAGCCTGAGGGTTATTGAGGCTGGGGCGAATAGGTTTGTGTCGAGAACCCGAGAAATTCTGAAGGGTGCAGAACCTAGAAAGGTTGACAAGATATTGGCTCTATGTGAGATGACTTCCTCTCCGCCAGCCCGCGTTCTCGAAGCCGGCATCAGGAAAAAAGATCTGGGGAGAGATGAGGTAAGAGAGGCTATTCAGGATGCAGGGTCCCTGGAAATTCCTCATCTTGAAAGATATTTGAGGATTCTGGGAACCGTTGTTACTATTACCCCTCTTTTGGGACTACTGGGAACAGTAGTGGGGATGATAAGGGTTTTTAATGTTATTGCCATCCAGGGAGTAGGGGATCCGGGGGCCCTGGCCGGCGGAATCCGGGAGGCTCTCTATACAACGGCTGTGGGCCTTTGCATTGCCATACCTAGCCTGGTATTCTACAACTATTTTCGTCATCGGACGGACAGACTTATCCGAAAAGTGGAAGCTCTTGCCAGTGATTTCATGGATTTGCTGGGGGGGAGAGAGACATGAGATTCCGTCGTCCCAGAACAAGGGGAGAAGCAACCCTGATAAATCTTACTTCTCTCATTGATGTTGTTTTCCTCTTGCTCATTTTCTTCATGGTTTCCACATCATTTGCTCTCATTCAAGGAATAAAGGTGGATCTGCCCACTACCACTACTACTCAAGAGAAGATAGAGCAGAATATTGTGATCTCCATTACCAAAGAGGGTAAAATCTACCTGGATAAGACACAGATCAGCAAGGCAGAACTGGTAAAAACATTAAAAAGACAAATTGGGGAGAAAAAGAGTTTAGTGGTCATTAATGCTGATAAAGATACCCGACACGGCATGGTGGTGGAGGTTATGGATCTTGCCAAACAGGGCGGAGCGGGTAAACTGGGCATCCTCACTACACCAGAGAGGAGGTGAGAATGTATGGGTGAAGGGCGCCGATTTAAACTGAGCCTTTTAATCTCTTTCGGTATTCATTTATGTCTTATTCTCTTTATACCTGAGCTAAAGCTTGCTTCTCCCCTTCCACCACCAGAGTATGTGGAAGTTGCTCTCATTAAACCGACCCCTATTCAAGTAAAACGTCCAGCCATCAAGGTCTCCCAGATACAACCTGAGAAAGTTCAGCCAAAGCCTGAGAAGATTAAAGCAGAGCCTGCAGGGGTAAAAGTGGAGCCTAAAGCTCCTCCCAGCATACCTCTTCTGGGGATCTCCGGTGGACCCAGCGAGAAACTTCCCGTCTCTCCCCCTCTGGCAAAGTGGGAGAGTCCAACCAAGATGCCCATTCCTTTTGTTGAGGAAAAACCATCCCTGGGAAGAGGGACGGGAGATGTGGGTCCCCTTTCTCCTGGCATGAGAAGAGGGGTCTCCAAAGAAAGACAGGTTCTTCCTGCTCCTGGTGGAGAGGGTGTGGCTCCGAAAGCTGCCTTCCATGTTAAGGGAGATTTAGGTTATGAGGGGGAAGGAGCTGAGGGAGGAGAAGGGGTTTCACCTGGAAGGATCACAGGGCCTGCGGGGGGAAGAGGAATTCAAAGGAGACGTGAGCCTGAGTATCCGGCCTGGGCAGAAGCTTCTGGGGTGAAGGGCGAAGTGGAACTGAAGTTTTGGGTCACCCCCGCTGGGGAGGTAAGCGAAGTAGAATTGCACAAGACATCCGGATGGTCAGGATTTGACAACTCTGCATCTCAAGCTCTGAGGCAGTGGAGATTCGAGCCAATCGAGGAGAAGGAAAGACAGTGGGGAATTATCTCCTTTGTTTTTGAGTTTGAATAGCGAAGAGGTTGAGAGCTCTCCTATCTGGATAAACTCATCCCTCGGCCGGGGGAGCTAGTGTAGTTTTTTTGTTTCACGGGGCCGTCTAGATTCTCAAGCCATTTCCTTTCTTAAAATCCCAAGAAAATACCAACTCTGGGAGAGATTGACAGAACCAAGGTATAGTTTATAATTGGGTTAGAGGAGGGTCAAAAAGCAACGAGAAAGAAGGAGAATTTTTGTGCAAGAGGCTAAATTTGAACTCGTCAGCGGGTTCCATCCCCGGGGGGATCAACCTCAAGCTATTGAAAAGCTCACTGAAGGGATAAGGAGGGGTCTGAAGAGACAGACACTAATAGGAGTGACCGGCTCCGGCAAAACCTTTACCATGGCCAATGTGATTGAAAGAGTAGGAAAGCCTTCCTTGGTCATCTCCCATAATAAAACTTTGGCTGCTCAACTATTCAGCGAATTCGCCTCCCTATTTCCTCATAGCAGGGTGGAATATTTTGTCTCTTACTATGATTATTACCAACCCGAGGCCTACGTTCCCCAGACCGACACTTACATTGAAAAGGATGCATCCATCAACGATAAGATTGATAGGATGCGTCATTCAGCTACTCGCTCTTTGCTGGAACGTCCGGATACTATCATCGTTGCCAGTGTCTCCTGCATCTATGGACTAGGCTCACCTGAGGACTATAAAGAAATGCTCTTAAGGATGAAGGTGGGTGAAGAGATACCTCGTAGTTTTATTCTTAAAAAGCTGGTGGAGATGAGGTACGAACGGAACGATGTGGATTTCTCCCGGGGGAAATTTCGAGTGAAAGGAGATATCATTGAACTATTTCCTGTCCACGAAGAGAAGGCGGTTCGTATAGAGCTGTGGGGAGATGAGATAGAAAAAATCTGTCTTTTTGATCCTCTCACCAGAGAGGTAAAAAGTGATCTTCCAGAGGTCTACATCTACCCTGCCACTCACTATCTCGCTCCACCGGATAGACTCGACTATGTCCTCCAGTCCATTGAGAAAGAGCTGGAGCAAAGGCTAAGGGAGCTTTACTCTCAGGGAAAGCTCCTGGAGGCTCAGAGACTGGAGGCAAGAACTAACTATGATCTGGAAATGATAAGAGAGGTGGGGTATTGCACAGGTATAGAGAATTACTCCCGCTATTTTTCTGGAAGAGCTCCAGGAGAGCGTCCTGCCTGTCTGATTGACTATTTTCCCAAAGAGTACCTCCTCTTCATCGATGAGTCACATCAGACCATCCCTCAGCTCCATGCCATGTACGGAGGGGACAGGTCGCGGAAGGATAATCTGGTGGAATACGGATTCCGTCTACCCTCGGCTTATGACAATCGTCCCTTGAAATTCTCTGAGTTTGAGTCCCTAATTAATCAGGTTATTTACGTCTCTGCCACTCCGTCCAGTTATGAATTGAAGATAAGCTCACAGATTGTTGAGCAGCTTATCCGTCCTACTGGTTTAGTGGATCCCAAAATGAGAATAAAACCGGCTACCCAGCCTATGGATGATCTTTTAGGAGAAATTGAGGCCAGGGTAGGAAAACATCAGAGGGTCCTGGTAACCACTTTAACCAAGAGGATGGCCGAGGATCTTACTGAGTACCTGGAAGAGTTGGGAGTAAGGGTGAGGTATCTGCATTCCGAAATTGAGACCCTTGAAAGATCAAAAATTTTGAGGGAGCTAAGACTAGGGGAGTTTGATGTTCTAGTAGGGATCAACCTTCTCAGGGAGGGATTAGACCTGCCAGAGGTTTCTTTGGTGGCTGTTCTGGATGCAGATAAGGAGGGTTTTCTCCGCTCAGAAACCTCCTTAATTCAGACTGCGGGCAGAGCATCTCGTAATGTAGAAGGCGAGGTGATCCTCTACGCTGATGAAGTGACCCCGTCCATGAAACGAGCCCTGGAGGAAACACAGAGAAGACGAAAGATTCAACTGGAATATAATAGAAAGCATGGTATTACCCCTCGAACTATCCATAAGGCCATTCTGGCTGATATTCAAACCGGTGCTATGGAAATGGAGGAATATCAAACAGCCCTGGTAAGGGAGAGGACCGCGGCATATACTCCTTCTTCAGAAATTCCTCATCTGGTGAGGTTCATGAAGAGAGAGATGAGGAAAGCAGCGGAAAATCTGGAGTTCGAAAAGGCAGCCGGGTTGCGGGATAGAATACGGGAGCTGCGCAAGGGGAAAAATTCTTTACCAGGACCCGAAATATCTGCATTATAGGAATTCAGAGATTCTAATGGTAGAAGGAGCTTTTGAATATCCTGTGAAACTGAGAACGAGAAGGAGGAAGATATGCTCAGTGGTCTAGCTTTGGCTTTAATGGGAGCAGGACTAGCTGTAGGACTGGCCGGAGCAGGTTCAGCGATTGGCATTGGCTATGCTGCTCAAGCCAGTGCAGGGGGAATGACTGAGAGTCCAGAGAATTTTGGAAGATTTCTCATCCTCACCGCCCTGCCCGGTACTCAGGGAATATATGGCTTTATCGCTGCCTTCCTTTTGATGATGAAGATAAACATCTTGGGAGGAGCTGTGGTTGCCTTGAATGTAGACCAGGGATGGAGTCTCCTTGCTTCGAGTCTACCTATAGCTATAACAGGCTTGATTTCAGCCATTCACCAGGGAAAAGTTTGTGCTGCGGGAGTAGGGCTTACCGTGAAAAGGCCGGCTGATTCCATGAAGGCTATGGTCCTGGCTGTATTTGTAGAATTTTATGCCGTACTGGGACTTCTGGTGACCATTTTCTTGATTAATGGCGTAAAAATTTAGCTGTAGCCCGATAGAACGAGGACTTCGGAGGAGATAATTTGGGTCTAGAAGAGATCATAAGAGAGATAGAAAAGAGGGCTAATAAAGATGTAGAAGAAATAAAGAAGCAGCTACAGGAAGAGAGAAAGAAAATTCTGGAGAGGGCAGAAGAAGAGGCTCTGAGGGTCAGCAAAGAGATTGTGAAGAGATTGGAAAAGGAAGCACAATCGATGAAAAGGGGGCGAATAATTAGGGTGAGGGTAGAAGAGAAAAAGAAACTCCTCGCTTTGAAAAGAAAACTCCTGGCCGAATCCTTTAAGCAGGCCGAGGAAGAGGTAAGGAGTCTTAGCAAGCAGGAATATATGTCATTGATGAAATATCTTCTCGTCTCCAGTATAGACTCAGGGAATGAGGAAATTGTTGTCTCTGTCCAGGATGAAGAGTGGATGAAGGGAGATTTCCTGAAAGAATTAAGAAAGAGTCTAGAAAAAAAGGGAAGATGGAAAGAGGTGCGACTCACCGCCGGGCTGAGAGAAGGAGAAAGGGGTTTCATCCTGAAAAAGGAGGGGGTGCATCTAAACTACACCTTTTCCAATCTTTTTCTTCTTCTAAGGGAGGAGTTAGAAATAGAGGTAGCCGATAGTTTACTTGGCTAAAATTAATTTCCATCTTGAGCTTGCAAGAGAGTAAGAAAATGAGTGTAGGGTTAATTATGGCAGGTGGCTTCGGGAAGAGGTTATGGCCCGAGAGCAGGATAGATCATCCCAAGCAGCTTTTGAGTTTTGGGAGTGGAGAGAGCTTTTTGCAGGCTGCTTATCGTAGAACCTGCAGTATCTTTGGGGTTAAGGAAACCTATTTAGTCCTCAGAGAAGAGCTGAAAGAGAAAGTTCTCTCTCACCTTCCCTCGGTTCCGCCGGAGAATATCATTGTTGAACCCCAGGGAAGAGATACGGCTCCCTGTATTGGATTTGCCAGCGTGTGGCTTGAGGCCAGGAAGGGAGATGTTTCTATGGTGGTGCTACCTTCGGACCATTTTATCAGAGATGAGAATAAGTTCGCCCGGGTCATTCGGGCTGCAGCCCAGATGGCCCAAAAAGATTATCTGGTGACTATTGGCATTAAGCCTACCCGAGCCGAAACCGGTTATGGTTACCTGGAGTTAGGAAAGGAAGTAGACAAGTGGGATGGAGTTCCTGTTTTTGAAGTAGAAAGATTTACCGAAAAACCATCCCATAAGAAAGCTAAGGAGTTCTTTGAACAGGGAAACTTCCTTTGGAATGGAGGAATCTTTGCCTGGAAAAGCAGCGTCATTCTCCAGGAAATGAAGAAACATCTGCCAAAATTATATAGTGGCCTGGTGCGGATTCAGAAGGCTCTAGGAACTTCGGAAGAAGAAAAAATCATAAGAGATGTATATCCCTCCCTTCCTAAGATTTCCATAGATTACGGGATAATGGAAAAAGCAAAGGAGGTAGTAGCCATACAGGGAGATTTCTTCTGGGATGATATAGGTAACTGGCAGGCTTTGGAGCGGGCCTTCACCAAAAATGGGCATGGTAACATTATCAGAGGATTGGTCGAGGAAGAGGAAACTAGTAATTGTATCTTTATCAATCGGGAGGATAAAATTTTGGGAGCAATTGGAGTTTCTGACCTCATTGTTATCAATACGGAAAATGGCACTCTGGTGGTAAGGAAAGAACAAGCAGGTAAAGTGAGGGATTTAGTTGATAGACTCCTTGCAGATAGAGAAAAAAGAAAATACGTATGATACAAGGTATGAGGACTCGCGAAAGAAGTCTGAAGAAGAAAATCAAAGAAGAGGAGCTTGACGGTCTTATAATTACAGAGCCTCATAATGTTTTCTACCTTACCGGCTCCCGGGTTGAGGGAACAGGTCTTGTAACACAGGAGGAGAGTTTCCTTATTGTCTCCCCAGTTTTTGCCGAAGAAGCCAAGAGGGAACTTGGGGGATGGAAGATAGTTGTCCATGCAGGGAGATTAGATGAAGTCCTGGAAAGAACCTGGAAAAAGAGAGGCAGCCGGCTGGGTTTTGAAACTTCCAATTTGTCCTATGATGAGCACCAGAGGCTATCTCGAATAAAGAATATAGAGCTTATCCCCTGCCGGGGATGGGTGGAAGAACTGAGGATGACAAAGGATGAGGCGGAACTCGCTCGAATGGAAGAATCTACTAAAGTGGCTCATTCTGCTCTTGAGTACTTGGAAACCAAACTGAGGGTGGGAGTAAGTGAGAAGGAAATATCTCAAGAGGCAGCATGCTTTCTAAGTAAGAGATCTGAAGGGGAAGCTTTCCCATCTATAGTTCTCTTTGGAGACAGAACCTCCCTTCCCCATGGTAGACCCAGTGAGCGAAAATTAAAACAGAACGAGGTGGTTCTGGTGGATCTGGGAGCCAGGGTAGAGGGTTACTGCTCTGATTTGACCAGGACTTTTTTCTTTGGCCAGGTGCAAAGGAAATGGAAGAGAATTTTTGATCTTGTAACCCAGGTCCAGAGGCAAGTAATGGAGGAGATAAAACCTGGAGCTAGATCGGGCGAGATCAATGAAATGTTAAAGGAAAGGATGGAGAAGGCCGGATACAGAGAAGCCCTCTTGCACGGAGGCGGTCATGGGATCGGAATTGACGTTCACGAGGCGCCTTTCTTCAATCCTGACTCCAAGTACATATTCAGGGAGGGTATGGTAGTTACTGTAGAACCGGGAATTTATCTTCCTGGAGAGGGAGGGGTGAGAGTGGAAAAAATGGTGGTTGTTACAAAGAGAGGAAATAGGATTCTCTAATGATTACTGCCAATGATCTTCGCCAGGGCATGAAAGTGGAGGTGGAAGGGGTGCTCTATCAAGTGGAGGAGTTTCAGCACGTGAAACGCGGCCGAGGTGGAGCTTTTGTACGGACCAAATTGAAGAACCTTGAGACCCAGCAAATGATCCGGAGAGTTTTTTCTCCAACAGAGAGATTAAAGGATGCCTTTATTGAAGAAAGGAAAGCTCAGTATACTTACCAGAAAGGTGGCATTTTTCATTTTATGGATTTAGAAACTTTTGAGGAAAAAGCTATACCGAAAGAGACTCTCGGTCCCCAGACAAATTTTCTTAAAGAAAACGTGGGGGTAACTCTTGAGCTCTATGAAGGAAGGATAGTTCGGCTACAGCTTCCCACCTTTGTGGAACTTGAGGTGAAAAAAGCTCCCCCAGGAATTAGAGGAGATACAGTAGGCTCAACTAATAAGCTGATTGTTTTAGAGTCAGGCTATAGTCTGCAAGCTCCCCTTTTTATCAAAGAGGGAGACTTAGTGCGTATCGATACCAGATCTGGCCGATACATCGGTAAGAAATAGATAAAAAAGAAACTCAAAGAGGGAAAAAGATGGATTTAGGTCAACTTAGAAAGGTCATTGAGATATTTGAGTCTTCCTCTCTTTCGGAGCTCGAAATTGAGGAAAAAGGAATTCGCTTCCGATTGGCTAAGGGGGGTACTCAAGATATTGAAGCAGAGAAAGAGATTCCTCACCCTAAGAGAAAGAGAGGAGCTCCTGAAAGGCAAGAAAGGGAGAGGGGGAAGAAAGAATTGGTTGCGGTACGCTCTCCATTGGTGGGAACATTCTATAGGTCTCCCTCACCCGATGAGGAGCCTTTTGTAGAAGTGGGGGATGAGGTAAAAACCGGCGAGACCCTGTGTGTCATTGAAGCTATGAAGGTCATGAATGAGATAACCTCGGAACTCGAAGGTAGGGTTAGAGAAATTTTGGTAGGTAACGGACAACCAGTGGAGTACGATCAGAAGCTGTTCTTAATAGAGGAGACCTAGATGTTCACGAGGATTCTCATCGCTAATCGGGGAGAGGTAGCCCTGCGTATCATCAGGGCCTGTAAAGAGCTGGGGATAGAAACGGTGGCGGTATTTTCCAAGGAAGACGAAAAATCGCTTCCGGTAAGATTTGCGGATGAGGCTATTTGTATTGGGCCGCGAGAGCCAGCGGAAAGCTATCTTAATGTTCCCCGCATAATTAGTGCCGCTGAGGTAGCGGGGGCAGAGGCCATTCATCCCGGATATGGATTCCTGGCCGAAAATGAACATTTTGCCGAGGTCTGTCGTTCCTCAGGTGTCGGGTTCATTGGTCCCAGCCCGGAGGTCATCCAGAAACTAGGCAACAAAGTGGAAGCGCGCAATATGGTGTCTGGAGCAGGTATCTCTGTGATACCGGGCTCAAAAAACATAATTAACAGCAAAAGAGAAGCCGAAAAGGTCATCTCTGAAATTGGCTATCCAGTGGTGCTCAAGGCAGCTCTGGGAGGGGGAGGAAGAGGAATGCGGGTGGTGCGCCATGGAAAAGATTTGGATGTTCTTTTTGATCTGGCCAGGCAAGAGGCCAAAATCTCCTTTGGGAAACCGGATCTTTATGTAGAGAAATATTTGGAGAGGGCTCAACATATTGAATTTCAGATCCTGGCTGACGAATTTGGAGCCCTTGTCCATTTCGGAGAGAGAAATTGTTCCATCCAGAGGAGGTATCAAAAACTCATCGAGGAGTCCCCTTCCCCGGGTCTGGATGAGGATCTGCGTGAGAAGATGGAGGACGTGGCGTTAAAGATTGCCAAAGAACTGGGTTACACAGGGGTAGGAACCATAGAGTTTCTCCTGGATGAGGATATGAAATTTTATTTTATGGAAGTAAATACCCGTCTTCAGGTAGAGCATCCGGTGACAGAAATGGTTACTGGCAAGGATTTGGTCAAGGCTCAGATTAGAATTGCGGGAGGGGAACCTCTTGGCTATAGCCAGGATGAGATAAAGATTGAGGGATCGGCTATGGAGTGCCGCATTAATGCGGAGGACCCGGAAAGAAATTTCGCCTCTAGCCCCGGTGAAATTACCGCTTTCCATATCCCCGGTGGCCCTGGGGTAAGGGTGGATACCCACATCTTTTCCGGTTATCATATTCCCTCCTCCTATGATTCTCTTTTAGCTAAACTGATTACCTGGGGGGGAGACAGGGAGGAGGCCCTGGTTCGAATGAGAAGATCTCTGGAGGAGTTTGTGGTAGAGGGTATAAAAACCACCATTCCCTTTCACCAGCAAATAATAGAGAACCCACTTTTCAGGAAAGGCGAGTTTCACATCAATTTTGTGGAAGAGGAGCTCGCGAAATAGATAAGAAAGTCACCCTGGCCCTTATAGTTGAAGAGGGAACCCTCCTTCCCCGGGTGGTGGAGGAGGTGCAGAAGAAAGTGAGCGAAGAGGTACAAAGGAGCCTGGGCATTTCGGTAGGCAGGGTGGATATTAAAATAAAGGGAATAAAGTTTTCAAGTAAATAATCTGTAGGAGGCCAAAATGCGATTTTATCAAAAAATAATAGTGGGGGTTGGGTTCGTCGCTTTAGCTGCCTTTTCCTTAGGAGGAGCGCTGGTGGCTGTGGGTGTTTTTTCTCGATTTGTGGTTGTGGCAGCCCTCAGCGCCCTGGAACAGGATCCGGTGACCAGGTTAGTCTCACTGGCTGTTTTTCTATTTCTGTTAGGGATGAGTATTTATTTCCCCTTTTCCTTTAGACGGAAAGCTAAAAAGGCAACTGTTGGTCTGAAAAATCCGTTGGGAGAGGTTGAGATTTCCCAGAAGGCCATTTCTGAGTTTATCCAGCGAATCGGTAAAGAACTAGAAGGCGTGGAGGATCTAGAAGCAGGTATCAAATCCAGCGAGGAGGGAGTGGATGTTTATCTGACACTATCCGCTCAGGCCAAAGGGGAGATTCCCAGGCTCATAGATGAACTCCAAACGGTAGTAAAAAACTATCTTACCAGTACCATAGGGATTGAGAATGTAAGGGAGATAAAGGTTAAAGTAGCTAAGATCCTTTGAAATTATGGCTTTTTTCTCTATGATAGAAGGTAGGAAACTTCTAGCTGTTATCCTGTGTATCGGCTTTTTTCTTTTGCTGATTCAGCCTTTCAGCCTGGCTGAGTTCAATAAAGTTGAGCTTCACTGGAGAGTGATAGAAACTCCTCATTTCCTCATCCACTATCATGAGGGCGAGGAGGTATTTGCCCAGGAATCAGCCAGGATTGCTGAAGAGGTTTATCCCTCCATTACTTCTGACCTGGGATATTTTCCTATCCCAAAGATCCCCATTATTATTGAAAATATCAGTGATATTACCGGGGGTTACACCTCGCTCCTGGTAGGTAAGATAGTCATTCAGGCTCAGTCCGATCCTGCCAGAACCTCGGGAACTCTCTCCTGGCCTAGAGAAGTTATTGCCCATGAGCTTACCCATTTGGTTATGATTGCTGCACTTGGAGAGTCTATCCTGCCCTTAAGGAGAATAATGGGCAGTCTGGTCCTGCCTATGTGGTTTATAGAAGGGTTAGCCCAGTTTGAAGCAGAAGAGTGGCATTCCTTGAAGGAGATGCAGGTCGGTCAGGCTTCACGAGAAGGAAAAGTTTTGTCTGAGGGAGATCTCGGAGCTTTTTATTTCTTTGATGGATCTGGAAGAACAGCCGGTTACTACCAATCCGATAGTTTTGTTCGCTATATTTTCCAGACTTACGGAAGGGATAAAATAGCCGGGATTCTTTCTCATCTTCGCAGACAACCTATTTTTCAGTTGGTGGGAGAGGTGAGCCTGGTGAGTGGTGAAGGCCTGCTGTCTCCCAGCTCTCGTTTTCTTAGCTTCAATGAGGCCCTGCTGGAAGTCATAGGCAAAGACAGCTCCACTTTATACGCCGAATGGCGAAATTGGATAGAAGAAAAGTACTCCTCCCAGAGGGAATCAGAGGATCTTTTCTTTCTTTCCGAGAAACTCCTGGTCTCCTGGGGGGGAAGATCTCAACATCCCGTATTCTCTCCCCTGCGTGATAGGATAGCCTTCGTCTCCAATCAAGGCTATGATTATGCTATTTTTGACCTTTACCTTATGGATCTTAAGACGAGGAAGATAAAAAAGCTGGACCGAATGGTTGATCCTTACTTTAGTTTTTCTCCTGAGGGAGATAAGATTATTTATGCAAAGACTCGGTTCTATCCTTCCAGCAGAGCTTTTTTCGCCGATCTTTATGAGGTAGATGTGGAAGGTGGCAGGATGAGAAGGCTCACCTTTGGGCTGAGGGCTAGTGAGCCCAGTTTTTCCCCGGATGGAAAGAGGGCACTGTTGGTAAAGAACGAGGGAGGAAATTCTAATCTCTTTCTTCTGAACATGAGTACAGGAGAGGTTCTTCCTTTGACCCATGATAAGGATGGTCTCACCCAGAACTTCTCTCCCTCTTTTTCTCCTCGGGGTAATAGGATTGTTTTCGTCTCTTCGAGAAGGGGACAAAGAGATATCTATCTTCTGGATCTGGAGGCCCAAAAGATCATCTCCCTTACCTCGGATGAAGCCGATGATCGCTCTCCAGTTTTCTCTCCTGATGGGAAGAGGGTTTACTTCATCTCTAATCGTGAGGGTGGTATTTTTAATCTTTTTTCTATGGACCCTGAGGAGGGGGAGGCGATCAGGCAGCACACCCGTGTGGATAGCGGAGTCTTTGAGCCTAATATCTCTCCGGATGGGAAGAGAATCCTTGTCTCGGCATATAAAGATGGGAAGTTTAGCCTGTATCTTTTGAGCCTGGAGGACCTTATAGAGGTTAAGCTTTCGAATCATAATGAAGGGAGGGCTCAAAGTCTCCAGGTTGAACATGGAGAGGAGGGAGCCGGCAGGAAAATCTACTCGTCCTTTTCTTATCATCCCTCTCTTAAACTTCACTATATTCTGCCTTGGTTTTCTTTTGGCCCGGGAGGATCCTTTTTTTCCCTGGAAGGGTATGCCTCTGATTATCTGGAGAGGCATAATCTTCATTTTTCCACTCTTCTGGGAGAGGATATTCAATACGATTTGTCTTATATCAACCGAGCCTTCCAGCCAACCCTCTGGGGGAATCTTTACAAGGTGAGAGGATATAGGATTTTTCGCACCATACTCTACCCTACCCAGGTAGAAGGAGCAGGGGTAGGATTGGCCTATTATCTCAGCAATAAGCAAGGAATAGGAATCGATTTTTCCACTTGTCTTCTAGACACCTATTTGGTTAGCTCATCTGGAGGATTGGATTGGTGGCGGGGTAGAGTTAGCAGCTTGGGAGCGGTATGGGTGTTCTCGGATATGCTGCCCGTTGCCGATCCTGAACTTCACCCCAGAGGCAAGATGCTGAGGCTGGGTGTGGAATATTCCCGCAAGGCCCTGGGGAGCGACTTAGAATATACTTCCTATGAGGGGGAATTTCGCGGCTATGGGAAGATAGGCGGGGGTGGGAGTTTGGCCCTGCGCGTCCTGGCAAAGAAAATTGAAAATAAACAGGATTTTCCCAAAATTCTCTTTTCACTGGGCTCAGATCCCTATTTTCTGGGATGGGAAACTCTTAGAGGTTATCCCCGAGATTGGGGGGTAGTGGGGGAGAACCTTTTACTTTCCTCCCTGGAATATAGATTTCTCCTGATGAGGAGAATGGGAGGATCCCCTGTCTTTTATCTGGACAGATTAGGGGGAGCTTTATTTTTCGATATGGGAGATGCCTTCTCGGATGGAGAAAAGTTAGAATTAAAAAGCGACTTGGGGCTGGAGCTTCGCCTTCGGACCCTTCTCTTTGGCAAAAGCTCTCTCACCTTGAGGTTGGGCATAGCCTGGCCCCTGGATGAAGAGGAAAGAGAAGGTAGGGTATTCTTTGCCATAGGAGAGGCTTTTTAGTGAATAGACAAAATGAATAGGCAAGCGGGTTCCAGTCAGGAGAGCTTTACCTTAATAGAGCTCCTGATAGTAGTAGCTATCATAACTGTTTTATCTTCTCTTGCCGTGACCAACGCACCTTCCATAAAAACCTAACCCCTCCAATCAGCATTTCTATCACCACAGCAGTCAGAATAACAAGGAGAAACTACAATAAGGGGCAGTCTCTTATCAGGGCTTCTTATGTAAGCTTATATCCCTCGCAAATAAGAAAGCTAAAAGAGGTGGCAGATAGTGAGGGAACGGCAGTAGCCGAACTGATCAGAGAGGCGATCAAAAAGTTTCTGGGCAAACCGGCATACGAGAGGAATGCCTTTAGTTTCAGTCCGTCCTCAACCAGGGGTGTGGAGAGAATCTATCCGCGCATTGCCAAATCAGACTGGGACAGACTAAACAGAATCTCCATGAGCGCGAATAAGGCGAAGACTGAGTTGGTCAGAGAGGCAGTGGATGAGTATCTCAGAAAGTCACCATAAATCGAAGAATGACAAATCTGGAAAGAAGTCTGAGAAGAGGAAAGCCGAGTCCTAGCTAGTTTCTTCACACATTTCTATCCCCACCAATCTGTACCAATTTGTATGAATTTGTACCTAACATGGAGATGAGTTGGACGCAATGACAACATCCTTGGAAGAATTAGCATTGGCAGTCTCCATTGGGGGAATAGCTCCCTCAATCCTTACGTGGTTTCCGTTGATAATCACTCTGTCAACGAGCAGACCTATTATCCTTTGTTTATCTTCAAAACTGAGCTTTTCTACTTTGGACTTAATGTAAGCGTCGAGAAACTTGATGTTCTTCTTACTGTGCTCCCAGTCCACTGTTTTCCCTATTCTTCTTTGCAGTTCTTTCTTTTCTTTTCTCAGTGTCTCTTTCTCATTCCTTATCTTGTCAACATGATCCTTGTATTGCTTGAAGCCCATCCCTTCGTCTCTTGCATACAGTTCAGCTGCACGTTCCTCAGCCTTGTCAAGCTTCTCCAATCTGTTTTTCAGTCTCTCCAGCTCTCCCCTGTGGTAGTCTACTTTCTTAGCTTCATCATCCTGCAGTTCTCTCAATTGGGGAAGAAAGACGTCGTGGTTCGCGACTGCCTGGGAAACAGTCTCCCAGACTACAGAGTCTAGGACAGAAGCGCTCACTGACTTAGCGAAACAGGTCTTCGGAAGAGGGGATTTGTAGTGGCGATTACTGCACTGATAGCGAAGACTGGATCTAGACACCGATCCGTAGCAGGGAAGCTCACACAGTCCGCAGAACGTTCTTCCCCTCAGAAGGTATGGATGGCGAGTATTGCGAGATGAACTTCGCGCATTTCGTTTGAGCTGTAGTTGCGCGCGATCCCAGGTTTCCCGGTCGATGAAAGTTTCTCGAACAATGACGAGATCGAGGGGAATCGGAATCCACTTATCCTTGGGTCTTAGCTCCCGACTGGTATTCTTGAATCTTCTGTAACCTACTGATTTCTCCCGATTCTTGGGCGGGATGGATCGGTGCTTGAGGTAGTGGGCAACCCCCGCATAGGTCTCATTGGTGAGCATGTGATGTACGGTACTTCCCCTCCAGATTCGATTACCCGATTGGGTGGGGACTTTGCGATCTATAAGCCTCAGGGCAATTGCATCCACACTGAGGCTCTCCCGCGCGCACCAGTTAAACATTTCTCTTACCCAGCGGAGTTCATCTTCGATTGGCTCATAATGGCTCTGCGTCTCGCGGGTCCTCGCAACATAGCGGAATCCGTACGGGGCCTTTCCTCCAACAACAAAGCCTTTCTTTGCTTTTTCTATTTTGCCCGCGTTGGTTTTTCGCTTGATATATCCTCTAAGCTAGGCACTCACCAGCCCGCGAACATCGACTCCAAGCTGCTCATCATCGGTCTTCGCAGGTGGCATCGAGAGGTACTCGACACGGGCGTTTTTTTCTTCTATTTCGCTCTCGAAGAGCTTCTGGAGCACGAATATACGGGCTAAACGATCGGGTTCAGTTACCAGGACAACATCGATTGTCTTCTCTTTTATCTCAGCCAAAAGCCGATCAATACCTGGTCGCTCCTGAAGCGTACCACTGTAACCGTTATCTACATACCTGTCGACAAGCTCCCAACCTCTTTCTTTGATGGTTTGGGTGAGTTCCTCCACCTGAATCTGGATTGTGTGTCTCTTTTCTTGCTCGGAGGTGGAGACGCGAGCGTAGGCTGCCACCCTCGTTTTCCTCTTCGGGTCTTTCTCTAAACCGTTCGATTCATTCATTTGGGAGCTCCTCTTGTAATGATCTTGTAGACTTCGGTGAGTCTTCGCTGATAGTCCTCTGGTCTGCTAAACTTGAGCTCGACCCCGAACAACCCTTTCCGGGGCTGTAGAACAGCCCGAGACAGTATGAGGAAATCTTTCCCCTCCACCACCTCGTTTCTGAAGGTCGCTCCCACGATCCTCTGGGAGGGGAGAAGCTTCTCTACATTCTGACAGAGCTTTTCCCCTAGTCCCTGCTTGTTACTAGCGTTCACAGCATGATAGAAGATGTCTCCGCAAAGCTTTTTCAGATCGACCTCGTACCTTATTGCACCCTCCACCCCAAGGAGGAATCTTTGAAGCTCCCAGGGAGCAGAAAATCCGAAGGCCTCAAGATGTCCCAAGTGGATGAGATTGCTCAGGACGTAGTCGGGGAAGATGTCTTTCTCGGAAGGTGAATTGAGCCACACGATTTTGTCGGGTGACGGAATAAGAGCTGTGGTAAGGGAGTAGTCAAAGAGATCCTCGGAGATCATGGCAAGTCGTAGTAGACGATCCTTAGTGAACATATTTCCTCTTTCCTTCCTTAGTTTTCTCCGTCCGGGATATGCCTCCGAGATCCACTTTCGACATATCCATGGTGATGATCCATTGGTATCTCGTCCCTTCTTCTTTGACTCTCACCCTGTACTCTTTTACAAGATGACCGGAATACCCGGCGGCTACGGTTCTAGTTATCTCCTTGAATACCTGGGCCGGGGGCAGGTATTGGAACTCGGAAAGATCAACCCTTTGGCCTTCCTCCGTCTCCAGCTCTCTCCGAATGATTGCTGAGAGCCTTTCTTCGACTTTCCAGTTAGTGGCCTCTTTCACTTGGCGCAGAGTTCTTCCTGTCTTTCGCAGCCTCTGAATATCCTGGATTCGCCCGATGATCCAGTCTGGATAGAACGAGATGCTCCCCTTTCCTTTGAGTTTTTCGACCCGAACCGGTCCCGGGAGGAGGTCTTCCCGGCGGTACCGTACGAACTGCCAGTAGGATATTTTGGTCTTTGCGAGAACGTCCCTGATCGAGACCCACATCTTTGCCCCCTGGTATTAATTATAAACATCCTCACGGCAATGTCAAGTACCTTACGCGATTTGCTGTAAATCAGAGTTATGATGTACTTGGAAAGGTGCCAACGACCATGTGACAGGGGACCGAATGGATCCATGCAGTGGACAACCCCCCAACCGTCGTCGTGGGTGTGGCTTTGTTCCCAATTCCGCAAGGCAGACCAATCTAGACTGTATGGCCTTGAGGTTGAGACAGCCGCTAGAATGCATGCATAACCGGCACGTGCGAAGCTCAGGCTCGTGTTTGGTTTCCACGGTGGGTAGGTTGAACGTATATGTTAGGCCAAATTGATATTTAATATTAGCCTCTTTAGTCCCGCACACAACACAGGAACTAACTTCTTAGCTTGACTAAATAGAAAGATGCTCATATGATAGGTTTAACTCGATAGAATTTTGCGTTTTCTCTCGAACTCTCCCATGCTAGAAACGCGCTACCCTACATAGGTTTCTTCTAACCCTTAGATGGAACATATTAAAGTAGAAGACGCGAAAAGGACAAAAGAATGAACCGAAGGGATGATGATAAGCACAACAAGAGGGGCCGGGGAACCAGGAAGAGCCCGGTTGTGGGCATAGTTGACCGAGAGCAAGGGAAGGTATATTGCTAAGGTATCGTTGCCTGACAAAGAGGGTAAGAAACTATCGGGCAACCAGCTCCTGGGGATCCTCAACAAGGTCTGCAAGAAGATGTAAATGTCAAGGACTTTTCCCACTATTTCGGTAAGGACATTTCCCACCGCTTCGGTAAACGGATTTCCCATTTCTCAAGAAGCTAGAAATGATCATACCTCCTTTTTTTGATTTTTTATTCTGTA
>Ga0209979_1000996_pt1 | contig 33536 bp, 32 predicted proteins | sample AnhtaG_FD_183114 | JGI IMG/M metagenome (GOLD analysis project Ga0209979, IMG submission 183114) | Deep subsurface microbial communities from Anholt, Denmark to uncover new lineages of life (NeLLi) - Anholt_01485 metaG (SPAdes) (version 2) | ecosystem: Environmental > Aquatic > Marine > Oceanic... | reverse complement strand
CTGGTGAGTAGCGGTTCCATGTAGCGGAAGAAGAAGGTGAGTAGCAGAGTGCGGATATGGGCGCCGTCAACGTCAGCGTCAGTCATGACGATGATGTGATGATAGCGCAGATTGCCAAGGTCGAAACTGTCCTCGATGCCGGTGCCGAGGGCACTGATGAGCACCTCTATCTCCTTGTTGCTGAGGATCTTGTCCAGGCGAGACTTCTCGACATTGAGGATCTTGCCCCTCAAGGGCAGAATGGCCTGGAAGCGTCGATCTCGGCCCTGTTTGGCTGAGCCACCCGCCGAAGGTCCCTCCACGATATACAGTTCGCACTCGGCCGGGTCTCGCTCTGAGCAATCAGCCAACTTTCCAGGTAAGGTCATGCTTTCCAGCGCGCTCTTACGCACCACCAGATCCCGCGCCTTGCGAGCAGCGGCTCGCGCTCTCGACGCAACAAGGCACTTCTCCACTATCGCCTTGCCCGCGCGAGGATCCTCCTCCAGGAAGGTGGAGAGAGCCTCTGAGACAACCGACTCAACCAACCCTTTGACCTCAGCGTTCCCCAGCTTGGCCTTGGTTTGGCTCTCGAACTGAGGATCGGTTAGTTTGACACTGATGATGGCCGTTAGACCCTCGCGCACGTCCTCACCAGAGAAGTTGGGATCTCCTTCCTTCAACAGATTGTGCTTCCGCGCATAATCGTTGATGCTGCGAGTCAGAGCCGACCGAAATCCAGTAAGGTGAGTTCCCCCGTCAACGGTGTTGACATTGTTTGCGAAAGCGTGGATAGATTCGGCGTAGCTGCCAGTGTACTGCAAAGCAGCCTCCACGACCGAGCCGTTCACTTCCTTTTCCACATGGATCGGATCATGGAGGGCGGTCCTGTTCCAGTTCAGGCGACGCACGAAAGATACGATGCCGCCCTCAAAATAGTAGGATCGTTCCTGGTCTGTCCGTTCGTCTCTGAAGATGATTTTCAGACCCTTGGTGAGGAAAGCCATCTCCCGCAACCGCTGCGATAGTGGCTTGAATCTGTAGTCAAGGGTCTCGAAGATCTCAGTATCAGCGAGGAAAGTAGTTCTGGTGCCTGTACCCTTGACCTTCTTGGCTCGTACCTCCACCGCAGTAACCGGCACACCCCGCTCGTAGCGCTGGAAGTACTTCTTGCCATCTCGCTTGACTTCCACCTCCAGCCACTCGGCCAAAGCGTTGACAGCAGAGACTCCCACGCCGTGCAGCCCGCTGGCTACCTTGTATCCCCCCCCTCCAAACTTGGCTCCGGAGTGGAGGACGGTGTGCACCACCTCCAATGCCGACTTGCCGCTCTGTGGATGAACATCCACCGGGATGCCACGTCCGTCGTCAACCACGGTGACCGTGTTATCGGGGTGGATAGTAACTTCTATCTTGTCACAGGCTCCAGCAAGGGCCTCGTCTATTGAGTTGTCTGTTACTTCGTAGATGAGGTGGTGCAAGCCGCGCACGTCGGTGCTCCCGACGTACATCCCTGGTCGGCGTCTTACGGCTTCCAGACCCTCCAGAATCTCAATGTCGGAGGCCTCGTAGGTGAGGTTGTTCTTTGCCACTTGCAGTGCTTTGCCCCCTTCTCTATCCTTGCGTATTCTACCACATTCTGGGAGATTTGGAAAGCTGGGTCACAGCCTGTCCACGCGACAGGACACAGTATCTAGTGAGTACAAGGACAGGTCCATACGATATGTTGTGAAGATAGCTGAAACCTGGGTGCGAGTAATCGCTGGCTGACCAGACTGAACTGGCAACCGATCTGGGCGGGCGTAGGGCGGGTGCCTCCGGCATGATGCGGTGGGCTGATAATGTGTTTGACAAGGTTCATCTCAGGATGGTATACTTGTCAAGTGCCATGGGGATCAGAGAGTCAGTTAGCATGAATGTCGCCAAGAAAGACCTGATCGGGGGATTGACCGTCCTGGTCCTGGTGGTAGTGCTTTTCTGGTCCACTTTCGCCTGGCTGGTCTACAACTGGCTCAACAACTCATACTATTCACATGGCTTCCTGGTACCGTTGATCTCCGGGTTCTTCCTATGGCGCAAGCGGGAAGCCTTTCGGGCCGAGGAACGTGATCCTAGCAACTTGGGGCTGCTTGTGTTGGGGATCAGTCTAGCTGTCTACCTGGTGTCTCAAGTATGGCAGGCATATCACCTCTCTGCTTTCGCCCTTATTGGCCTCCTGGCCGGATTCGCTCTGTATTTCCTTGGTGAGAGGGCTACACGTCGGATAGCCTTTCCTCTGGCATTCTTGCTCTTCATGATCCCCGTGCCATTCATGAATCGCCTGAGTCCTGCTCTTGAGTCCCTCACGGCGCGAAGTTCGACCTGGCTGGTCAACCTTTTCGGCATACCGGCAACTAACCTCGGTTCTCAGATTCAGTTGCAGAATTCGAGTTTCGTCGTCGGGGCAGCTTGCAGTGGGCTGAACTCCGTTGTCGCTCTGGCTACCTTGGTGGCGATATTCATCTATGTCCTCGAGGGGTCCTTGCGCGCAAAGATCATTCTGCTGGCGATGGCTGTCCCCATCGCCCTCGCCGCCAACATCTTCCGCGTGTCATCCCTGCTCGTGATCGCCCATTTCTTTGGAGCCGAAGTCGGAATGAGATACTTCCACGATTACTCGAGCCTCGTGTTGTTCTTATTGGCTTTCCTGCTGTTGATCCTGGTGGGCAGATTGGTGGGATGTTCAGAGATTCGGCGCGATATTTGATTGTCATCGTCCTACTGCTGTTGACAGCAGGTGCCGGGCTTGCCATCTCTGGAGGCCTGGCTTCACCGGTATGGGAGTCGGTGGCCGATCCAGAAGTATCGCGGAATGATGGGCTTGGAGACGAGGATACCCACGTGGTGATCGTTGATGTGGAAGGCTGGTATCGTCGGACCTCCTACGAGCGAGCTCTGGCGACGGCCGTGGATTTCACGTTGCGCGAGGATCTGTTCGATGGGATCCCTGTAGAGATCGGGGCCTGGCGCGCAGAGACCGGCGATTCGGCGATGGGTCCGGCCGTTGACGAGTGGTACGACGATCCCGAGGTCGCCACAACGAGGGTCTACAGCAACGAAGAAGGGAACAGGATCTATCTGTCCATCATCGGCAGCAGGGGAGGTAAGAGCTTTCACCTTTTTGAACATACAGCTCTGACCTGCTATCCTGGCAGCGGCTGGCGCATAGCGGATGTGGGACTGGAGAGCATAGAGATCGGCGACTCCTCGGTGAGCGTTCAGCGCGTGATGACGGAGAAGGATGACTTGAGACGTGTCATCTTGTATTGGTACCTGTGGACCGATCCTGAGAGAGTACCCGATAGTGGCATCCTGTCCATGACTCTTCGTGCTGATGTTGGCGAGTCTGATGAGGAAACGTTGGGAGTTCTGACAGGGTTCTTCCGCTCGCTGTTTCCCACTGTCATGCCATGGCGGCGCTTTGGCTAGCACTCTGCTTGGGCTCGCCTACCGTCCGGATGGGAAACATGGCACCTGTCTCAACACGCTCTTGAGATGCCAGCGACTCCTCTGTGGTGACCAGGCTGGTCACTGAGTAACATACTTGTCCTGCGGATCGGGGGGAAGATATGGATGAGCAGACTTCCATCATCAGAACCAAGGTCCTCGTGCCCAGAAAGCGGCAAGACCTGCTACATCGTTCCAGACTCGTGGATTTCCTGCACGAGCATATCGACCGCAAGCTCATCCTCCTGTCGGCCGCGGCAGGATATGGCAAGACCTCACTTCTGATTGACTACGCCCATGACACCGATCTGCCCGTGTGCTGGTATTCCCCTGACGACTGGGACCGAGATCCCAGGATCTTTGTGGGGTATCTGGTGGCTTCAATCGGAGAACACTTCCCTGATTTTGGGGAGAGAACTCTAGGGGCCTTGCGGGAGGGCATGCGGGCCGAAGGGATGAGGCCCATCTTGGGCACATTAGTGAACGAGATTTACGAGGCCATCCCCGATTACTTCGCTCTGGTCATTGATGACTACCACCTGATCAGTGAAGTGCAGGAAATCACTGCTCTGTTCAGCTTCCTACTGCGCCACCTGCCAGAGAACTGTCACATCATATTGGCCAGCCGCACCACAACGCTGGGACTCCCGATAGTGGAACTGATGGCTCACCAGGAGTTGGCTGGCCTCGGCAATGAGGACCTTAAGTTCACGGCTGCTGAGATTCAGGAGTTGCTCAAACAGAATCACAATCTTGATCTGCCGGTCAGCGAGGCGGAGAGGCTGGCCGAGTACTCGGAGGGCTGGATCACAGCGATTGTGCTCACTACGCACACTCTCTGGAAAGGGTTGCTGGAGACAATGGCGCGCGCTCGGGGGGATGACAGTCAGATATTCGCCTATCTAGCGCGGGAGGTGTTGGAGCAGCAACCAGAGGCCGTTCAGAGCTTCGTGAAGGGTTCTTCAGTGCTGCAACGCATGAACCCGTTGCTGTGCGATGAGTTGCTGGGTATAGACGACTCTCAAGAGATGCTGTCCCTGCTGGAAGACAAGAACCTGTTCATTTCCAGGCTAGAGGGGGATGGAGGGGACTGGTTTCGATACCACCAACTCTTCCAGGAGTTCCTCGCAGCCAAGCTTCGAGGGGAGGGGGATCGTTACCTACGCCTGCATCTCAAGGCCGGGGGGTTGTTCGAGTCTCAGCAGAGCTGGGATGAGGCCATCCGCCACTACCTGGAAGCCGAAGCTTATGAGCAGGCAGGAAGGTTGGTGGAGGCGGTGGCTGCTTGGGCTTTCAAGTCGGGCAGGGGGAGCAGCTTGCTGTCCTGGACCGAGGCTCTGACGGGAGAATCGAGTGCTTCACCTTGGATATACTACTGGCGGTCCAAGGCATTCACCGATTCTGGACGGCTGGACGATGCTGTCGATGCTGTGGAGGTGGCAAAGGAAGGATTCTCAGAGAGAGAGGACCGCCTGGGAACGGTGAGGGCGTTGTTGGAAGAGAGTAGCATCCACCGACTGCGAGGGGAATGTGAGCAGGCGATAGCAAAGGCACAGCAAGTACTCACCATGATAGATGGTGACAAGGAGACCGCCGTGGTTGGCCTGGCGCATCAAACACTGGGCATATGCTATGGATTGCAGGGCCAGCTCGACGAAGGAGTGAGGCAGCTTGAGCAAGCCTTGAGATCCTTCGGGCGACTGGAAGACGAGTACAACGTCGCGAACACCTTGCACGACCTGGGCACCATACACTTGTCCGTGGACGATGACAAGTTTCTAGACTACTCACGGAAAGCGCTAGCCTACTGGCGTCGCCTGGGTGCAAAAGGCCCTCTCGCCATGACACTGAATAATATCGGTGTGGCTCACTATCGCCAGGGCAGATACCATGAGGCTATGACAGCCCTTCAAGAGGCGCTGGCGGAAAGCCAGGCCATGGGGCTACTGCGTCCACAGGCCTACGCCCAGGCCACTATAGGCGATGTGCATCGAGCGAGCGGACAGTATGGCTTGGGGAAGAGGGCTTATGAGAAGGCGCTGGCGTTGGCTGAGGAAGCAAGCGAGGGATTCTTGGTGACCTACCTATGGGATGCCCTGGGCAATCTCCAGAGGGTGCTCCACGACTATCAGGAGGCCGAGGAACTGATCGCCAATGCGCTGGAAAAAGCTTATGGGGACGGGTCTGACCAGCAGGTGGCAGTCTGCATGATCTCCCAAGGGATCCTGCTTCGTGTGGAGGGAAGGGACGAGGAGGCCGTGAGAGTGCTGCGGCGAGCCGTCTCGACCCTCCAAGACCTTGGCGTCAAGCAGGAGGTGGCCAAGGGGCATTTGCACTTGGCCAGCGTCCTGTTCTCTCGTCACAAAGTGAATGAGGCGATCCTGAACCTCGAGATGTCCCTGGACATCCTATCCGGTACCAGCTTTGACCCCCTACTAGTGGACGAGGGGGACGGAAGCCGTCCCTTGCTCGAGAATGCCATCACAGCGAGGCATCTGCCCGAGCATACGACCTTGCTGCGGAAACTGCTATTGCGCACCGAGCCCGCGAGCGAGATCGGCGAGGTGGCACCAGAGGGGTCTAGGGATATCACGCTGGCCTTCTTTGCCCTAGGCCCGTCCAGGATCCGCCGGAACGGTGAGCCGGTGGAGCCAGGAGAGCTTCGCCTGGGGGCCAAGAAGATGCTCTTCTTCTTCCTGGCCCATCCTACTGTCACCAAGGAGCAGATAGTGGCGGCCTTGTGGCCAGATCTGTCCCTCGCCAAGGCACACAGCACATTTCACTTCTATCTATATCAAGTGAGGCGACTGTTGGGAGGCACCACTGCCATCGTCTACCAAGGGGGGGCATACAGACTCGAGTTCCGAGGGTATCAGTATGATGTGGAGGACTTTCAGCGAGCCCTGGCGAAGGGAGAGAAGGCACGAGGTGCACAGCGCGCGGAGTATCTGCGCCAGGCAGTGTCTCTGTATCAAGGGGATTACCTGGAAGACATCTACGCCGATTGGGCGGCGGGGTTGAGGGCTACCCTGCAGCGCGAATACCTACGCTCGTTGGAGGCCTTGGCGCTGCACAACTACGAAGAGGGCAGGCTCGAGCAGGCGGCAGCGTACTGCCGCAAGCTCCTCGACAAGGATCCCTTGCGTGAGGACGTGCACCGGCTGCTGATTCGTGTTCTTGTGCAGGGGGGGGATCGAGCCGGAGCAATACGTCAGTGTGACGAGTTGCGAACGGTGTTGCGCGAGGAGCTGGGAACTGAGCCTTCGACGGAGACCGCGAAACTGTGCGAAGACTTGCTAGCCACGCACGAGTGAAATTTGAAGCTCTGGCGTTCAGCTAAACATTAGCTAAACCCTCCTCGATACAATGGAAGAAAAAGAGGAGGGTTTGTTTTACGATGAAATGGCTAACAGCTTACATGACGGCTCGGAACGCGAAGATCGCTTGGATCATCATCACTCTCGTGGCGCTCGCCGCGGCGGCCGGTGCTCCTGCCGGCTATAGCGGTGGGGGAGGATAAACTCTCTGGGTGATCCTCATAGCCCTATGCCTTGTTTTGCTGCTGGGGTTGATGGCGGTGGGAGGCAGGGTCAGCAACCTAGCCCATATCGAGCTGAAATGGGCATGGCTGGCCCCTCTCGCTTTTCTGATGCAGGCGTACCTGATCTTCGTGCCTGCTGAGAAATGGGGTGGTCTGCTCAGTGGCAGGCCATTGATCCTCATCTTCTCTTACGGGTTGCTGTTTGTGGTGATCTGGTACAACTGGCAACTGCCTGGGGTGAAGCTTCTTGGCTTGGGCCTCTTGCTCAATTTCCTCGTCATCATCCTGAACGGGGGCTTCATGCCCATCACCCCTGAGGCGCTGGTGCAGACAGGGTACGACGCCAACGTATCCCGGTTGGAAACAGGGTACTTGGTAGGTCGCACAAAGAACATCGTCATGGAACTTGGGGAGGCGAGGCTGTGGTTCCTCTCGGACATCGTCGTCATACCAAAGCCTTTTCCCATCCCCAGCGCCCTGAGCGTGGGGGACCTTCTGATAGTGGTGGGGATGTTCTTCTTCTTGCGGGAGTCCATGTTGCATGAGGTTCCCGCTGGTTCGACATAGGCATAAAGGAGGATTGTGGATGTCTGACAATACGCTGAACAGTATTATGTGTCTGGCCCTCATAGACGGCAAGTTCCGTGATGGCTTGTTGACAGACGCGGGGAATGTGGTGCGTGATTTTGACCTTGAGTCTGAGGAGCAAGACATCCTCACAGCCATCAAAGCCGACTGTGTGACGGACTTTGCGCGAGAGCTGCATGCCTGGATGGTCGACAGAGGGGGCAGTAATGGGCACCGTAGAGGCTACCAGCCCCGGCAACTGAGCGGTATGTGGGATAGAAGGGTCTCGGCCCTGGGAGCCGTTGGTTAGCGCACGATTCACTTCCCCTGAGAGTGGAGCCCGCCTACAGTCCAAGCGGGATCCAACGCTGCCCCGCGGAGGGTAGCACATCGCAATCGGGTCGGAAACGGCGTCGCGGGATATCGAGTCTCGCCGACGGCAATGAATGCTCTCTGACCGAGGGGGTGTGACAAGGTTGAGTTGGACGGAAAATGCAGAGTCCCGGCGTGAAAGCTGGAAGTAACAGGCGCAAGAAGATACTCGTTGTTGACGATGAGCAGGTGATCCTTGATCTACTGAGGCGTGTGCTGAGCCGCGAAGGATACAATGTCACGGCTACACGTCGTGGTGAAGAGGCTCTAGGTCTGGTCTCCACGGAGTCGTTTGACTTAGCCATCGCGGACGTGGGGGCGCGGCGTCGTGATGGTCGGGGACTGACGAGAATGATCGTCGAGGCCAGCCCGCACACGGCAGTTGTTGTGATGACAGGCTATCCCGCAGATGAAGTCAACCGTTTCGCTCGAGAGCACGCCCAGGGCTACTTGGAGAAGCCCTTCACTCTCGAGGATTTACTGACGGCAGTGCGGAGTGCCCTTGACGGGCGGACAACATACCACGGAGAGGCGAGAGTAGTTTCGTCGCCTTGTTCCAGGAGGGGGTGCAAGGATGAGTAGAGCGTTGCGCATCCTCGTTGTGGACGACGACTGGCCCATGGCGAAGAGTCTGGTTGACATTCTGAAAGTGAAAGGGTACAGCGCTGAGGGTGCCAACTCTGGCTCAAAAGCCCTGGAGAGGATGGCGGAGGACCAGTTCGACTGCGTCCTGACAGACATCAAGATGCCAGAGGTGAACGGAGTCGAGCTGCTCCGGGAGGTCAATGCCGCGCGTCCCGAATTGCCGGTGGTGTTCATGAGTGCCTACGCCACCGGTGAGTTGGTCAAAGAGGGATTGAGGGAGGGCGCGGTGGCCAGTCTCGTCAAGCCTCTGGACATCGATCTCTTGCTTTGCTTCCTCCACAAGTTGGGTGAGGAACGCTCAGTGGTGATCGTCAGTGATGACCCCCAGTTCTCTCGAATCTGGGGACAGGAACTAACGGAGCGCGGCTTCGCAGTCACTGTGGTAGGCAACGGGAAGGGTCTGGAGGAGACCCCGAGGCCGCATGGGCAGGTGTTGCTCGTGAGTCTCAAAGCTGGTGACGATACCGGTCTGACGGCGCTACGGAAGATCAGGACACGCTGTGCTCATCTACCAGTGATTGTGGTTGCTGACCAGCGGGAGGAGATCGTCGCGCTGATCGAGCAAGCTCTGGAGCCCAGCGCACACACTTGCCTATATGAGCCCCTTGGCACTGAGGAACTGATTCGAGCTTTGACCGAGATCCGCCGGATGGAGCTGGGAAAGCTGCTTCTACGGAGCCCGAGTACGGTGCTGGTGTAGCCAGCCACTGACACACGAGGCTGGCGCACCCACGGTCGGCGGACGACCAAATTTGCTCAGGCCTGGACAAGCCGGATCGCTGTGGTGAAATCCAGCCCATGGAGACGCACTCGGGGCACCGCAACTGGCGTCGGGACACACCTTGGCAAGATCAAGGGAGAAAGAAAGCCGTGGACATTATCAGAGTGGCTACCGGATCCAGACCCACAGCAGTAGCTGGAGCGATCGCTGCTTCGGTGCGGGACAGCAACGAGGCGAAGGTTCAAGCCATCGGCCCGCACGCCGTCAATCAGGCGATGAAGGCCATTGCAGTGGCCCGCGGGTACCTGGAGTTAGATGGATTGGTGATAGTCTGTGTTCCTACTTTTACCGAAGTAGCGGTGGAGGGAGGGAAGCGGACGGCGATGAGATTCCTTGTTGGGCCCCGATAGTGGAGTGACCAACGCGGTTCCAGTACGGGCAAGAGACATCCCCAGACTCAGCACCAGGCTCGGGCACTCTCAAAGCAACGACGCCTCGTTGATGGAGAGGCGCATCTCGAGTCTCCCGCTTAGTTCCCCTACGGTCTCAACCCAGGTATCTTCTCTTTCAACTCGCTGATCGCCAGTGCGGCGTGTCGTCGAGCCACATCTTTGGTCCGGGGCTCAACGTGAGGCTTGTCCCGATCCCGCAGAGTGCCTGGGCCGTACTTGGCCGCGTAGGCAAGTGGTAGTTCGTCGGGGAACTCGATGTCGGACATGATGCCGTAGGCCAGAGTCCACGCTCTGGGCATAACACTTGCCTCGTATCCTCCCCCGCCGAAAGCTATCCAGCGCGGGGCTAGGTTCTTGATCATGCTCACTACTTTGGTGTAGCCTTGCGTGGTCAGGGTGAGGTGCGCCAGAGGATCCAGGTAGTGCGTGTCTACGCCCAGTTGGCTGACTACCACGTCAGGACCGAACCACTCCAGGAGTGGGGGCACGACCTGCTCGAAGGCCCATACGTACACCTCATCGTCCGTATGGGGAGCCAGAGGTAGGTTTACGGCAAATCCTCGGCCCACTCCTTGACCGGTTTCTCTCACGAAGCCAGTGCCAGGGAAGATGAAGGATCCTGACTCGTGAACGGACACGGTCAAGACTCGATCAGTGTCGTAGAAAGCCTCCTGCACGCCGTCCCCGTGATGAACGTCGATGTCCACATACGCTACCTTCAAACCCCGACTCAGCATGGAGTGAATAATCACCGCAACGTCGTTGAAGATGCAGAAACCGTAGGCGTAGTTCGACCGTGCGTGGTGCATTCCTCCGGCCAGGCTGAAGGCCACGTCTGCCTCTCCACTGGTAACCAATTCGGTGGCTACTATTGCAGCCCCAACCTTGAGGGCCGCTAACTCATACATGCTTTCGAACACAGGGTTGTCGCCAGGCCCGAAGTTGTACCGGGCAGGGGCATATTCCCTCTCTCCGTGGCTCAGGCTCTGCACCGCTCGCACGTATTCCTCGGTGTGGAAGAGCAATAACTCCTCTGTTGTGGCTGGTCTGGGCGGCATCAGCCGAGAGTGCTGGCCGTCGAAAGCCTCGTAAGCGGTCAGGAGCTCATAGCCTCTCCGCAGACGTTCGGGTCTCAGGGGATGGTTTTCCCCGTGTCCCGTTTGCCACAGCTCCTCTGAACACACCACCGCCGCTTTGACCACGTGACTGCCTCCTCAAAACGATCCAGACGTCGTGTGGGTGCTTGATTATTCACCGATCAACTGCAATATCAGTTCCCGGTCATGAGGACGAACGTCGAAGTCAAGGAACACGATCTGCTGCCAGGTACCCAGGGTGAGTCGTTTGTTGACGAAGGGCACGGTCAGCGATGGGCCGAACAGGGCCGCGCGGGCGTGGCTGTGACCATTGCCATCGCCCCAACGCAGGTTGTGACGATACTCGATATCCTGCGGGACCAACCGGTCGAAGAGAGCCTGAAGGTCGACGACTGCTCCAGATTCATATTCGATGGTGGTCAAGGAGCTCGTAGCGCTAGGACTGAAGACGGTCACAGTGCCACCGCTGAGCTCGGAATCAGCCACCTTGTCGGCCACCTGGTGAGTGATGTCTAAGACTTCGCCGTTGCCTTGTGTGCTGAACCTGATGCTTTCCGTGACAACCATCTGAGTTCCTCCTCTATGCCCGGGGATGGTACCCCACAACAAAGGCCCTTCTCACTTGCGAGGAGGGCTCTTTTCGACGGCTGAGTGGTGGGCCCACCAGGATTCGAACCTGGGACCAACCGGTTATGAGCCGGTCGCTCTAACCACTGAGCTATGGGCCCTCTTTCATGAAGCGGGAGACGAGATTCGAACTCGCGATCCTCTGCTTGGAAGGCAGATGCTTTGCCAACTAAGCTACTCCCGCTCAAAGGTAGGATGCACACTGCACAGGTCGGGGTGATAGGACTTGAACCTACGGCCTCGGCGTCCCAAACGCCGCGCGCTACCACCTGCGCCACACCCCGTCATACATCAATATTATAGTCCATCACGCCTAAAACGTCAAGCATGCATTGATAGTTGTCGGCAACTGTGATATGATTCTGTTGTTATCTGTGGCTGCTACGGTCCAAGGAGATAGTTCATTGAAACCGAAGCTGAGGGAGATCGAGGTTCATCCTGTCAGACAGGCGGATCAACAGGGAGTGCTGCTGCGTGATCCCCTTCGGCTGAGCGACCAAGCGATCTTTGTTCCACTTTCCCTGGTTCCATTGCTGGAACTCTGTGATGGCAGTCGCGACGAGGCCGGCTTGCGTGCATCCCTGGCGGTAAGGGCTGGCATTCAGCTTGGTCCTGCCATGCTGGGGCGCATACTGGGGCAACTCGACGAGGCGTTGTTGCTGGACAACGAGCGCTTCGCTGAGGCTCAGGCTGCCGCCTTGCAGGATTTTCGGACGGCCACCTCTCGTACTATGCTCCTGGCGGGTGAGAGCTATACTGGCGACGCTGAGGGGCTAGGAGACTTGCTGGATGGATATCTCGCTGCTGTGGACGAGGTCGACCAATCCCAAGAGGGCATCGAGGGCGACGTGCGGGGCCTGATCAGCCCCCACATCGACTACGACAGGGGAGGGGCGATCTATGCTCCGGTCTGGCGCAAAGCAGCCCCATCGGTCAGGGAGGCGGACCTGGCCATCATCTTCGGCACCGATCACCTGGCCAGCGACCCGACGATCACACTGACGCATCAGAGGTATGCCACGCCCTGGGGTGTGTTGCCCACGGCGAATGAGGTGGTGGACAGGGTTGCGCGGGCGGTGGGTCCCGAGGTGGTCTTCCGAGATGAGCTCCACCATCGCAGTGAGCATTCCATAGAGTTGGCGGCGGTCTGGCTCCACTATCTGTTGGGAGACACGGAGTGCCAGTTGTTGCCTGTGTTGTGTGGCTCCTTCGACCGGTTCGTGGAGGGCGGACAGGATCCACGTGAGGATGCATCGCTCGCGGCCCTCATCGGCGCTGTGAGCGAGGCCACTGGTTCACAGAAAACGATGGTGATCGCGGCAGGAGATCTAGCTCACGTCGGACCGGCCTTCGGTGACCCATACGCCATAGATCTGGTCGAACGGGCTCGCCTGAGGGCGTCAGACGAGGAACTGATGGCTTCGATCTGCGCGGGCGACGAGGAGGGCTTCTTCCAGCAGGTGAAAGAGAAGCAGGATCGGAACCGCGTCTGTGGTCTCGCTCCGATCTACCTGGCCCTGTGGCTGCTAGGAGAGGCCGAAGGCACCGTGATGGGATACGCACAATGCCCCGCGGATCAGCAAGGGAATTCCTTCGTCTCTATCTGCGGGATATTGCTCTCCTAGTCTGAATCACACCTCTGGCACCTGGAAGCCAGCTACGTCTGGCAGCAGGAACTCCATGTTCAAGCGACGGAGGCTCTCCTCGCTGGGGATGGTGGTCTGAAGGTCCCAGTCCAGAAACTCCAGGAGCTCCCGACGCATGGTTTCGTAGTCCACGGTGATCCCCTTCAACCTCCCCTCTTCAAGAGGGGGCTGCCCGATCATGCGACCTGGTACGTTGCGTATCAAGGGATTGTGCCCTTCACGCAGATTGAAAACGTGGCGCATGGTGGCGATGCGCATGCCGATCTCCCAAGTATCGTCGAGGGCGTAGTCCCAACCGGTGACTGCCGAGAGCTGCTTTGGAAGCAGATCGATGTGGTAGATGAAATAGCCGAACATGCACAGGCCGGCGGCATTGACCACGTGCATGGAGGTCATGAGTTTGTAGTAATCCTCGGCCTGGCCTTCGTATTCGTACTTCATCTTGGTCCCCCGCACCCTGATGCCAGGTGGGGGCCACGCCCCGCCCTGGGTGTGGCGACCGGGGGTGGCATCCATCAGATAGATTGTGGCCAGGGCTGGCATGAACCGCGGATCGTGTCCTGGCAACTCCTCTCCCGAAACGTGGATGGCGTATTGCTCGGCGCCACGACCGATCTTCTGCGCAGCCGACTTGACTCCATCTGCCAGGACATCGCCGAGCCCTTCGCGTCGTGCTATCTTCCCGGCGAGGGCCACGATGGCCGCAGCGTTTCCCCAGGTGAGCTCGAGACCATCGGTGTCCTGCTGGGAGATGATGCTCTGTTCGTAGCACTCCATGGCGAACGCGATGGTGGCGCCGACAGAGATCGTATCCAGTCCGTACTCGTTGCAGATCTCATTGGCCTTGACGATGGACTCCAGATCGTCGTTGAGCAGGTCGGTGCCGAAGGCCCATAGCGTCTCATACTCCGGCTTGTGGCCCAGAGAATCGGCCCTGGCGGAGAGGGCGTACTTGCCCTCGGCCTGCTTCACCCAACCGCCGCAGGAGATGGGACAGCGCCAGCATCCATATCTCCTTTGCTGGTTGGCGATCACGTAGTCGCCGCTGATCTTCTCGGCCCTCTCGAGTGGGAAATCCACAGGACCGGCGCCGCCCCAGTTCCTGACCGGCGAGTCGCCGCTCTGGGCCGAACTGTCTGTGCCGGCGCCAGTGCCGTAATCATGAAGCGAAGAGTAGAAGCCACCCTTTGTGCCCACGTATTCCTTCCTGAGTGTTTCGATGGCTTGCGGGTCTGCCACGGGGACCTTCAGCCGGCCGTTGACCACGATGGCCTTCAGCCTCTTCGCGCCCATCACCGCCCCCAGCCCGCTCCGCCCCGCGGCCCGACCACCGTCGTTGATGATGCACGAGAGCAGGGAACCTTTCTCTCCTGCGATGCCGATGCTGGCGATCTGGATATCCTTTCCATGCTCCTGCTTGAGCGCCTGCTCTACCTGGGTGACGTTCTGGCCCCAGAGATGCTCTGCGTCGCGCAATTCAGCTTGGCCCTCGTCGATGAAGAGATAGACTGGTTGCTCGGCGATCCCGCTGACGAGGACCCCGTCGAAGCCAGCGAACTTCAAGTGGGGACCGAAATGTCCGCCGCAGTTGGCGTCGCCCCAGGTGTTGGTCTTGGGCGATTTGCCGATGACGACGAAGCGGGAGCCTATGAGGGCGGGCGTCCCTGTCAGAGGGCCGGTCGTGAAGCCCAGAACATTGTCCGGCCCCAGAGGGTCAGTGCCCTGTGGGATGCGATCATAGAGCAGACGAGCGCCCACTCCGTAGCCACCGATGTACTGGCGGCAAAGCACCTCGTCAAGAGGTTCGTGTTCTAGCGTTCTGTGGGAAAGGTCAACGTTCAGAATCTTGCCCATGTAGCCGCCTGGCATTCTTGCCTCCTCTGATGACAGGCTAGCCCTCACTCGGCATCGCCATGATTGTGTCGCCCGCCGGCACGGTCGAGTATGGCCTCGATCCCATGGCTGGCGGGTTTTCTCCTGGCTGGTTGGTCATTGGTCTTGATTATAGATTAGTGCAGCTTGCTCGACGAATCGGGCAGCGCTCAAGCCTTCGGCAATTCACCTCAGACTTCTCGCCTGGGGGTTGACACGGATTCAAGGATGTGCTATACTGTGAGCAGAATGGGACAATGTAGTGTAGAATCAAAGGGGGTAGGGGGATGAGGAAGCATTGGCTGAGAGGCATGTGGTTGGGCCTAAGCATGGCGTTACTGGTCGCTGGCGGCGTGGCACTGGCCCAAGGACTCATGACAGCCGACAAGGACTGTTTCGAATGCGTCCCGGACGAGTACTGGGATGCTGATCCCGAGGAGATCCCGTACGATCCTTACAAGTTCACCATCGATAGTTGGGAGTGGGGAGCTGGTCAAGACCTGTCCCTGTTCTGGTTGCACCCGAATTGGAACATACATTCGAACGGTGAGTTCTGTGTGTTCATAGCAGAAGAGGTCGACCCGTTCGTGGATTGGATAGTCGCCGACCAAGACGGAGAGTTCTCGGCTTCGCTCTTCTTGTTTTGCGAGATGCCCCCGCCGTTGCCTCCAGTTGACCCGGTCAACGCTCAGCTCCCTGTCCCTGGTGGGTTCGGGCCGGATGATTTCGGTTCGATGCGTGTGTGTCTCGGTCAGCACCAGCCGTGTGACTGGACCCTGGAAGACGGGCTGCCGGCCGGCCACGTGTGCGTGGAGATCCTCTTCGCAGAGGACTGCGAGGAGGCTATGCGCGAAGAGTTCGTACCCGAACCAGGAAGCATACTTCTCCTGGGCAGCGGTCTTGTTGGCCTGGCAGGATACGCCACCCTGCGCTGGAGGGCGAGAGACTAACCGACTGAGTACAGTCTAGCTATTGAAGGGCTGTCCCTTTGTGGGATGGCCCTTTTCTTTTTCCTTCTGAGGTCATCCATGGTCCGCTCGCACCACTCATTGTGTGACGAACCGAACCTGTCATTGCGAGGAGCCCGCAGGGCGACGAAGCAATCCCCAAGGGGGTGAGTGGAGATTGCTTCGCGGAGTTTACACTGAGCACAGCAAATGTGCTCGCAATGACAGTGGGGCGTTCCTTTCGGGCTGTTCCTTTCGGACTTGACACCCATGACGAAAGGTGGTATACTGTGTGCGATCATTGGACAGCGTGGTGTGCAAACGAACGAAGGAGGCGAGAGAGATGAAGAAGCATTGGCTAAGAGGCTTATTGTTGGGCGTGAGCATGGTGTTGTTGCTGGCAGGCGGGGTCGCACTTGCGCAGGGACTCAGCATAGAGGCAGACCAGCCCTGCTTCCAATGCTGGCCAGGTCCTGGCGACCCGCCGGAAGAGTATATCCTGTCGATAACCTTCGACTGGCCGTGGCCGATCAGTGACCAACTGTGTTGGGGCGTGAGGATCGTAGGCACGGATTTCGCCGACGAGAGCTGTTTCACACCTGCTCACGCAGGGCCAGGCACGCTCGTATATTGGCTTCCCTGCGAACTTAACGGTACGGAGATACGATTCCTTGACGGGGAAGTCAGCCTTGGCAATGCCAATGGGGTGGAAGAGTTGTACGGGGAATGGATCTGGTATCTGCGGAATACCGTCACGGGAGAGCGCGTTGAGACGAGCGTACTGTTCGCAGAGGACTGCTTCGCGGCGATGTTCGTCCCCGAACCAGGGTCGATTCTGCTGCTGGGGAGCGGTCTGGTTGGCCTGGCAGGATACGCCACCCTGCGCTGGAGGACGAGAGAGTAAGCGACTGAGTGCAACTTGGGTATGAGAGGGCTGTCCCATTCCGGGATGGCCCTTCTCTTTTTCCTTCTGAGGTCATCCATGCTGCGCTCGCACCACTCATTGTGTGAGAAACCGAACCTGTCATTGCGAGGAGCCCGCAGGGCGACGAAGCAATCCCCAAGGGTGTGGGTGGAGATTGCTTCGCGGAGTTTACACTGAGCACAGCGAATGTGCTCGCAATGACAGTGGGGCGTTCCCTTGCAGCTTGACACCCATGCCGAAAGGTGGTATACTGTGTACGATCATGGGAGAGCGTGGTGTGCAAACGAACGAAGGAGGCGAGAGAGATGAAGAAACATTGGCTAAGAGGCTTATTGTTGGGAGTGAGCATGGCGCTGTTGCTGGCTGGTGGGGTGGCGCTGGCCGCAAGCCTGTATTTCACGGTAGACAAAGAGTGCGTGGTATGCTGGTCTGGAGAGGGGGTCCCCACGGAGGACCAATACCTCAATGGATACGTCTATGGGGGTTGGACCGAGCGCTACCCGCTATGCATCCTGGCGAAGATTGACGGCCAAATCCTCTTGGACGACTGCGATGTAGGCTTTCCGCCTGAGGACCCGATGTCGGAGACGGAATGGTTCCCCTGTGAGTGGCCTGAGAATGACCTCGTACCCGTTTCCGTGCTTGGTGGCGAGGTCAGTGTCGCCAATGGGCCACCAGGCCCGCTGGGCGAGTGGGTGTACCGACTTTATCAGGAGAATGACGTTGGCGTGGAAATCGACCGGGCCCAGGTCCGCTTCCTGGTCGCTGAGGTCTGCGAAGTAGAGTTCGTTCCTGAACCAGGCTCGATTCTACTCCTGGGCAGTGGTCTCGCTGGCCTTGCAGGATACGCCACCCTGCGCTGGAGGACGAGAGAGTAGCCGACTCAGTACACTCTAGCTATTGAAGGGCTGTCCTTTTCCAGGATGGCCCTTTTCTTGTTGTGCGGAGGCCCGCGGCGGCTGTTTTGAGGCTTTCCAATTTCCCCTTGAGTTCAGCCTCTACCGCCACGAGATCCCCTCGCCACGGCTGGCCTTGGCCCCCGTGAGTTAGATTGTCCACTCATCATGGACCACAGCGACCAGATACCAGGCTCCTTCTGTCTCCTCCAGTACCAACCGCAGGCTCCGCCAGTCCAAGCCCACGAACTGCGGATCGAATCCCTCGAAGTGATACTCTACGGTGATCGCCTGCGGATACACCTCTGCGATATTGTTGATGGTGTTACCCATTCCTATCGTTTCGCTGAAGCCGACGACATCAGGGCGGGCGAAATCGACATCATACACGAACCTGTCATAGTACTCCCGAAATGTGAACTGGATAGGTTCGCCCGTTCCGTCAAAGCTCCCCCACGTATAGACGGTTTGATCAGCGAGGATCTCCTCGATCCGCTCTCCACTGAAGACGAGATCCTCATCGCGCACGTAGGTATAGGGAGAGAAGCGGACGCCTTGGTCTGGATGCACCAGGCTGGCCAGGGTCGTCAGATCTTCATCTTTGAGGGCCAGGATGATTTCCGCGGCGCGAACCGCGACCTCGTCGCTCACCGAGCCGGCCTGGCGAGCCAGGTAGTTGCTGTTGACCCAGCCCGCGAGGTCCTCGTGCTGGATCGGCACCCACACCGTGCCGTCCACCTCCCGGAGGGAGCCGGTGACGTGGATGTCCATCCCGTAGGGAGGAATGGTACCGACGATGGGATGGGCCGCACCCGCCTGTGCGCGCACGTTGAGTACGTCGTCGGTCGCCACATCGACGACAGCGTACGGTTCAGGAGTGACGTCGATGGACAGTTCGGGTGTGGGCGTGGGGGAAGGTGTGGGCGTGGCTGTGGGCGTAGGTGTGGGAGCGCGCGTAGGGGTCGGTGTGGGTGAGGGGGGTTGCGGCGTGGCGGTTGGCGAGAGGGGCACAGCGCACGAACTGGCCAGAACTGCTGCCACGAGAACCATGCCACTGAGCACAAGGGGGTTCTTGAGGAAAGGTTTGTTCACTGTTCTCCTCCGTGTCTATGCGATTGGTGGCGGATCGGACGAGCGGTGGTGGCGCAGCCACGGTCTGTTCGTCGAATCCGCTGGGGCGAAGGGAGACTGCGTCCCAGAAGCGTAGGGATCTCTTGACTTTCCAACTTCTCCTCGAGTTCAGCCACTACGGCCATGATAGAGGGTGTCGAAAAACGCTTCTCGAGGCTGCCGCTGGATTTGTAATCCAGCGGACGGCGGGATTGCAAAATCCCGCCGCAGCATGAGGCTGCTGGGTTTCTCCACACGCTCCATGATATTCCCTGGCAACACTGGGTCAAGCCAGTCCTAGAAGGGGATCTCGTCCTCCTCGCCGGCTTCTTGAGGTGGTTCCACTGACCCCGGGTAGAGTTGCGTCCCAAACATCTTGGCATACCCAGTCCACCCGCTCTCAGAGAGGGGTTCGCTTTCCACAGCGTCAAGAAAGCCACGGGTGTCTCCATCGAGCCAGTCACTGTGATGCAGTGCCAGCGCCTCCAGGGCGCCACGCACGTTGGCTTGAGGATCGGCGACGATGTCTCTCTACCTGCTGCGCCGGTGGTGGCGCACCTGATTGACGGCCTGACCGACAAGCTCCAGCCGTCGGTATCCCTCGCTTATCTGCTCCATCGTCTCCCGAGTGGAGGCGTTGCCAATCAGCAGGCGCAACTCCTTGATCCCCTTGAGTTCGTCGTTCATGGCATCGAAGCCGCCGAGGAAGAAGTGCCCAACGGCAAACTTGGCCCGCTCGCTGTGTCGAAGTAGGCGGCCAACGTGATCAGACAGCTTCTCCTGGCGGTTATGTATCATATTGTGACCGGCCATCTGAAACCTCCGTTGCCAGCGGCGGATGGTCCTTCCTCAGCCAGGCCAGCACTTCCTCCTTGAAGGCCTTCACCTCCCGCAACAGCGAATCCATATCTGTCTCTGAGATCTCTCCAGGTCTATCGTAGGAAGTGACTGCACGCTTGCGACGGCAGATCTCGAAATACTTGGCGTAAACCGCTCCTGCATTTCCCATCGTTTCTTTCAGAGCCTGGAAGGTAGTGAAATGGTGTCCCATGCCATAGGTCTCGTAGCCGTTACAGTACAGGGTGACGGTCGCGAGTTGCAGGGCTGCTTCGTAGGCAATGGTGAACCGCCGATCCGTCGACGCAGCTTCCACCGATGCATCGGCGAGATTGCGCTCGACCACACCGAGGAGGTCGGCGATCTCCCGGGCGGAGGTCCTATGCCTCCTTGGCCTTCCGTCGGCCAGCAAGCGACTCAAGATCTTCGGCATTTCCCACCAAGAAGGTTTTTGGCTGCTCCAGGATCGAGAGGACGAAGTGGTTCCCCGATGCCACCTTGGCCGCGAACTCCTCCGGAGTCATCATGACGGGGTTGATCTCACGGGCCAGTTGCGATGTAGCCTCGGCGAGCACTCCGAGAGTTGTCTTAGCGTAACGGCGCCGACCACGAAGAGATCGATGTCGCTAAGTCTGGTCTCCTGACCCTTTGCGTAGGAGCCATAGATGAAGGCGACGCGGATGGCGCCCTCTACTCGCTCTATGTATTCCCTCAGGGCGTCTCCGAGACCCACAGTCTTGAGGAAGATGGATTTGAGCTCTGGGAAGATCGGGCAGTCCTTCTGGACCTGGTAGTATTTCCGATTCCCGTCGAAAGTGTGGGAAAGCAGACCGACCACTTCCAACTTCGCCACCTCGCGCTCAACAGCACGAACAGGTTGGCCGGCCAAGGAGGCCACTTGTCTGAGATAGTAGCGATTGTCAGGGTTGAGGAGGAAGAGCTTCATGATCGCCACGCGAGCCTGTGAAGAGAATATCTGTTGTAGCACTCGGTTCCCCCAGGATGTCTACGATTTGTAGACAATTGTCTACATTTCGTAGACAAAGTCAAGTCCTGTCAATCGGCTGAGTTGGCCAGGCGGGTAGTCCAAGATACAGCCCTCCGAATGGACTCGCCCTTTTGTGTAGACACGTACCTTGACGCGTCCTTTCTCTATCAGACGAGCCGAGGAGGTGACCAAGTTTTCCTGGTCGTTCGTCTGGTGCATCAATCCCAGGGCGCCGCGCACGTTGGCTTGAGTATCGTCGACGATGTCTCTCTGCCTGCTGCGCCGGTGGTGGGGCATACGATTGACCGCCTGATCCACAAGCTCCACGCGTCGGTATACCTCGCTTATCTGCTCTATGGTCTCTCGAGCAGACGTGTTGCCGATCAGCAGGCGCAACTGGTTGATCTCCTTGAGTTCAGCCTCTGTGGCCACGACATCCCCTCGCAAGACCCAGTATAAGCAGGCCGCCAAGATACATATCGGGCGCTGTCATTGTGAGGAGTCCACCACACCGATGCCTGTCCTGAGGGCAACCGAAGGAAAGATACCCCCAAGGCTGCAGGTGGAGATTGCTTCGCAGCTCCTTCACTCCGTTCAGGACATGGCTCGCAATGACAGGTTGACTTTCTCACACAATGAGAGGCGCGACTGCGACATGCGTGGCTCAGAACGGGATGTCTTCCTCCTCCTCGGGTTCTTCAGGTGGTTCCACTGAGCCGGGGTAGAGTTGCGTCCCAAACATCTTGCTATACCCAGTCCACCCGCTCTCAGAGGGCGGTTCGCTTTCCACGGCGTCGAGAAAGCCACGGGTGTCTCCATCGAGCCAGTCACTGTGATGCAGTGCCAGCGCCTCTAGCGTCTTGGGCACGACGGGAGAGCCTCGCTCCAGTGCTCCGTGGTGAGCGAGTATAGCATGTAGCAGCCGATTGCGCAGCTCTCGGGGGAAGCCTTCAAGGCCATCAATAGCGCTTTGGACCATCAACGCTCCCTCGACGACGTGATCGATGAGCCTTCCCTCGTCAGTGAAATCCAGTGTCGGGAGCGCTGTATACGACTTGGCCTTGCCGACATCGTGCAGTATGGCAGCCGTGAGGAGCAGGTCGCGATCGATCTCGGGGTGCTCGCCGGCCACAAAGGAGCAGAGCCTGACCACGGCCAAGGTGTGTTCAAGTAGTCCACCGATGCAGGCGTGGTGGTACATCTTGGCGGCCGGTGCCTTGCTGAAGGTAGCGTCGAACTCCTGGTCTGAGAAGATGCGATCGAGGAGCCGAGACAGGTGGGGGTTCTCAATATCTTGACATAACTGGCGCAATTCCCGTCGCATCTCAGCCAGGTCTCGCTTTGCCACGGGCAGGAAATCCTCGAGATCCAGGATCTCCACGGGTGCAAGGCGCTCGATCCGGACCTGGCGTTGGCCAGATCCTCGAGGATACTCTTCCACGACCCCGTGTATCCAGACGCCAGAACCCGTAACTAGCTGATCGGCAATGGCAGCGGGGACGTCCCAGTAGCGGGCCTCTATGTGGCCGGTTCTATCCGCCAGGGTCGCCTTGAGGTAGGGGGATCCAGCCTTGGTCTGGTCAAGGCTCGATTCGGCGAGGAGGAATACGTCCCCCGCGATGTCCATTCCGATCTCGAGGTCTTTGATGAATAGTCTTGTCATTGAATCCTCCAGACTGGGTCAAGAAACCCAGGCCGAGAAAGGGCTACGGTAGCGGGGCACCGGCGGCTCAAGCGTTGAATCTCTTGCATATGTCGTAGAACCGATGCAGGTCGTCGCTGCCAATGTCTGCCACCGCCTGTTCCCATGTGTGGAAATGGATTCGCAGGTTGTCCAGAACATCCCTCCACCCGTCAGCAAACCGTTGAACTGCGTTGCCGGGCTCGCCCGTCTTGAGGAAATCCTCTAGTCTGTTGGTGATCTGCTTCTGAACGTAGTCCTTGGTGTATAGATTGGGGTCGATATGGGAATTGTCTTCGGCATACAAGACAGCGAGATGCGCGGCATAGCTCCCTTTTGGTTCCGCAAGTAGTATCGAGTTGATCAGGCACGCTGCCGCGCGGGATACCTGATCGTACCAGGGGGCGTTCTTGACGCCGACACCGATAGGGCTGAAGATCTTTGCCTCAAAGGCGGCGATGTACCTGAACTCAGACTTCAGCACGATACCCGACTTGGTGTTGGTGATCGAATACTCACCTACTATGCCGTCAACGTGAGTGTTACGTTCGGCGCGACTCCCTCCTCTGAAAGGTGTATACAGTTGACCCTCGGAATAGGCAGTGACACCTTCTGGGAAGGGTAGGAAGCCTAACCGAGAGCCTCCGGAACCGGCGAGCCATTCCCTGAGCACCGATCTCAGGAGCCAGCCTTCGTTGAAGATGAGCGTCTCGGCGAAAAGACACTCGGGTGCTTCTTTGTTGACGAGGCTATCTTGGTGCATCTTGAGTAGTTCTTTCAACACGGTCCGTTTCCTCCTTCTTCGTCAGCAGTGTATGTCGACAGAGGCGTTCGACAGGGGACTATATCGCTTGCCGAGAATTGCCTGAAGAACATGAACCAAGCCCATTTCCTGCTCCGGTGTGTCGAGGTGTATCTTGATCCAAAGATCATTCAAGCCACCCTCCGCAGCAAATCGCATTTCCTCATCAATGAATTCGGACAAGGCATCGCCCAGAGTGTAGATGCTCACTGTGCGGACACGCTGGTCGGGCTTCCCCCGCATCCGGATCATTCGGCAAGAATGATCGCGATGGACCCCAAAGTGAGGGTTGGGATAGTTGATGTAGACCCACATGTCGATTACCTCCGATATGAGGCTTTGAGCTACACGCGGACGCTCTACCTGTCCTGGTAGGGCTGCGCAGCGTGCAAGAGAAACTGGAAATCAGAAGCCATCGTCTTCACCGACTGTTCTATGTCTGCACCAAACGCCGTGTAGTGCATTGTCCGGCCCACCTGTGCCCAAGTACCTGGAAAGCCGATGGTCCCTTCCCAGGAATCCAACCAGAGATTCTGCACTCGCTGCTCTATCCGTCGGAGAACCGGCTTGGCTTGGGTTTCAACCCTCTTCTTGGCACCCCAGGCGCCCAGTCCCCACCCGATCATGTCCCACGTATCCTCAGACCTCTCCCCCTCTCCCAGACGGAACCTCAGCCGCAGCCCCAGCTTGCCGGCTGGCAAGGCCATTTCGAAATCATCGAAACGTTGACGTGCCCTGATCCCTTTCTTCGGAGTGCGCCAAGGATACGTCATGGTCATCGGTCTGCTCCAACCGTCAACTTGCAGCTCGACCTCGTTGGTGCGTTCCCTTTCGAATAGGACTCCATTCCCAAGCCCACGCCGGAACTCACGAGACACCAGCTTGACGAAAGGTCGAGTCTGTTGCCAGGCCCATGCAAGGTCGACGTGGCTCAACTCCAAGGTACCCAGGTCGAAGACAGTTCTAGCCTGTTCCCACGCTTCACGTATACCGAGTTCCATTCCTTTCTCCTCTCTATTGCCTGATCGGTTATTGTCTGGGTGCGTGGGACGACAGATTCACGACGATGAGCAGATCTTCTCGTGTGCTGGACCTCCCAACGTCCAGAGAGCCATATCCAGGTGATAGCAGTACCATTCCTTCTCATGTCCGGGCCAAACATGCTGCGGCCGACCGTAAGTCGCAGGGTTGGCGTTGAGCCGTCTGCAGATCTCACGAGATACATAGCTGGCGAAGATCCAGCCTAGCCAGCCCTGCCTCCCGAGGTTTCCATGAAATGGAGGAGACTCTCCGTGGACGAATGTGACTCGCCTAGAGCGTGACCTATTGGGGGGTATCGGGAACTCCATTTGCTCTACGCGTAGAGGGTGATCTGACCTGTCAACTCTATTCTCCATATAATGCGCATTGACGAGTTGATCAAGCGCATATGCCGTCCGACTATCATAGAGTATGAAGTTCTCATGGAACGGAAGGGCTATCACCTTGCATCTACCAACGGAGTGTCTGAAGAGTTTGGCAGTCGGTAGAGTGGTTTGGTCGCTCCGAAACCTACGACAATACCCAAACAGTTTCTTCCATGTTTCCTTCGGAGGGTCCCAGTTGCGGACCAAGAAGCGGATTACGCAGTCTGCCTGCTTCTCAAACGACTCCTCATCATCGGCATTAGTTGCCTCTATCATAGCGGTGCGCCGTTCCTCTCGCCATCTCACTGAGCGAGCCGCATTATGGCCTTCATACCAGTAGGAAGTGTATAGATGGAGCCAACCACCTACACCTGTCCTTGCATGCTTCTCGTGCACATAGTCAACTATGAAGCTGACCACACCCTGCAAGTTGGGCGTCGCGAGGTATGCGTCTTCGGTCAGGGCACCATGTGCGCTCTTCAGTGTCATGGCGGCTCCGCTCCCCGCAGGGAGTCTCAATGTCTTGAGCAGTGTCTGACAGCTAGGACGACACTGGGATCTTGTGCAGGATCGCGCTCATTGCGTTGTCCCTGTAGCGAAGTCGGGCGTCACCCCCGGCCAGAGATTGAATACAAGAACGTGGACCGATATGCGCTTGTCCGCATCCTCAGGGAGATGGCACCAAGCAGTGAAGTGATTACCCTCTGTCTTGGCAAGACCCTCGGCGTAAGTGGGAATCCTCGGTATCACTTCACTAACGGCATGCAGAACTTTGGTGAAGCCCTTGTTTCTAGAGAAGAGTATCACGACGCCATAGCTCTCATGCCAAGTTAGGCGGTTCAACAGCTGGTCAACCACCTCCAAGAGCGATCTTGGGCCCCTCCAGTATTTGCACTCTGCGACAAAGACGGTGCCTTTGGAGAAGCGCAGGTAAATGTCCGTCTTTCCCCCCTTGGAGAATGCTTCACCAACAGCTTCACCTTCGAATACCCCGTTGAGGTTTGTGAGAATAACGTCACGTAGCTGCTCTTCATGAAGACCGGCAAAGGTCGAAGGGGTACGTTCAAACTGGCGGCAAGAACTGTCAATGAGCTCCAAGACCGCGCGAAACCTGCTAAGATCGAGAACAGGCCTCTCCGCTCGCCTGGCGACTGGCTTGGTGACCGGAGCCAAAGACTTCTTGACGCTCAGTGGCTGGGGCAGGAAGTTGTCTACGTCGGTTCTGACCTTAAGCGGCACGCTTGACCGTCTGACAATGCGATCCAGGACTTCCTGCTGGTTGGTGACCTTCTGCTTTCGTGCTCGAATTACCCGGCGAATGTGGCGGCGCAACTCCTCGTTGCCGATCTCGATATCCTGGTTACGCCACTCCACTTCCGACAGAACTCGCCCCACCTGGCGGTCGACTGCGCCATCCTCAGCCGGTGTGATAGTGCGAATGAAACCCTGACGGAGGTACGACATTTCTGGAGGGGACGTGCTGAAGCTGCTTGCCCAATGGGCAAGAAGTGTCGGAATTCCGTCGTGTGGAACGACCGGAATGTCAATGGTGAGCCACATGGCTTCCTGTTCGCGGTACTCGCCCCAGACGTCTGGACCACGGAAGGTCCGTATGCTCTTCTCAACCTCCACTGTGCGAGTTTCGTCGAACTCAATGGGATGCAGCCTCAAACGATTGAACAGGTACTCGCTGTACTCCTCTTCTTCCATGGTGAGGATAACGCCGTCCGATTCTCCTTTGACCTCGTCTGACGCTTCGATCTTTCCTGCCTCGAACAAGTCTCTAATGAATCGACCCATTGGCAAGTTCACACCATCCTCGGAAGACTTCGTTCAAGTTGACGGCGAAGGCTGGGGGTGTGCTCCCATCAGCCAACTGCGCTTGCTGCATGGTCCCATGCAAGCAGTCCAAGAACCGATACCCGAATCCTGGACATCGAACTTCGAAAGCATGGATCTCCTAGAAGACTTGTGTCTCTATCGTCGCCACATCAGTTGGTTGCTGATCTTCGTGTTCCGCCGAACGAGCCAGCCTTTCGAGGACTTCCTCCATATCTTCCTTCACCGCAGAGAACCGGCGCTTCAGCAATTCTCGAGGTCGCCCCTGAAGGTCGCCATAGAATGGATCGGTTGGGCTTGGTCGTAACCCCTCGGTGCTTACTATTGTGAGCAATGGGGCGAAAGGATAGCCGTGGCGTTTGAGGCCGCTGATAGCTTCCTCCGTGAAAGCGATAGGAAGCGCTTCTCCCTCGAACATGTCAGGTTGCTGCGCCGTGGCGAGCTCTATCAGTGCCGCTTGGACAAGCAAGTGCCTGGCCTGCTCCTTGAGCGCCAACCGCTCAGCCTGACGACGTGCGGCGGCCACCTGTGTCAGATGTTCCTGGACCTTGGCGTGCTCCGCCGCCAAATCCGCCTCTGCTCTGTCTATTGCTTCGTCGCACCAGGCAGCACTTTGCGACCGCGCATCCAGAGATGCCTCAAGCTCAGCCATGTTATCCAATCGTCGCGGCTCGCCGTCTTCAAAAGTGTAGAAAGCTCGCAGGGGAAAGGGGAACTGAACGCTGCAGCGCAATATGCCTCTCTGATCGCTTGTCATCTGGGGTGCATCAATTGCGCTTAGCAAGGCATCTAGAACGGGGCTGCCGTAGGAGAGCAATCTCACAGTATTGGGATGCGCATCGAATAGCTCTGGGTCGAAAGTGACTGCCACATCGCCATCCTGCTGCTCCAGCAGATACGCCGCCGCCAGTTCAGTATGAGCTTGGAACCGGTCCTTGAGTTGGGGCGAATTGACCAGCAACCGCTTCAGATCAAGCAGGCTGACCGGTGAAGATGTAGGGCTGACTGCCTCGCCGGCTTCAAGGTACTGATCCAAATCAAGAAGATCAACCTGACGAGCGTCGATGTCATGGCGCAGCTGATCTATCAGCTCCTCAAGGCGGCGCTGGCGCTCCGCGCTAGGCGTCATGGCTACGGTCTTGATCGCCTGTTCAACCTGGGCCAAGATAGGCTGAAGCTCTCCAACTACATCCTCGAACCAGCCAATACGATCCTGCAAGGCCTGGTAGACCCTGGCCTCGACGGTGTCCTGGTAGAAGTAGTTGTGTATCCAGACTACATCGTGTTCCTGGCCAATTCTATCTATACGCCCGATGCGTTGCTCGACGCGCATCGGATTCCAGGGCATGTCATAGTTGATGAGCACGCCGCAGGTTTGCAGGTTAAGCCCCTCGCTGGCAGCCTCGGTGCAGAGCAGGATCTTGACCTCCTCGCCCTCACGAAAGGCGTTCTTGATCTCCTCCTTGGTTGTCGGTACCCAGGCGATACCGTTCCACAGTTCGCCGCCGCGACCGCTGTAACACCCAACCTGACTGCCATAGACTTGACGCAGTTGTTCCCTCAAGAAGTCCATGGTGTCGGTGTACTGGGTAAAGACCATCACCGTCCTGCGCCGCCTGAATATCTCTTCCAGATCGCCCACCAAGTGCCCGGCCTTGCTGTCGGGGCCCCCGAGACTCTTCAGTTGAGCCAAGAAGTCTTCCACATAGTCAATCTCGTCACGGAATTGGCTCCGCTCTTCTTCGGCGATGTCATCGGTCACGTCATGGGTCAGGTCCTCCTGCTCCAGGTCGTCGTCATCGAACCCAGCCGTCGTGTCGGGGCTGGTGCGACCATGCAAGAAATCGAGCCGCTTTTCCAGGCTGCGGCGGACCGCGTAGAAGCTGCTGGTGAGGCGGCGACGGTAGACGGTCATCACGAAGCCCAACCCCTTGCGCTCGCCCTCGTATTTCCGGTAGAAGGCACTGATGTACTCCTCAAGTCGTTTGTACAACTCCTCTTCCTCCGGGCGCATGGGTATCCAGACTAGCTCTGGGTGACGGGTTGGCACCATGGCCTCCAAGATGCCTCGTGCGCTGTATTCACGGAGCAAACGGCGCGTATTGCGGAAGAGGAAACGACGCAAGGGCGTATGCCTCCTCGCCATCTCGAACGCGGTAGCGCGGGCCGCAGGCGGCAACTGAGCAAGTTTGCTCTTGCGCTTGGTGGCGTAGGGCAGCCCCTCGACTTGGTGCCAATCAACCAGACCCAGCTTGTCCCTGGCTTCTGCAGCGAAAACGGGATCGAGTGTACCTCCTGTGTCCAGGAAGTCACCCACCATATCGAACACGAATTCCCAGTCGACATCGTCAGAGGGTTGGCGCAGTTCCGCGAAGAAGCTGAGGAAATTCCCTTTTGCCGCGCCCCAGCGCCCGCCCAGGCCCAACATCCGTAGAAGGTCCCACACTTCCACAGGGTGAACTTGCATTGGGGTGGCGGTCATGAGCAGAAGGCTTTGGGTTCTGTCTTTGAGATCTGTGAGTAGCTCGAGCAAGCGGTTGGGCCGGTAGTAGTCGGCCAGGAACTCCTTACGGCGAGCATGATGGGCTTCGTCTACCACGATCAAGTCCCAAGGCTTGGCTCCGAGTACCTGCGGCTGCCGGTCCCGCCTCTTGGCCAACTGGCTTGAGGCTACGATCATGTCAAAGGTGTCCCAGGGGTTCTCGGTGGCGGGGGCCATCTCCTCGCCGAACACGTCAAAGAAGACGTGGCCGTCGTACCGAGGCACGTTGAGCACGAACTTCTCGTACAGTTCCTCCTGCCATTGGCGGGAGATAGAAGCGGGGACGAGGAACAAGCACCGGCGCACACGGCCCGAGAGAACGAGTTGACGGATCGCCATTCCCGCCTCGATAGTCTTGCCCAACCCGACCTCGTCACTGAGAAGGAACCGTTCGGGGAAACGGCTGACGATGGCGTCGGCCACCCGAGTCTGGTGAGGCCAGGGAGTGACGACGCTGGTGGCAATCCCGAGTTGATCCGCGCCAGGTAGAAAAGGAGCATCGCGGAGAAACTGGAAGAGGATACGCTCCCGTTGCACAGCGTCAGCTACGCGGAACTCCTCCGGCTTCTCGACTAGAACCTCCTCACGCTCCAGAGGATCGTAGACGGGAGCGGTCGCGGGCGCATAACGGAGTAGTCGCTCTCGCGCCGCTCGCGGGATGTCAATCACCAGCCAGTCTTCCTCTTTGCCCTTCCAGAGCCCTTCAAAGTGATGTGCTACCTGTGCCAACCATGGCCTGCTTTCGTCCCAGGAGCGGAAGACCATGAATCGCTCATAATTGCGCCGCCAACCCGCGGCGGACTCATTGACGCTGCCGCTGAAGGCAACCCGGTTATCGGAAGCATCGGTGAAGATGCCCTCTTTCGGATGAAAGTACTCCTGCGCGGCAGAGGCAGAGAGAGGGAGGCCGTCCGGTCCCTTGGGCAGCACGACCCGAATGTCCAGCGTCTTGTAGGCGACCATCCAGGCGAGGACTTCGAGGCGCTGGCGCATCAGTTCGTCCTCGGGGTCAGTAAGCTTGCTCACTAGCTTGCCGGTGAGCGTGTCGCGCAGATCATGCCCTCGACGGATAGCATCCACATCCGCCTCGTCCAGTTGCGCACCGACCAAGAGGCGCATAGTCCCCTCATTCTTGATCAGCTCGGCTACGCCTGCCGCGGCCACAGCCAGCGCCGAGCTACTGAAGAAGCCAGCCAGGCGGTCGTAGCGAACGCTGCATGACAAAGCCGGAATGTAGAAATCGCGCAGCCGCTCGTCGCCCGGCCCGTATGAGATCTGAAAGTCGTGGTCACGCAGGGACGTCTTCATTCGCCCTTGTCCCACATGGGTACCTGCTCCGGCTTGGCCGGAGGCGGTTCCTCCTCGGGCGGAACCGCCAGGTCATCGAAGAAGGCCAGTCGCATGTTGTCCAGTAGCTGAGCCTCCACGCGCACGAACTTGTCTTTGATCCTCGTTCTAGGAATGGCATTGAGCATCGCCTGCAGGCAAGCCTTGAAGGTTCCATCGTTGAGCAGACGTCTGTTCTTGAGGAAGGTCTCACAAGCCGTAGTGCCATCCTCCTGGTAGGTTAGCATCGCCGCATGGACGGCATCGAGCATGGTGTCGAAGACCACCGCGTCAGGGTCGGCTAATCCTCGTCGGCGACGCTGTTTGGGCTCCTGCAGGAGCACGTAGCTGCCCTTCTTGCTGATCACCCGCTTGCGCCGCACCAGGTCGGCCTCGACATCGAGGCCCAGGGCGATGGCCAGCTTGCGCGCCTCGTCGGCGGGGAATTGCTGGGCGCCGAAGGCGTCCCAGGCCATGAGATACCAGTCGGTAACAGGGTCGAACTGCACCTCTCTCCCGAGGAGCAGACCACGCTTGCGCAGAGCGATCACCTCCTCGCGAGCCAAGTCCAGCGCCGTCTCAGGGCGAAGGGGCTTGGGCTGGCCTGTCTTCTCGTCCACCTCGCTGGTGAGGACAGGCCAGTTCTCTGAGATGACCGAGAGGACAGGGCCGAAGGTGGAGATATAGAGATCCACCCCGCTGATGCCCTGGGCGGAGAACTCGTCTGCCTTCTCCCTGGCTATGCGCCGCACCTGGCCTCTGATATCGTCCCACCAGACAGGCTCGCCCTCGGAAGGCCGCTTACGGCAGACGAGGAGAATGGTACTGGCGGCGGCGTTCTTTCTGGCCTGGTGAAGGCTGTGCTCAAACTCAGTATGCACTGGCCACGAGGCCCTAACCGCGAAGCCCGCCCCGATCAGAGCCGTGGCCAGCGTGTCCCAGGCCTCCACTCTTTTGTGGGTGAACATGACGGTCAGCACACCCTGGGGATGGAGGACACGGTGCATCTCTCGGAAAGCAGCGGCCATCTTGCGCTGGTAGTCCTGCTCAGCCAGTTCCTTTTTCTTGCGTCCCATTGCTGCAAAGCGGGCTGGGTTAGCGACTGCCTCGTCGTCCTTGCTGGTAAGTTGATCCCGAAAGGAATCAGGATAGAGGTGGCCCAGACTGCGTTTCATCCAGACGTAGAAGAAGTCCGATAGCTCGGCGTACATCACGTTGTCGTAGTAGGGTGGGTCCACGCAAACAAGGTGGACTGACTCATCCTCAACGTGTTCCATAGAGTGAGCCGATCCCTGTCCGATCCACAGGCGCTCGACCGGGGACCCGCTGCTCGTTTGCCATAGCGCCAGTTGAGCCGGAGAAGTCAGTTCGGCCAGTTTGTGATAGGAATCCTCTACTTGAGAAAGGGCCCATGGCAAAAGGTTGGCCGTTGCGTTGAACTCGCCGTAGCTCCACTTGAAGCTGAAATCATGGCGCTCGAAGCGACTTCCCATCACGGTCCTCTGAGGGATCCAACGTGCCGCATAACAGTTGCGATCGCAGCATTTGTCAAGAGCAAACGCCAGATAGGTCTCCACTGCTTTAGCCCGCTCCTGCGGCATGTCTCGTCGTATCTCGGCCCCTACCTGGCGCAGTGTCTCCAAGAACGTGAGCAGCGATAGGAGTTGGCGCGGGGAGAACATGTCAGCCCAGGTGGGCATTCCATACCGGAGTGGCCGAGGATCATTGCTCTCTCTGGGGAAAGGTTCCTTGGGCACCAATCCCGCAGCCTCCCAGCGGGGTAGATTCTCGGCCAAGGCAACTTCGGCGGATCGCACGGCTTCCAGGTCTTCTCGCGTGGGCGCTCGGAAGTCGAAGCCTCCTCGTTGCTTGACAGCCACAGCATAGAGCATTTGTCCCATCCGCCCCGCCTGGGCCTCGCGCTTGATATAGTCACCCTCAACCACATCTCCAGTCCACGGCGAGCGCCCCACGCCCCGTCTGACCGTCCCTTCATTCGGGTCAAAATCAATATCATCGCCATCCACGATCTCGAACCGGGGAAGCTGCCAATCGGGCGCTGTCAACAACTTGACGGCCACAGGGTTCTTACCTTTCCGCAACCACCAATTAGGGGATAGAGGCACGGGCTTGCCTGTTGCGGCGCAAGCCACCGTGCGGGCCCATAGATAGGCTGCGCCTTCGGCGTCCTGGGGCAATGGAGTGAAGTACGATTCAAGGCGCTGCTTGACCAGTTCATACCAGCGTGCGCCCCATTTGCGAATGTCATCTGCCAACTCGACACCGTAGCGGGCGGGGTAGTCCAGTGTAGCCTTGAGGATTACTGAGGCGACAGGGTTCAACTCGCCGGCATGGGTGGTGAACCCATAACGCAGGGCCTCAAATGGGATAGAACCTCCTCCAGCCATGGGGTCCACCATCGCGACTTCGCGGGTGTCCCAGGCTTGCTCCAACAACTCAAGCATTATCTCTAGATCATTCGCATCAGGATTGATTGTAAAGGCCCGGGGCCCATCATACGGGTTGGGGATCGACTCTCCTTCGTGTCTTGCTCGGTCAAGTTTCTTGCGAGCAGTCACCGGGTCACCTCGTATCCCCAGCAAATGCTTGAACCACTCCTGGTATGATTCTTCGGTGGGGAACTTGGCCAACAGGTGGGGAGGCCAGTCGGCGTCCCATTGTGGCAACAGGCTGGCCAAGACGGCCGCCCGGCTCACCGTCAGCGGTCGCCGGGCCCACCAGACGTGTAAGCGATTAGGCGGAGGGTGTTGGCCGGTCGCGTTCTCGCGCCTACTCTCGACGCCAAGCTCTTGGATGGGCAGCCAGCTTTCAATCAGGACGGGTGGCGGATCCGTTTGGTGTGCCATAGGCCTACTCCTCTGCTAGTAAGACGCGCAAGGCGTGCTGGGCGCGCCGCGCGGTGTGCGTTGCCGTGCATTTGCTGAACCAGTAATATGCCTCCTCGCTGGGCATGGCTCTCATCTCGCTGGAGATGGCTTCTACGCGGCTTAGCTTGGTCAAGGGCTTCACCGCCAGGAAGAGAAGCCCCAGACGCAGGCCTGTCTCCTCATCTAAATGGAAAGGTTCACGCCGGGCACGCGAGAGATCGGTGACTTTGTACCCTCCCTTGCGCAATGCCTCCAACACATGGTCACTTACGGCTTGAAGTTGGGTGCCCGATAACTCCACTAGGCGTTGCGGTCTGTTCACCATCCTATCGTTCGTTCGCACA
>Ga0209979_1000995_pt1 | contig 33549 bp, 36 predicted proteins | sample AnhtaG_FD_183114 | JGI IMG/M metagenome (GOLD analysis project Ga0209979, IMG submission 183114) | Deep subsurface microbial communities from Anholt, Denmark to uncover new lineages of life (NeLLi) - Anholt_01485 metaG (SPAdes) (version 2) | ecosystem: Environmental > Aquatic > Marine > Oceanic... | reverse complement strand
GTGCTTTAGTAGAGAGGACAACAAACGGTTTAGGAACGGTAAAATTACATCGCTTTCTCATGGCTTAACCTTTCAGAAACCAGGCAAGGACTTAGCCCTTGCCATGGTCTGAAAACTTAGCAAGCCATTGCTAGAGGACGGTCAAACCATTCTGGCTTAACTTTCCTCAGAATCTTTTCAGCGGTCCCCAGAATCTTTAAGGCCGACTTGTCAATTTTTTCCTTGCTTCCGTTCCAATGGCCAATGTAAGACTTGGCGCCCTCGTTCTCTATCCCGATACAGGAACACACAAGGTAACTGGTCGCTTCAGCCTCTAACTCTCGAACTTGCTTGGAAAGATTTTTCCCTCTGTCTTTAGCATGATCAAGCAGAATGTGTGCTAACTCATGGAAATAACAAGCAACCATCTGAGCCCTGTTAGAACGTTTAGAAATCCTTATATTTTTCCCATCCGTAGAACCATCGGCCAAACCCTGAGTAACCTTGACAGGATAATCAAACCTTGAGGAGACATCATCAAGAGTAACATCACCATTGCCTTGAACCTCAGTATTACCAATAAGCAGCTCTTGACCCGATGTCTGAGAGATATCGAACACAGCAACAGAAAAGAAATACTTGATGACTTTTTCCTCTATCTCTTTTTCATCACCATCTTTATTGACCACCCTTTTCTTGTAAGGAACGATCCCGGGAGCCAGAATCCACAGAGCTTTTTCACCTTCATTGACCCATCTTTTATGCTTTCTCCATTGCTTGAACCCCGCGCACAATGTAGCATCGCCCTTTTGAACCGCAATCAACAGCTGGTTATAGAAAGAGTATTGACGGAAACCACCGCGCCACCGATCAGCAAAGGCCTTCAGCTTGTCAGGATCCGTAACCAAGGCAGAAGATAAATCCTTAAGCTTGCTAAGCAAGACCTTATTTCGCTCAGCGCCTTTCATTTTACTTTTCACCTCCAAGATATTTATTTGAGGATTGAAACCTCAGAGACAGCGCAAGGATGAGGCCCTTGCGACTGTCTGAAATTGTCAATCATCATTTGCTTTCAAATTCCTTTTCGTAATCCTCGATTAAACCATCATCAGCGAAAGAGAAATAACGGCCACCATCACCCAGAATGACATGATCAAGGAGCCGAATCCCTATCACATGAGAACCTATGGAAATCTGCTTGGTTATCTCTCGATCAGAAACAGAAGGATCAGGATCACCCGAAGGATGATTATGAACACAGATAATAGAACATGCATTATTAAGCAGAGCGCTACGGAAAATCTGTTGAGGATAAACGGCCGTCGTATCAAACGAGCCGATTGTATGCGTCTCGATATTAGTAACAACATTTTTAGAATTGAGAAAGAGAACCACGAATATTTCACGATCAGCTTTTTGATATCCTTTCATCCTTTCATAGACATCAGCAGAAGAAGAAAAACGAAAAGGATTTTTAATAATAGGCTTTTGAAATACTGAGAACTCCATGAATTCACCTCCAATTTAACGCTAACATGAGAAAGGCCATTGTCAAATAATCAGGGGAAAAGAGCAGAAAGACAGAAAGACAGAAAGACAGAAAGACAGACCAGGACCCGGGACCGGCAGCCGGCCGCGGCATCGATGATCACAACCCCCCCCACGCTATCTAATCATTATGTATACAATATCTATTATGATATAAATAAACATTATGTATATATATACCTATATGAAGAAGAAGAATCATAATGAAGAAAAAGAAGTATATATACATTATGATATAAATAGGCATGAGAAAGAGAAGAGATGGGAGCTATTTCGAGTAGAGAGAGCAACACCCTAAAAAAAGAGAGGAAAAGAGGAATAATATGTATTATGTCAACTAATCAGGCTCTATAAGGGGTGATTCTGTGTCGCATAATATCCATTATGTCAACTTCACACCTGATTTATCCTTATTTTAGTCCAGATCGGCCACCTGGCGCCGTCTCGATGCTCAAAGAGGGGGCTATGGGGTCTTTTCGATTTGGGGGGGTCTATTATCATACAACCGTAGCTCTCCTAATTTCATATTTTTCTCTTAAAACTTTTATTTTTTATCATATTTAAAAAGGTGTTTTCCTATCCCTTTCTCTTCTATTCCGATTCCCAATTCAATCATGGTGCTTCTTATTTTTTCATCGAGGATATTTACCAGGACATTGAATAATTTATTGCCTACATCGATTTCATCGGTTGCAATTTTAGAATCCATAGAAACAGTAAGCCACTCTGAATACTCTCCATTAAAATACGTTATAATGACCTTGTTGTTTTTTTTCTCTATTGTCATTGTCTTTTTCATTTTCATTTCTCCTTTTCAGCCATTTCCTCCTCACATTATCTTGTTATTAAATTTGGCTGCCATAACTTCAATTTCTTTTTGCATCTCTTCTTCCAATTCTTCTTTTGAGGGGATAGATTTATTAATTTTATTATAGGTATCGATTTGGCCATGAAAATATCCATGTTTCCATATCTTGTGAGGGGCGGTTCCTTTGGTAAAAGGGTTTTTATGTTTAGCCATTTTTCTCTCCATGGAGATGAGGTCGACGTTCTTGCCAGCAAGGATTCCCATTTTAGTGGATAAGCGGTGACCAATTTAATCTCTTAAAATCGTTCTGACATTTATCGCAGCAGTAGCCATATAAAGTTTTGATATTATTTTTTAGTGGGTTATTTGTTCTGCAGAATGAACATAGAACCCGGATATAATCTGTTTGAAACTGGCGAATCTTCTCTTTGAGCAGCTCTGTTTTTTCCCAATCATCCATCTTGCCTGATTTCAGTTTACACCCAATTTTCCTGTTGTCAATAAAAGTCCAATGAACAGTTAGAACAGACAACATTTCTGTTTGGATCCACGTTGTCATAGATTGGGTCTCCACATTCAGAACAAAAAGTTTTGGGCTTTTGTGGTCTCATCACTCCATCAAAATGACCTTGTCCATTTCTGCAGCTTGCTAAGTCTTTCTTTGCTTATGCTCGGCCTCCTTTTTTTAAGGTGCCGGATTTGTCGATTTTCAAAAGGGAACTTCGTCGCTGGACTTGTCCTCTTTCTCTGCCGGCTTCTTTTTGGGCTCTCGCTTCACCACATAGAGGAACAGATCGGGTCGCTTGTCGTCCTCTTCTTTGAATTTGTTTGGCCATAGTTGCAGCTGCACGCTGGGGCCCAGGTTGCCGCTGTAGTATGCCTTCCCGCTTTGAGTCTCCTGTTTCCAAAGTCCGGAGAGCTGGATCCTGGCCTGGCCCTCACCCTTGTTATTAATCATGTTCTCACCTCCATACTTAAATTTTTTGGATTGATGATTTTCACCATTGCCATGATCTCGTCTCCTTCTTTTTAGAATGCCCGATCTTGGCCGTCCTCTCCTTCCTCGCTTTCCTCCTCTTTCTCTTAGTCGTTGTATGTTTTCTCATCAATGCTATGACTTCTTCTCTTTTTTTTAAGGTGTCGAATTTCGAATTGGCGTCGAAATGCGAACACCCTCTCTCTATCCCTCTCATACTCTCTCTATAGGCTATAGTATAAGATCTTAGGTAATACATAGACCTTAGAAGAAGAAGCGATGTCGGGACACGATGTCCGGATAGGTGTCGGGATAAATTAATGCTTAACTCCTTTATATTCAATAGATTCTTTTGCATGGCGATGCATGTCTGATGTATTGTATTTCTGCATCTCGTCGCAACAGAATGCAAGGTCCCGTGCAGATTCCGGCTGTTCTTGTTTGTTGTCCTCGGCTTTTTTCAAGCACTTCATCGTGTATTCGTCGGCCCGTTCGATGATGTCCGGATAGTAAAGATAAATTTCTCCCTTGCCGATCGAAACAGTGAGGATCTTATCTCCATTAAGAAAACTCAGCATCTTCCTTATCGTGCGCGGATCCTGAATCTGCGGCACGAAGAAAGCATAGAAGATCGATGTCTTGAACTTGTAACAGCCAGGACACCAGAAATTGAAATATTCTGTGAACAGGTCGTTCAGATGGTTCCAAAAAAACAGGCCCTGGAGGCCGTGTCTTTGGTAGAGCTCGACGACGTGCGGCTTCCTGTGTTCGTCTGCGTCTCGTTTATGCCACCTCAACTTGACAGCCCCCTTCGGCCTGTGCTACGTTTGATGTCCTCTTTTTTCTCGGCCGGTTTGTTTTGTTCACGCTTAGCTGCCGGCCCCTTCTTTTTCTTCTGCACTTAATAATCTCCCTGCCCTCATCGTCTTTTCGCAATCGCCTCTTTCGAATCTCAATTCTTGGGCCCCAGGCTTATAATCTTTTACAAGGCCATCTTTGGGTTTGACCGGAATAATCTGAATTTCAGAGATGTGTAGGTCACTCATTTTTTCTTCTTTGTGTTTTCTATCTTTCTGTTTTTACTGTTGAAAATGAGGTCTTCACATATGTATTCTGTTCTAAATGGAGAAATAGTTTCTATTGTTATTTTCCAATCTTCATGCAATTTGCCACAGCGATGATATTTGAGCCTTCCATCGCCCTGTTAACTTAAGTCTTGTGCTTCAAAATCATATCGTTTTTCAAATGTTTCTAAATATCCCGCTGATCTCAATGCTTCTCTCATTACTGGGTTCCTTCCTCTAAATACCTCATAGATGCAGTCCATCACTCCATCAAAATGACCTTGTCCTTTGTTAGACTTTAGCAGTTTTATAAATCGCATGGATAAAATTCCTGCCTGACCTGAGTAATATCTATCAGCATTATTTGTATAATTGCCACATAACCAACATTGAAAACCGCCCTTCTTACTAACAGGTGATAAATATTTTCCTTGGTTATAATGCTTTTTTCCTTTTGGCCATGCCATCTTTTCGCTCCTTTAAAAAGGGGAGAGGGTGGCGCTCTTCCGCTCGAGTGGGTTGTTGGAACACAATAGTCTGTTCGACCCTGGAAGGTAACAGACTTTGTGATTTGAAAGATCTATCCACAAATTTAGCAACCATCAATTTGTAGACTTAAATTTTTTAGGAACATGTTTCTACCCCTGTAAAAGTTCACAGACGCATAGTATGGGTCGTAAAAGCCAAAATCTGTGAACTTTTCCCCTGGAAAAAATCGGAAATTTCGAAGTCCGTGGTGTTTTTTCATGCTCGACCGTATTTTTCTCTCGCTTCCTTCTTTTTTAAGTCTTCAACCTTCTTAATCCATTTGATAATTTCTTTAGGAATCGTTCGTAAATTTTTCTCATATTGATTTATTGTTGACTTGCTTTTTAATTTAAAAAATTTTGCAGTTTGATACTGTGTCCAATTTACTTTTTTCCTTGCTGAATTAAGTCTCCTTCCTAAACTTTTGAAATCCAAATCTTTATCATCTGGATCTTTTTTAAGCTTTGCTTTGAAATATGATTTCTTCTGTTTCATATCTGATGTGTCCATAAATCCAGTTTTCATGGTTTTTTCTGAACCCTTGACTTCCATTAGCAAATTAGAAACACAGTCAGGGCAAACGACATCTCTGCTTGGATCAACATTGTCATATATTGGGTCCCTACATTCAGAGCAAAAAGTTTTGGGCTTCTGTAATCTCATTCTTCCACGGCCACATGAAGAACAAGGGAAGCTATTTTTTTGCCTCCTATTTAGAATTCTTTTGCAATGATCACATTTAAATAGATTCAATTTACTCCTGATTATTATTCAGTTCTTTTAGCTTCTTCGAGAGTCGAAGGTCGTTCAGCAGCTTTCGCCATTCCTTCTGCTGCCGGTTCTTCTGTTGCATCTTCCCGCTCAATTGCTTCCCTTCAATTTCAAATATTGAGGATAGAACACAACCCCTACTTTAGCCGATGCTTCAACCTATTTAATAATTCAAAAATTGTATGGACCGCTGTTTTAATTTTTTTACGTTCGGGAGGAACTTTACCCTCAGCGGCTTGATACATTTTTACCTCCTCCTTATGAGTTTTAATCTTTGAAGTTTTAAATGAACCGGCATGGGTTCAGAATTTTCCTCCAGCCAGTCCAATAGTTTCTTTTTGGAGAATAATAATTTACCTCCTTTTTTAACTTGAATGTGAGGTAAACCTTCTTCGATCCAACGTCTCAGGGTGCTGTCTGACACCTTCAGGAAAGTATAGGCTTCCTTTGTGGTTAGGATTTCCATTCAGTCCTCAAAAATTCAAAGCCCTTAAATACAGCTCTATCGCCTTTTCTTTCAATAACAGGGATCTCACCTTTTTTAACCAGTTTATAGATAGTATTAGGATGCATATTAAGAAAGGCGCTTAGATCTTTTACATTGAGAAGTTTGCTCATATTTATAGCACCTAGAGTTTATCTATTCTGGGACTTGTCTATTTCGCAAAGTTTTTTCATATAAAAGCCCCGGGCGTCCAAAAAATCCTGGTATATAGCCTTTTTTATTTTTTTTATTTATTTCTAACATTCTCAAGCACTTACTAAAATAAATGATAAAGAAAGTACTAGGAAAGTATATCAACTCACTTATTTTCAATAACTTAATACTTTCCATTACTTTGTAACTACTTTCCAGGCACTTTCTATTGCGGTTTCTTTTTCTTTTCTATTGATAATGATATAGTTACAGTAAATTAACATAAAATTTTCCTCACATAGTTTTTTTACCTGCGAACCACTTGCCAAACTTACCTTTTTCCTTATAGGCGAGGCCCAAATCCCGGGATTCGTTTAGCAGCTCTTGAATCCGAGTTTTAGTGACTCCGAACCTTGTTGCGGCCTCAGACGTGATAACGGTATAAGGAGCTCCATTTTTATAATGTTTCAATATTTCAACTACGTCCTCAGCGGTGGCACTTGAAACATGGTAATATTCGCTTGCATCTAGAGCTGTATAGAGCAGGGTTTCAGGATTTCTAACCAAAGTCATGGCTTCGGGGGCTTCTTCTCTTCTTAATAGAAAATGTAACCTTTTTAAATTCATCGACCTTTGTTTGTGTGCTCTTTCTAGGCCCAGGAAGCTCTCGCAATAGTTCCCCCAAGCTGAAGATCCTAGGATTTTGTGGACTGATTCCTCTTCAACTTTTTCTTTGGGCTTTCTGTAGTGATGAATAAGAATCCAAGTGCAACCAGTTCTAGCTGCGATTAAATTCAGGTTGTTAATCAACTTGGTAACAACATCAAGCCTGAGTATGTCTGCGGAGACGAAAAGTCCAACGGGGTCAACAAATACGATGTCAGGCTTATTGTCCTCAACTAGTTTTAGCAGCCCTTCTTGACCGGTTTTGGTATTTAACATCAGGCCTTTTGAGTCCTCAAATTGAAACCTTTCTAGGTCTTCAGGTAGAATAAACCAGCCTTCCCTTTTTGCACCCTCGACCTGCTTTTTAAGGATCTCCTTCAATCCATAAGTGGTATTTTCAGCAAACAGATAGAGAACTCGTGCTTTCTTCTTGATTGGAAACTCATCTAAAAAAGGATGACCCGAAACAAGAGACAAGCCCATTTGCAGGCACAGGATGGTTTTTCCCTGTTTAGCGTGTCCGGCCACTACCATATAACCCTGTTCAGGGAGCAGCCCTTTACCAATCCATAATTGTTCCGGTGGTAGGTCCGTCTCCAGGAGTTCCCTGGCACTAAATTTCTTACCTAAAGGCTCTCGGCTTTTAGTCTTCTCTCCTTTTTCTAATTGATCCGCATCTTTTAAAATTTTCATGAGTCTATTTTGGTTTTTCTCAGGTTCATCAAATGGATCAAGATAATCAGTAATATCAGACTCATTTCTTTTCCCTGGACAACTAGCAATAAAAATTTTCATCTCAGGAAAAGCATCTAGCAGCTTTGCAGCATGTTTTCTTTCAGGGTATATTCTTTCTCCCTTTTCGTTCAGAGCGACATCATATAGAAAGGCAATCTCTTTAAAACGCTTAAAATATTTTGTTATGCTGTCAGGCCAGTTACCTTTTCCTGTAGGTGCGGAAGTGGCCAAGAGTTCGAGGCCTAAAGCATTTACGCTGTTAGCATCTCGTTCTCCCTCGCAGACGATCACACTTTCATAGTCTTTGAATCTGTCAAGGTTATAGGGAATGAATTCGTGATCGCCTTTGCCAAACTCCCACCTACTCTCTGACCAGTGTTTTATAGCCCATTTCTCGCCTTCAGGATTTTTCTTGTACTTAATTTTTTCATGAATAGGCTTTCCATCATGGTCTCTGTATATATGGGATCTTTCTATTTCTTGCTCTTTCCATTCTTTTGCTTTTCCTTTCGTTGACTTTTTGACGATCTCTTCTGGCTTTGGCCTCCCTGAATCAAACTCTTCCAATAGTTCTCTTATGGCCTCTTCTTCTAATATATTCTCCAGCGCAGCCTTCAAATCGACAATTGTGCCAACTGTACCATCATGAAAACACTTGAACCGCCACTTTCCATTTCCATCTTGAAAAATTGAAAAGCTATTGTGATTATCAGGAGGATGAAAAAGACAGCTTCCCCTTCCCTTTGAATCGCATTTATATCCATAATGCTTTTTTGCATAATCTATCAAATTAACTTTTCTTTTGATCCCATCTAAATCCATTGTGCGATTCTCGCTAGCTTGCAAAGCACATATTTTAAGACTTAAACTCATCTTCCTTTAGATTTTTCCTCTAAAACAAAATCCACATTTTCACGTCCATTTATTTCCATGATTTGTTATTCTCTTATGGAAAAACTTCTTTCTCTCGCTTATTTAAAGCCTTTGCAATTGCCAGTTTAAAGCTTTTTCCTGGAATTACCTTTCCTGTCTCAAACATAGAAATCAGAGGTTGGGTGCAACCAATTTCTTTTGCTAATTCTCTTTGTGTTTTCCCTCTAATAAGCCTGAAAAGCCTTAATTTTTTCATTTCATTAATCACCTTATTTTTTATAGTCTCAAATATAATATTAGCACCTAAGTTATTGATGTCAAATTATTTACGAAGGATACAAATGAACAAGTTTTGTTGAAATGTATCCGGAAATGTTGTATTTTCATTTTGGATGAGAAAAAATTTAAATATTAGCCTTGATCGTGAGCCTGAAGAGCTTAACGAAATCTTAATCAGAAAATATGGATATTCACTTTTTTGCTTTGCTCTTGTATATGCAAATGTTTTTATAAATGAGACTTTTCTTGGGAAATCCTTTTCAATATCAAGTAAAAACAAGCAAAGATTGATTAGATACAACCAATATTTTATGAATTTAAAGAAAACAATTCTTAGGAAACTAAAAGATTATCTTTCTTTTAAATATCCGTTTAGTAACAAACAATTATCAATGTTTGAAAAAGCGAATTTTGATGCTGTTTGCAATTTATCAGAGTTTTTTAAATTTATTGACAGGGAAGTTAATGAAAATAAATGGAACTTATCAAATCTTAACTTCAAATTAAAAAGAGGAATTTATATGTATCCAGAGACAAAAATAGCTATGATCTATTCTTACATAATGAACAAAAAGATTAATATTGATAGAAAATTAAAAAGGAAACTAATAGAAAAAATGAAAAATTTTTTACTTCCAAAATTGAACATAGATTATTTAGATAAAAAATATAACGATTTTTTCTTTAATATATCCGCAAAGTTGGAGATGAATAAATTCAATCCAAATTGGGATGATATATTTAATTTAATAGACTGGTTTCATTATTATACTGCTTACGGCTACCTATTAAAAAAAGATAAAGGGAATAAAATAAAAGAAAGGATAAGAAAATATAATGAAAAATATTTAGAACAAACTTTCGGTGGTCTTTTAACAGTTGATTTGCTTATGTTCATCTCACAGCATTTCTATGAAGAAATGAATATTAATACTCCCATCTCATGGCAATTTAAAGACTTTTATTATGAAAATTATATTTATCCTACCTTTTCAATCAAGTTTGGGGAGGATTTTATAACAATAGGAAAAATAAAAGGAAATAATCTAATCTATAAAAAGTATATTAAATCCAATTCTACCTTCAAAAAAAAATCTGAAAGAAAATCTATAACTAAGAAAGACAAAATTCCATATGAAATTCTCTTTTCTACCGGCGAACAATTTTTGTTTAAGCACCTAAAACTTCAACCTTAATTTTTCTTACGACTCTTGGTTATGCCCATCACTATTATATGTAAGTGTTCTTATAATTTAGTTAATAAGAATACAAGAATTTCTGTTTTTTTAGAAGAAAAAAAGGCCTCTGCACGCATTGTCATAGACGAAATCAGGGAAAAATAAGGCCATAGTTTTGGCCATCGTAATTTAAAACTCCTTTCTTTAAGGTTTTCCTTTTTTAAAAAGAGTTTACGATGGCCTGCCTCCTTAACTCAAGCGGTATACTGAAATTAAAGATGCTCGACGAAGAGAAAATAAAAAGAGCATTCAAGATTATAAGCTATAATCTGAATAAACTAAGAGAAGAAGTTGAATGAGTTAGAGCAGAGAATAACTAACCTTGTTAAAATCGGGAAAAATTAAGGGGAGTCTATATCTACCCATACCTAAGCATTAGTTATAAGCCTTGTTCTAAGAAAAAACACACTCTAGAGTGCCCTCCAGCGAAAAATTCAGGTACATTCTAGATATGTCTATAACTGTCTAGGTATATGAGGTAGGCTTTTTAGGGATTTTTTGTCAATTTTGAGAGCAAGGGTGGATATAATAGATTGGGGGATGATTTGTAGGGTTCCCATAGGGGGAATGATAGTGAAGTTAGAAGATTAAAAGGCTTATTCAATTAATAAGAATTTTCATTAATCAAAACGGTCTCTCCCTGTGAGGTGATACTTCGCTCAGCTATCTTTTTTCTTATCAGGAAGCCATGGCTAGTTAAATTCCCCTGCTGTCCATCCAAGAGAGGTCTGCAAGTCGGCACTTCTCGCCTCTGCCTCTTCTGTTATCTTTGTCCATTCACATCTCTCCGATGATCTGGAGCCTTCCGATTCAGATAAAGAGTTAACTAAACAGTTGAAGCAAGTCGGCGAACTGCTGGGAATCGATGTCCTCGACCACGGGATAATAGGACGAGGTGAATTCTCCAGCTTTGCCGACAAAGGTGAATTATGCGAGGAAAAGCGGGATTCCCTGACCTGCCCCCCATCAATGTACCACATGTAAAGTTAAATTTACGGCCTCTGGGGGCCGGTGGCCTTATTAAATCAATATGGATTGAAGCAGAGGAGTGGGAGAATGGCTGGAACGAAGAAAACAGCAATACCGATGTTAGTTTTGAGTTGTCAGATGGCACAGAATGGGGAGCAACTTTTTTCACTTATAAGAATATTTTGTCACTTGCTGAGAAAAATAAAAAGACTGGTTAGAACCTTAGTGGGCGCGTTTTTTGGGTTGCCGGAATGATTCTAGTTTCAAATATATCAAGACAAGAGATTAAAGAAGTAATTCAACACTTAATTGATAAAAATAGATACAAGCATATTTTTGTAAGACATTGAGAGAGAATTACAGATAGACCTTGAAAGAGAGAAATGGGAGACACTTCTATTATTAATATCTTCTACTCAATGTAAATTCTCGGGCATTTTTACTGATGGCAGGAAAATGAATATAATTTTCTTAGATCTTGAGGCGACATGTTGGGAGGGAGAAAAGCGCCTTGAGCGGATGGAAGTTATTGAAATCGGGGCAGTTAAGCTTGATGGCAAGTCCTTAAAATCAATTGATGAATTTTCTTCTTTTGCAAAACCTATAAATGAGCCGATACTCAGCGATTTTTGTAAGGAATTGACATCCATCCAGCAATGTGACGTCGCTAAAGCCGAAGATTTTAATACATTTTTCAGAAGGTTTTTGAAGTGGATAGGCGAATCGTCTTATCGTATTGTATCTTGGGGTGAATATGACCTAAAACAATTGACAAGAGAATGCAAAAGACACAGAATAAATCTTCCAGGGAAATTCAGATCAAAACATACTAATATAAAACAGCTTTTTGCTAAACAAAGGAAAATTAGGCCGTGCGGAGTGGCTCAAGCTTTAAAAATGCTTGGTCTGACCTTCGAGGGCACCCACCACCGCGCCATTGACGATGCGAGGAATATTGTTAGGATATTAGTGAATATCTAGTAGTAAAGTTATGATAAAAAATAAAATTCTTTTCATTAATCCACCCGCCTTTGCAGTTGACGATGCATTCAGATCAAGTGTAAATCCACCTTTAAATCTTGCTTATCTTATTAGCAGTCTCACTGTGCATGGCCATAGTGTTGCTCTATTGGATTTAGGGCTTGAGAGCATTATAAAATACGGGCCTCGGGGAAATAATCGCCTTCTCGACAGGTTTCTAAGAGGCAAGCCCGATAGAGATTTTTTGGCTTTTTTCAGAATGAAGCTTCAGGATATGTTCGCTCCTGATAAGTACACATTTGCTGCGATGAATGCAGATCTATATCCTATCGCTTTTTATTGTTTGCGTCATGTCAAGCTGATTAGTCCTGAAACTGTCACCATTGTCGGCGGAACTACTCCTACAGAGTGTTACGGCAGCTTTATATCAAAAAAACAAATTGATTATGTAGTGCTGGATGAAGGCGAAAATACCCTGCCGCATCTGATCAAATTCCTGCTGGCTGAAGAAAAAGTTGACTCTGTACCAGGGATAGTTTTTAAGCGAAACGGCAGTTTTATAAAAACTGCCAAGCGAGAACCAATCGAATTAAGTTCCAAGCACCTTCCGGACTATAGCTGTTTCGATATGAATTCTTATTTGCGCATAAATGGTAATCGGCTGATGATCCTCTCTGCCCGGGGATGCCGCGGAAACTGTAAATTTTGCGGCATGCCCCGCCATCTTCCTTCACGAGTACGCAAAGCCAAGGACATAGTGCGGGAGATTGAATTTTTAAAGAACCAGTATGGGGTAAATAATTTCACTTTTTTTAATTCAATGATGAATATCACCAACTCACATATAGAAGCCATTTGTCAGGAATTAAATAACCGGAATTTAGAGATACAGTTTTCTTGCTATCTGAAGGCGGATAAATACATTGATTCCAATACGTTTGATGTGCTGAAAACAGCCGGATGCAATGCTGTTGATTTCGGGATTGAATCGGGTTCACAGCGGATTCTAGATCACTATCAAAAAGGGATCTCAATTGGGCATGCTGTCAATATGGCTAAACTTGCCAGGGTCAAAGGATTAAAGGTGCGCTGCACCTTTATCTGGGGCTTTCCGGAAGAAAACTGGCATGACTTTTTATCAAGTCTGTATGTGTATTTGCGTATACGTCTAACATGTTCCGGATTTTTTGAATTTAGAGTTTCTGAAAGTTCAGAGTACTACCGGAATATTGAGCATTATACGGCAGATTTTTATGAAGACGCCATTAGAATTCGTATACTTAGGTTTCCTTTGAGAACAGTTATTAAGCGTTTCATCGCAAAAATAATTCAAAAACTTTAGAATCCTAAAGATAATCATACCTCTTTAAAACATCACAAATCAGTTCTTCAACTTCAGCTATCTGCTCCGGGGCTTCACCTTTATATTGACTGATTCTATCGCTGTAGATAGGCTTAGCTATCTCAGAAGCATCATATAAATCATTAGGAGCACCGATTATCCTGCAAATATTCTGTATACAGCCTCGAGGATCTCTGGCCATCTCTTCATACCTAATTTCAATCATATCTCCGATTTTGCCCCACCGAAGAAACTGTTCTAGCTGAAAACTCCACGAAGCGGCAGACCGGATATGCTGCGGTGTATTTTTGTCGTAACCAAGAATCTTCATTAGCGCCGGGCCTGGCGCCTCAACTGCTGAGTCAGTGCGGTGGCTCTTAAAAGCAATATCTTTCCCGTCGCGGATTATGTGAAAAATGACAGGATTATACGGACGCAGCACTTCATAAAAGATGGGGAAAATCATGTAGGAATCGGTATCTTTCCAGCACCATCCTGAATGAAGGTCCGAATCATACAATTGCAGGAAATGCTCCTCAAAGAGATTTCTAAGTTCTGCAATTTCAAAGCGGAATTCATCTCTTAATGTATTAGCTGGCAGACGATAAAAGCCATTACTGAGATATTTATTTACAGTAGCAATAATTGTGTCATGCAGTGGATCTTCAACGTTTTGCCGCCTGCGTATCTCAGGAGTGGTGTGATAAGAATCTCCGGAGAGATTATAAGTTCTTCCGAAGTAATAATGCAGGTTAGCCATTATCCAAGATATACAGCGAGAACCACTGTGTCCCCGAGAAGTAATACAGACAGGTCTGAAATTATATTTATGCGGCTTTGGATCATATTCTCCAATAACAACGTCTCTTCCGAGTCGCACGGGGTTGTTTGTAGTATAAGCCTTTTTAATATATTCAGGATTTTTTTCGAAACGCCACATAATTATTCCCAAAATTATTTAAAGACTACATCATTTAAGAAAAGCGAAAGTCCCTTAGACTTATTTAACTTATAAAACCGCAAAGTATCTTCTTCTGTTGAACAAATAGGTTCGCCCGGACCGTTGAGAGATGTATTAACTAAAAGTGGAAGTCCAGTGGCCTCTTTAAACATGCTTAACAGCCGATAGCGTATATCGTTATCATTGCTTTCGATTGTTTGAAAGCGGGAACTCCGATCACAGTGTATAACGGCAGGAGCATCGCTTAACGCTACTTTGTGCGCTAATCCGCGGTTTAACATATAAGGGGATTCCAGCGGACCGTCGAACCAGAGGGGACTATAAGAACTTAAGACCATAGGCGCAAGCGGCCTATACCAGGCTCTTCCTTTAACAGTTACACTTAGTTTTTTTGATGTCTCCAGGTCATCGGGACGGCAGAATAAAGATCGATGTCCTAATGCACGAGGACCTACTTCTTCACGACCATAATGGAAGATGACTATCTTGCCTTGAACCAGTTCGTCAACTACTTGCTTTAAGGAAGCAGTGGAGAATTCGCGATCATATCCCCTTCCCAGAAAAGGAAATGATACTTTCGGATAGAAAGCTAGCTCGGATGAGTATACCAATAGCGCACCCAGCGCCTGTCCCGTATCATCACAGCAGGGAGCTATCCTGATTTTTTTGCCAGGCCATTGGCAATGAAGCTCTCTATTACAGCTTATATTCAGACAGGTTCCCCCAGCCAATACAATATTTCCTGACTCTGATGGCTGCTGTGAGTTTATAAATTCAGAAATATCTTGTTTGCGGGTATGAATGAATACGTATTGGACCGATGCAGCAAAATCGGCTGCTTTATAAAACTCCTGCTTTCCCTTAAGAGATAAATTGCCAAAATGCTTGTGCAGAAAAGATACTGCGTCCGGTGTTTTTGAATTGCTTAGTGCTTCAATCATTGAATTCAGTTTCTTAACTTGATAAGCAACAGGTTCTCCATAGGCGCTTAGAGCCATAAAACTACCCTCACAGTTGTAAGTGCCATAAATAAAGCGTGAGCAATGCTGGTAAAAGGTGCCGGTCATGGCTTGCGGACTTATTAAGATAGGCTCTTCAATTAATCTGTTTTTTAATCTGTATCCCATATTTTTTATACGAAAATCACCTCCTCCATCGGACACATAAATCAAAGCGTTTCTGATATCGAATGCCAGAGAAGATCCTGCATGCGCTAGATGATGGTTGACCAACCAAAGCTCACGTTTTTTTCCGAGGAATTTAACGCTTCGCTTTTCAATATGGTCGGTGAAATGTTCTCTTTTGAGAAATTTGTTCTGAAAGCCTGTAGATATCCATACTGAAACATCTTCTGGGTCTAGCTTACAATAATTCAGCGCCGCTAAGATTAATTGCTCCATCTGTTCAGCTGAACACCCGATCTTTTTGGAGTGAAAAAATCGCTCTCCCTCCAGTAGCAGCATAACTTCCTTTTCATTGCTGATTACAACTGATGAATCGTGCATATTAAATGCGAAACTAAGAAGATAAGCCATAGAATTTACAAGTCTTGACGCAATCCAGGATATTTTTCAATTACACCAAGTTTATACGCCTTTTCTAATAGGTTAGCTGAAAATCCCTTTGCAATGCACTCATCCCATCGGGGCTGTTTTAAAGCTACGAAATTTGCTAAATCCACAATTTTGGCGTCAGTTATGTAATTAGTATCATAATCATGGAAAAGCCGAGATTTACCCAGCACTATCCAGGGACTGATGCTGAGAGCGTCATGGTGTGAATTGTTTAAGCTGTACTCCTTGCCAATTGGTTCCCTAGCCGCGGTGCGGTGGATAGAATCCACGTATTCTGTAATCATCCGGTCAAATCCAAACCGCTCATAAACAGTTCTTCGAATTTCCTCGGTATGGATTTGGCGCCTGCCCAGTAAATATTCCTCAGATATCTGAGCTGCACCAGCAATATCACCGTAGTCCACACGTGCGATCGATTCCCCTGGAGGAATAATTCTGTTTGCTCCGACAGAAGCAATAACGCATGGTGTACCACAGCAAACTGCTTCAAGGTAGGTATTGCCGAAGCATTCCGGGTAACTTCCCAGCCCCAGCACTAGATCTGCGGCTGCATATAGTTTGGGCATTTGTTCATACGGCATCCAATCATGAAAGATAATGTTATCCCAGATCCCTAATTCCTTAGCGTGAGCTTCCAGTTTATTGTAGTAATGCTTAAGTTCTGTATCTATATTGATATCAATATAACGAGGAATTCCCAGAAACACGGGCTTTGGCAGCCCTGCGCCTGTAAGCATCCCTAATAATTCTAGAGCTTCATGATGACCCTTAGAAACTTCGGCTCGACCAGGACTGATTATTAGATAAAAATCTTTCGGGTAAACTTGAGGGAATAAATCAGATTTGAAGTTATCTGAGATGGGATAAAAGTGTTCTATATCTATTCCATTTTCGATTTTTCTGATTCTTACTTTCCCCGACATTTTCTGGCGTTTGAGTAAGGCTATAATACAGGCCTCAGCATAAGCAGAATTTACAATAATGCTATCTTCCTGATTTACTAATAATCCCACTATGGTCTCAGGATAAATTACGTCTCTACATGAGATCACAGAAGGAATTCCTCGGGTATTCACGCGAAAAATCATCTGAGAGTCATGATTGTAGATTACGTCGGCATTGCGGGTGTATTTATATACCATAGCCGAGAGATTTGCAATGCGTAATGGAGAAGTATTAAGGGGATTAGGGTAGGTTTCCCGGTATGTGAGCACCGGCAATACTTTAATGTTCTCATTAATCTTAAAAGGCTCCAGGTCTCTGCGCGCAACGCAGAGGACTGTAACTTTATCGGAACTGGAAAGACCTAATAAAATATTTCTTAGGATTTTCTGTGAGCCACCGTGGACATAGTTTTGGAAAATAGGTCCTGCAGAAAGCACACAAACATTCATTGCATCTCGTATAGAAGCTGTACGGAATTTAGTAATGGTATTCGTTTCGGAATATGATAACCGTGATTTTCCAGGTATCTTAAAAGATAACATGCTTCTTTGATTGGAATGTCCGCATGCAAAGAGCCGAAAAGGTCGGTGCAGATCTCAGGAGGCACAATTCCAAAAGTAGCACTGAACTCAGTCATTACTGGTTTGCTATTCTTCAACATTATGTCATAAGCACACCAATGCATATGAAGTTTTTTTGTGGCTTCTCTAGCGAGATCAACTGCGGCCTTCGGGATATTTTCAGTTTCAACATGCCCTCCAGAGTTTATATTAAACTTCCAACCACTTTTATTGACTCTCCAATAAGCAAGAGCGATTTCATTGCCTATAGTAACGATGCGTATGTCTCCTCGTGCTTCAATGAACTCCTGAAGATAGATATAATTTTTTTGCCGTATAGACGGAAAAGACGTAGCTGCACCTTCATCACAAAAAACTTCTTCGATGAAAAGGAACAACTCCGATCGAGTATCAAATTTCCGCACATCAAAACCGCAAGCACCTGACGATCCTTTAGATATTATGGGCAATTTTACCTGCTCTGCAAATTGGATGGCTTCTTCTTTATCGAAGGTAACAAAAGTTTCCGGAGCAGGAATATTATAATGTCGCATTAGATACAGCTGTCGAATCTTGTTGTCGTAGTGCCAGTACATATTCCAATCAGGAAGGATCACCTTCTCTGCAACTTGTTCTAAAAAATAAATTTTATCTTTTGCATTAGCACGATCGTGCGGATGATGCCAGGCCCACCATATGAAAGCATCAAATTCATTGCTGCACATATCTGTAATAGCATTAGATGAATGGGGATCTATGTAGGCATGATTAACTCCGCAGGACTCAAAGGTCTCAGCGAATACCGTATGCCAATTAAATCCAAGAAATATGTGGTTGCGATCTTTGAAGATCCCAACAGTTGGAATTTTATTCTGATTTTTAATCTCCATAACTGATGAAATCATCGGCAATTTGTTCTCTATTGTATTTCAAAATTAGAATAGCGCATATTAATAATTTTTGTATTTATGATAATTCATTTTGTACTTTAGCGAATTCATTAGTATATTTTTTTAGTTATTTTTCTTTTCTGCCGAAATTTCCTGTCAGCCTTACTGACCTGCCCCCAATCATAGTGCCACCCCCAGAGTTAGAATCATAGGTTTTGGGGTAATCAATTATTCCTTGTTCGTAATTAACTCTCTCATAACAGATTCTGGGTTAAGTTTCCCGATGATACATTTATCGATCCTCGATAGCACGTTCTCAAAGTCCATCCTACTGTTTCTGATATCAGAATTCATTTCTTGAACAAACTCACCAATACTCTGCTGAATCTTCAATTCGGGCAGGAACAACTCAAGCTCTAAGAAATCCGTTTCTTGCGTTCTACGTCTGTTTGAGTGTCCAGTGGTAATGGCACGTATAGCTCTCTGGAAATATTCACTTCTCAGAAGCAACTTCAGATAATATGGGTCTATCAAGTCAGTTTTAACTTTCATAATAGGGAATTCTTGAGTGACAATTGCACCGTCAAAGGATTCGGGGACAATTCCTACACAACCTTTCCATAAATCTATCTGAGAATATATCAAGTCGCCAGCTTTTACCTTGTACCATCTGGAGCCATCGCTGAAATATTGCCCGTGCCATGTAGGTGGATTATTCCCCTTACCGGCCTCTCTTTCATTTATCTCCCCTTCTTGGGTTAGCGTAATCACCTTAAATTCGGTATCAGGATGGTCCGTCGGAATCACTCTATCTAAACGCCTTTGAAGCAAGTCGGCCATTTTGTATTTAGTCATTCCCTTCGGTGTTTTTATCTCCTCCCTTTCGAAAATGTGATACTTCGGGTCTATTCTGTATGACCTGCGGGAATCGGCTATTTGATCAGACTGTATTTTGATACATCTTGGAGTTAATGAATCATGGTAATTTATTGGTTCTTTTTCAAACAGTACATACTGACCTAAGATGGTTTTTATGTCAGAATAATCTATATGCCAATTGCTCATATTATACAATTCATTCTCCTCAATTATCGCACCGGCTGGGTTGTATCCTATGAATTCGGCTTCAGCCATGAACACAGGGTATTTCTGGTGTCTAAGAAGCTCCCTGATGACCTCTTCATCCACTTGTTCATCTGATAGATTCTTCTTGTCTTTAGCAATCTTTTTTGCCATTCTGTCGTAATATTTATCAAATTTTATTTTTTCATCCTGAGTATATTTCCTTAGGAATAGCAGACTTGTCTTATTCTGAGCACCCACCTTCCTGAAGGCGAAGTCCGGTAGCGAAACTATTGCATCAAGGTATGCATTTCTGAAAATGAATCGCCTAAACTTAGGGCATAATGAGTTCTCACCCGTATTATTCAAAAGACCATCAGGTACGACCATACCCAATCTTCCGCCCGGTGTCAGGAACTGTAAAGCCCTTTCAATTATGATTATCTCTGACTTAACCTGATTTTGGGATTTTCCCAATTCAAAATCTGACAACTTACTGCTCCCTAACTGATCAGAATCGCCTTCCCTGACTTTATCTCCAAACGGAGGGTTTCCTATCACAACTGTGTAAATTGATCCATCTGGTTTTATTTTTGTGTTATCGAACTGTGAATCGAGGCAAGACCTGTCAGTCTCAATATTTATGTGACCATCTTTATGAAGCATTAGGTTGGTCTTGCATACACGTCCAAGAATTTCATGAATTTCAACCCCAAAAAGGTTCTGCTGGGCAAAATCATATTTGCGACGTTCAATATCTGGCTGACCAGAATATTCGCTGTCTATAGAATGCCAGACTTGAATAAGAGTCTCTAACAAGAAGCCCCCACTCCCGCAAGCAGGGTCCATAACAAAATCTTTGTCGTCAGGTCTGATGAGGCCGCAAATGAACCTAACGAGCTCTCTTCGAGTGAAGTATTGGCCTAATTCTCCACGAAAAATTGCACCAAAGAAGTGTTCAAAAGCATGTCCTAAAGCGTCTATGTCCATGAGCGTGACACCAACATCTTGGATTACTTCAACTGTGTCCGTAATTTTTTCGTCTGTCAGATTAATTGTAGATTCGGTAAATATGGAAGGGTCTTTTTTGCGGGCTTCGTTGAAAAGCATACGTATTCTTTTCCCCACTTCTGACGGATTTTCACGAACTCCCCTTTGAAATCTTCGGGGTTGTTTGTTGGGAGTATGACGTTCATCCCATATTTTGGCGAAGAGCAACTTACTCCACTCGTCAAAAGATTTTAGTGGGTCCCTCTTACCGCCACTCCAGATAAGTGCATGTGCTCTTCTTACTTTGTTTTCAAGCTTTTTAGATGAAACTGGATGAATATCAGAGGTTGTACCAGCAATATACAAGTATTGACCTGGTTCCCCATAGTTTTCCATTAAAGCTTCCCGAATTCCCAAGAAATTTCGTTTTCTCTCGTCATGAGGGAAATTAGCAATATCATACAATGCGGAATAACTCTCACAATCGAAAAGCATATATTTGGTTACTCTGAATGAATTCGCATTTCCAAATCCTTGCTCAATCCCTTTTTTTATTTGGGCTTCAGTTATTCCTTCCGCTTTGTTTTCAACGACTAAATAAGGCACCCTACACCTACTATCTTTGTATAAAACTATATCTGCATAATCCCCTGGTTTCCGTCGAGGTACACTTACCTCAACCTTAATATGTTCTGGAGAATATTTCTTCTCAATGGTCAACCAAGAATAGATGAAAGCTCTTACCTTCTCTTCTGGGTCTGAGAAATCATCTGTGTGTGGTTTATGACAGTTATAAGTAATTTTGTTATCTTTTATGGAAATATAACCTCTTTTTTCAGCCTCCTTTATAAGTTGGTCAGGTTCCATTATCATCCCTCTTGAATTAAATGGTATCTCCTCATTGATAATCTTGATTTATGTAAATAAAACTTTATCAGAAAGGGACGTATTTTTCTACTCAGATAAAAATATCTCATTTAAATGACAAAATGCTCTCTTAACTCTTCTCGACATAAATCACAAAAAGGATGCTCTGATTTTAGTCTTTTTATGGTCATCTCTATCCAATTGTCTGGAACAATCATTCCCTGCAACATTACACAATTATCAATATATTCCGGGTCATCGTGGGAACCTAATAAATTTATTGTATATTTCCTTCCATCTTTTGCACAACCGAATACGTGTCCGAACTCATGAAGAACTTGTGTAACAATCATCTCTTTTTCAAACTCGATAAAAGACATATCTTTTGGGATTGAGCTAATAGGTAGATTTTTTCCAGTAATTCTCAATAAAGACACTACTGACCCCAAATTATTTACGGATGATCCAATTACAAAATCTGAATCTTTAGATTTCAAATCATATTTTTTGGTTATGATTAAGTAATAATAATCAAAATAATCGCTTCCATGTGAATTCATCAATAGATTTAAAAAAAATCCAAACAGACTTCCCGAATCAACTTTTCCTGCTTGTTTCTTTATACAATCTTCGAATATCTGATCCAGAGTGGAATACTTGGAAATTCTTCGTTTTCCTGGGATTTGATAACTCGAAAAATCGGATATCTCAACGGGAATCTTTTTATTTAATTCTGCTTCTCTTGAAATAATCTTAAATGTTTCTCTGATTACTTCTAAAATTTTATGATCAACTTCTGAAGTTAAAAATATTTTAATGGACTTCAGAACTGCTCCCATCATTCTTATTATATATATAAATAATTTATTTTAGTGAGAAAATCTATAGAATTAAATCGTTTTTACAGTTGAGGCGTTCAAATCCGGCTCAGCCATCTTTTCAAAATCAGGGAAGCCAGGAAAACCCTGGCTTCCACTCGCCTCAAATCTTATTAAAAACCGGAGTTAATAACAATGATCTTCATTTGGCATTCTTTAGTTATTAAGAACAACCATTTATAAATGGGTTTGGGCTTCTTCCTTGTTGAGATAAGAAAAAAAGTCAACGTCCGTCGCTACAGCAACTGCTAAGCAGCTATTTTCCTTATCTTTAACATCTATATATAGATTCGTACCATTCTACGAGATAGTGGTACTTTTCGAGAATATCACTAATTTCTGGATTAGTTCTTTCAGTCTTATCTACACCATCGTATTTACCATCCATCTGTTTACAGAGACGAAAATCGCCATCTTTAGAGGGCAATAGTCCATCCGTTGTTCGAAATAGATAACGATTCCTACTCCCGCCACGAGTCTTAACGGCCGTATCGGCTTGGCGGTCTTCCCAGCTCACTAAATGTTTCTCCACCATTACAGGCGTAATCTTGGCATTGAATAATCTAGAGACTTCTTGCTCAATTTCCATTCGAGAAACAAGACGAGAAGGTGAAGTCGCAGGAAAGATCAACTTCGCAGTTGCTACCCAAATCATATCCATCTTAATCATTTTCTTTTATAATACCCGATTCTCTTGCTGATTTTGTTATGATTTCTCTGATTTCATCATCACTTATACCACTAGTATCACGGTACTCTCCCTTTGTTGAGAAAAACTTACGAAGGCCTTTCGCAAAGGCTCTGAATTCATTCTTAGTTATAGTTCGTCCCAAAATCTTAGCTATATTCTTCATAGCAGGTATAATTCGAGAGTCACGCATTAATCCTGGCGATTCCGTGAGAGTTATCCAATTGAACCAGTCCCCTACCCAGCTGATATCTTCCCAACTATATTTTCCACATTGATAACAAAAATGTAGATGATCATATTTTTTTCCTTCGCGCCGTGCTCCTGTTGTTGCCCCAACCTCAGTTTTATGGGTACTCTTAGGAAGTAATTCCAGAGGACAATGTTGTCTTATAGCTAACCATATATAACCATTATTTACATCTTCGACATTTACAAGTAATCTATCATCAACAAAAGATAATTTTTTGCCTAATGCATGCCATTTTCTCAAGGCATTAGAAACAAAAAGGCCTTCTTTCTTCATTTCTTTAAATATTTGCTTCATTTTTTGCTCAAGATATCTATCTAATTTTCTGGCTTTTTCCATATCGCTTTTTGTAATCTTTCCTTCTCCAAAAAAAGGAGTCATTATAATTTCGTTACCATCTATCATCACTTTTTTTCTAATTATTACTGCCACTTTAGATTTCTCCGTAATGTTTGCTTTTTATTTCGGCTATTTTACCTGAAATTTCAGAATAAGCTTCTTTAGGATCTTTTAATATCCTATTTGCATCAAGAGGGTGGTAATCTGGAGTGCCATTTTCTTTATCCGGCCTATTAAGAATGAAATCTATACTACCTTCCAGGAATATGTCGAATAGGTAATCACTCAACGCCTCTTCGTCATCTTCAACTTTTTTATACGATGGATGTGCAGTATTGTAATAAAGAATTGGATTTTCTCCGAGGATTCCATCGGTAATCCACTGCCTTTTTTCAATAGGCTCTTTAAAATCATCCGGCAATGTTTCAAAAGGCAAATGATACTTTGGATCTCTTTCTACCAGTATTTTTCTTGTAAGACAATCAATTTCTATATGACTTACTTCATTTATTAAGCGAATTCGCAAGCGATATTCTCCGGGATCAGGGAATATACTTTTTGAAAATGTAATATTGAATGGTCCAAAAGGTTTAGGTTGTAAATACGGAGGAATATCAATGTCTTTTTCATCGTGGATTGTAATTATTTCCCTTTCCCCCAAGAGCATAAAAATTCTTAGTCGCCCCTTTACATTATCACTTGTCTTATTAAAAATTATAACCTCAAAGTCTTTAATCTCTTCATCCCAATTTACTCTCGGAGCCCTCTCTGGCACTGGGAAAGTAAAATTATGTAGCATTAAACCTATCTGTTTGTTTGGGGGAGGCGGCGGCGGAGGAGGCGGTGGTTTAACTGTTCCTTCTTTTCGGCCGAACAGATCAAGTTCTTTAGCAAATTTAGATAGATCTCTCAATGCATCTATCTCGGCTGTTGCTCTTATTTTTTTTCTTCTTTCACGAGGATCTATTCCAATTTTAAGTTTTTCATACCCAAACTTTCTAAGCTCATCCTGCAAATAGTTTTTTATCATTTTAGGAACAATTCTTCGCCATTTCAAATCATAATGATTCGGATTCTGATTATAGTTTTTTCTTAATTCTCTATTTAATTCCTTATCAAATTCTATTAATCCATAAATATTATTAGTTATATCAAGAGGAACCCCCTCTATATTTATTGAAGTTATCTTCATATTATTGTGGATAATAGCAACTCCTCTTAGTTGTTCGGATATTTCTCCGCCCTTTTTATATGCTATTTGAAGGTGTTTTATTCTGAAGCGTGTTTTGTCTGGCAATCTTATTTCATCATTCTTTCTTATCCACACTTTAATCTTGGGAGTATCATTTGGTGGTATTGGGAATTGTTTTGGTATCTTTACGATTCTGTCTTTATCGGGGCTTTTAAAACGCACTTTGAGTTTTTCTTTTTCTATTGCCCGGAACCAAGTTTCTTCAATAGCATAAATGAAATCATCATTTTTAATTTCCTCCAGTAACTCTTTAATAGGATTAACAATAATTATCCTCGTCCCAGTTCTGGATAATGGTTCAAGGTCCGTGAGCTCTTGGAGTTTAGAACGACCTTCGTCTCCGTCCCAATGGAGCATTGGACAATCTGTCTTTGTTGCTTCAGTTGCACCCAGTCTATAAGTTCCATCCTCTCTTAAACTGTCGTAGAACATTGAGTAATCTTCTGAAGACGCTAAGAATATAAATTTTCCTTGACCCCTGGCACCAATAGCATCTGGATTGGGGGTAGTAAAACCAAAGCCTTCAAATCTAGCCCAATGATCTGATTCTTCAAGAGCATCGTATTCTTCAGTTTTCAATACTCTGCCGGTAAGTCCCTTTGTATTGGAATCGGTCATTGTGAAAAAGGTGCCTTTTTTATTCCTTACCAATTCGAAAGTAAACTCAACAGGCATTGTTTTACTGGCCGTATGAAAAGCGTTTTGTATAGCGTCCTTTTGAATTCCATGAGGAGTGCCCATCGGGTAGCTATCGGCTATTGTTGTACAAATACTTTTATAATCGGCCGGTCTATGACGTCCGTTCTTAAAATCTAATTTTCCTTCGCTCATATCTTACCCCCTTCTTGCTAAATTTAATTTCACTTTATAATTATAAATACAACAATGATGGCCTATATCCCGAGGCGTTAAATTGGCCAATTATCATTTATGAGTCAGGAAGCAAGAGCTTTGGGATATCTGGCTTCCGCTCGCCTCAAAATCCTATATTAACCCAAGAAATTTCAATCATAAGTAAAAATTGTTTTTGTGTTTTCCAACAGCTCACGAGTAATATTTAAATTCCACGCTCTCATCCTCTTATGCCAACGTTTATATTTTAAAAAATCCTCCCACGATAATTCATTAATTCTTTTCAAATCTAAATTCTCATCAAAAAGAACAATAATTACATATTCAAATTTCTGTTGTTCTGGAAGATTTGAGCCGATATCCTGAAATCCATAAAAAACACCGGTCACTTTTCCAGTTGTGGTTTTGATGCTGTATCTATCGCCCTTCCTACTCAACGCATCTACATTCTGTGTGCCAGTCGGTGCAGGAGATAGATTTGGAAGTCCTGGAGTATCATTATAATTTCTTATTGCAAGATACTCTCCCAGGTCTCCTATCACATTCTTGGACCTTATAATACCCCGTTTTCTCAGTTCTTTTAAAATGTTACTATATGCTTTATAGAGACCATCATCAGGCAGATTTTTTATAATTTTTTGAATATTTTCGGTTAATTCAGAATATTCATTTTTACGAATTTTATTCCCCTTCATAGTCTCTTTAAAAGAGGCATTTATTCATTAATTAGTCTGTAATACCAAAAAATGGAAAGCATAGATTTCTTGGCTACTGGCTTCCCCTCTCATAAGATTATTTTCAAATTATGAGATTCTGCTATAGGAATTCTTTCTTCTATAGCTTTCTTCATCGATAACGCTATTTTCCCGATAAGAGGTACCGCAACCGATTCTGCCAATTGCCTATATGCCTGTGTATTACTTACGGGAAATTTGAACGAATCCGCATATCCCTGAAGACGAGCACATTCTCTCGGTGTTAACCTTCTCAATCCCTCTTTATTTGGTTTGCCGATGTCATCTCGAGGTCCTCCGTATGCATCCGAAGTCGGCGTGTTTTTCACAAGGTTCCTCTCGTGACCCATTCCTCCGATTACCAGCGTTTTCGCAACTCCGTCAGGGTCCAAAACTATATATCCGAATCCATGACCAAGCTTTTCATGTCTCCGTCGGTGATTCTTTAGACCATCCAAATAACGTTGGGAAAGATAATACTTCGATAGAACATTCTTTTCCAATACGGTTTTTAGCTTGGGAATAGTGGAAGACGGAGGAGGAAAATCGAAGTAAATAGGTTCTCTGAATCCGACGATAAAGATTCTTGGTCTATTTTGGGGCACGCCGTAGTACTTTGCATTCAGAATTTCATAATATACCTTGTAATTCAGCTCATCCTCAAGAATATGCATTATGGTTTTGAAGGTTTTCTTCTTGTCGTGCCTCTTCAGATAATATACATTTTCTAGCAGAAATGAATATGGAAGTTTCTTTTTCAATATATTGGATATTGCGAAAAACAGGTTTCCTCTGGGGTCTCCGAATCCACCTTTTCTGCCTGCCATAGAGAACGACTGGCAGGGCCATCCGGCAAGCAGCATATCATGGTCGGGGATTTCTTCAGGAGGAATAGAAGTAATATCGCCAGCAGGACGCTCATTAAAGTTCTCTTCGTACGTATCACAAGCATATTTATTAATTTCGCTTGCAAAGACAAAATTCATTTGGTTGCCGAAGGCTTGCTGAAACCCAAGCCTAATTCCGCCGATGCCAGCAAACAGGTCGATAGCTCTATATTCGGTCATACTTTTGCCTCAATTATATTTCCCCGGATTATATCTCCCTTAGGAGCCTTTATCAAGGAATAGCCTCTAAACCTTGCTATTATATTGTGTATTTCTCCGCTTCTGTAAACACCATCCAGACCGAGGACATCCTTCTTATTAATTTTTTTCGCTAATTCACGAACAGTCTTTTCTTCATTTATAGTAAGAAGGTATGATACAGACCTTCTATGTACATATTTCAATGCCATGGCTTCGAGGTCCGTTTGCTTATAACGCTCTCGTAAACTCGTCTTGGCACTGAGACAAATAGGACCATGCTCCGTCGTAAAAATTATGAAATCAAAAATTATATTGGGAATGTGAGAAAGAGAAGCCTTATGGTAAAACGGAATGATACCTTTATTGATAAGAACCAATCCTATTGCAAATTCGAACCAGTTTCCTCTTAGACCTCTAAGAGAGCCTTCTGTTTTCCCTTGTTTAAGTGCCAGGTTGCTGCAGGTTTCTACTATGTTTTCAAAAAAATCAGGGTTTTCTATGGTACTCTCTTCCATTTCATCTAAGACTATATGGAAGTACCTTGCGGATTCTGTTTCTGCTTTACACAATCCGATATCGATAAGATTCCAATTCAAGCCCTATCTCCTTGGGATTTGGAATTATTATATATGCAAAAACTGTTTAACGGACACTCGTCGCAGAGAGGTTTCCTGGGAATACAAACCGAAGCGGAAAAATCCAGCAGTGCAAGATTGAACTCTCTGCCTTTCCCATTGGGAATGAATTCGGATACGAAATCTATAAAATCTTTATCGGCATGAGGAGCCGATTTCAGGGGATATGCGACAATTCTGGAAAAAACACGTGCTGCATTCCAATCCACCGTGGGGAAATCACGATCGTAAGAAAAACAGGATACCGCATTGGCAACGTAATTTCCTACCAACATTAGTTTTAATAATTCGGCGGTTTTTTGGGGAACGTCACCCTTATGCCTATCCAAAATTTCTCTGCCGAGTTGTTTTAACATTCTACCTCTTTTCAACAATCCCAACGGTCTGATAATATTTTCGATGGTTTTTATTCTTCCTTTTGCCAGTGCTTTAACTGTTGGATATTTTTTCAGGAAATTATTATACACTGGTGCTACCTGTTCGGCTTTTGTCCTCTGAAGCAATATCTCTGCAATCAGGATCTGATAAGGGTCCTTAGTATGTCGCCAAGGAAAATCTCTGTTGTTTTTCTTGTGCCATTTAATGAGCCTCGGAGCCAATTCTTTTTGTATTTTCTTCGAATTCCCCATTTATCCTCTTCAATAAGCCTGATACAGAACCAATTCATTTTCTTCCAATTCGTACTTAATCAACCGAAGAGGACGTTCGGTTTCAACCATCCCTCTTTTCTCGGCATAATCCTTCGCTTCTGAATCAAAATCGGAACCTATGTAAATTCCTTCTAATGAATTGGTGTCCAGATTGTGTCGTTTTGAAAAAAGTTTTATATAATCCAAAAGTTGCTTCAGCATGTTTACATTTACTAATCCCCTCTTTATCTCAATCAAACTGAATACAGATGGTTTCTGCGTCTTCGGATTTTCGTATATGAGAACAATATCAATCCTGTGTTGCCCAGCAGAGGAAACTGGGACCTCTCTTAAAACCTCTTTATAATTGCCGAAAGTCGTTCTCATATGCTTGCTTCCTCTCACCAGATTGAAAATAAGACAACAATGAATAGCGTCCTCGTAAGGAACTCCCTCCAAATATTGTCCGAAATTATTCGCTTTTACTATCAAAGGGGATGGCGAACTATATCTGTTTGTTAGAACTAGGTCGCAAAAATTAATCGACCTTTTCAAAGGAGGATGTTCAAATAAATCTATATTGGATGAAGCATCAATCCTATGATTGTATGTATAAAACAGGTCCAAAAGAGCATCGGTTTCTTCCGTACTTATCGGATTGATAGAGAAAAATGAAGCTCCCACTTCCCGTTCAAAAGTTCTCATAGACCATATTATATCTTTATCCAAATATTTTCGGAGTTCCATTACTGGCACGGTATCGGGAAAATTTAAAAATCGTTGCATATAAAAACGATAGGGGTAAGAATCTCCTTTTCCAAGCGCGGGAGAAGTAACAAAAAAAGGTTCATCGCAAATTTGCCAGACCCCATGCAATTTTGATTCATTCTTTTCGAAGAAAAAAACAAGATTTCCAGGAGCCAAATTCAATAAGTCTTTTAATTTTCCGAAACGAATTTTTCTTGCCGCCATGACAGATTGGGGGATATCTTTCCTGGGCCTATCTCCAGAGCTTACATTTCCGTAGATTCCTAAATCATAAATATATCGTATTTGGTCAGGATTGGTGAAACATATTATTCCCCGAGAAGACAAGTTATTCACCTCTCATATAATTTGGGGTTCCAAATTAACCCATCATCGAGAACCGTTCCAGGAGTATAAAGCACCGTTCTTTTACGAACTTTTTTCAAACCTTTATATAGCTATATATTTATATCATCGAAAAAATCTCAAGTCAAAACATATCAGAAAACCAACTTTTGACTACCGGTCAAGTCATCTATATAAACCTATCCCATTGTCACAAATCTGTCACCAAATTTGATTAAAATCGCCTAATTACGTTTATAAATGATTTAATTGGAAGCGCTAGTGAATTAAAATAAAAACCAGGGGCATAACTGAGGCAAAAGGAGTGCCGAGGGCCAGACTCGAACCAGCACGTTGGATAACCAACGAGGGATTTTAAGTCCCTTACGCTTAACCTTTGTATCTTTCTATAATTTTCTTTTATTCGATCATAATCAAGTTATTATCTCAATTAATATTACTTGAGACATCTCTTAATTGAACTAACTTTATATCCACCATCTGATTCAAGTATGTTTCCAAAAAGGGCTTATGACTAGCTCCTATAATCACAAGCAAACGTTCTCCTGGATGCAAGGCAGTTGCTCGCCGAATATGGGAAGATATATTAAGATTTCGAACTTCCCACAAGGCCATCCTGCTTCTATCTAGGCCTGATTGAAGTTTTGTTCGAAACCACAAATTCCACTGAAGCTCCATGTCTCTTGCCTCATATTCTAGAGAATTCATATAAATATAATATGGCAATAGATCACCTTTTTTAACAGCATCTTGTAAACGTTGTTGCGACTTTTTATAGAATGAGTCGTTCTGAACAGACAGATATTCAGAATTGTTTTGAATTTCGGCCATTAGCTTGGAAGCTATCTTTAGAAAAATTTCCTTATCGTGATGATCATCCACGTACTCGATTCGGTCTAGTCCCAACCTTTTTGCAATTGATATGCCAATTGAAATAATTTCATTAGATGATTCTAATTGATCGTTTATATAATCATGGATGTTGTCAGGGATATCTTTATATCTCGAACGAAAGGCCTCTGGCAAATAGGACCATTGAAGGAGAGCTGAAACATCATCATAGGATGCCAAAAGGCATTGGACCAATTCTGCTCTTTTATCATAGCTTTTAGGCTCATCTCTTAGCGCGAGAAAAAGTGAATGAGCTATATCTTCTGCTTTTTGTCTTGAGATTTTTAAATTTTGTTGCATTTTATGACCGTATTCTATACGCAGTTTGGCAAATTGGTTAATAACATCTGCAAATTTGTCCTTTCTCAGCTCCATGTCCTCTAGTAAAAATGGAGGTATACTTTCAACACCTATTAAATCAGGTTTGAAGCGTTCAAGAACATCAAGTAGATTATCTAATAACGAAGGCTTGAAATGATCTCCCAGGGATTGCAGGTGTGGTGTACCCAGGATCATGACATGCGTTTTTGCGCTATCCTTAATGGAAGCTCTGAAAGGCTGTGTTTTTACGGAACCAAACAAAGAGAGTACAGGAAGGATTTCTGCTGAAAAACAAATTGAAAGAAACAAAAATAAACCAATTAATATGAAAAAAATCCTGGTAAATACCTTCTTCATTTTCTCCTCCTTTTCTATATACGTAACGAATTTCTCAAACGAAAAGTTCCTATCATCAACTCAAATGAGAGAAGTTACTGGCTGGAAAAGGTGCATTCAGAAATATTTGCTCTTCAGTTTGTCTGCTTTCTTAACGCCTTCTTCAGTTAGAATGATGAATATAAACAAAAAATGTGCCCAAATTCACTCGGAAATTTCCATAAATTTTTCCAATAAAGTATAGACTACCCTCTTTGTATTTCCGGTCAGTAATTCGGTCAGTAAAATGTCAATAAAAACGACTTAAAATGACATAATCTGACTTAACCGACCATAACAAAATCGATTGTAAGTTGTTGATGGAGATACAAAAGCCTTAACTGGGGTGGTACGCCCGGAGGGATTTGAACCCCCGACCTTCTGATTAGTAGTCCAGTTATCTAATTTTTCAGATTCGCTCTAATTATTTAAAAATAAAAGATTTAGAGGCTCCATGGTTACAGCCTCTTTAGCCCAAGTGACGGCTTTATGACGGGATTCTTTCTTTTTCTTTAAATTTATTTATTAAGAATTGTTCCATTCTTTTGTTATCATCAATAAGCTTGGATACTCCTTTACTTATAATTGCATTTCGACTAACAACTTCTTCAAGAATAGACTTGTTATATTGATTTATATCCCACATAAAATCCTCAGGAAATGACATAGCTCCATCATGCTTATAAGGTTGTCTAAGTATAAATATTACAGACTTACATTCAGTAATTTCATTTGATTCATTATAAATAAGCCTCACTATTACTTCGTAAAGAAGTATAGCCAGGCTTAAATCCTTACATCCTACTTTAATATGAAACCGATCGACATCTTTACCATCAATATTCTGAGATGAATTTATTGAAGTTTTATATGGGATTTCTTTATTCGGTAATTCCGCATCATATGTTTGTGTTACAGGAACGGGAGAAAGAAGATAATTTCTATCTATTTCCCAGATTTTATTCACTTGAAATTCAGCTTTTTTAATAAATGCCGGCATATCTCCTATATTTCTTACTTTTATGTCAAAAATTGTTGTAGACATCTGATCATCACGAATAGACAAATCCACTATTTTTACTTTCGCTTTAGAGATTTTACCAGGGCAAAACTGTATTTGTCCTATAAAAGCACTAACTATCACAAAAAAACCAGTTATTATAACAACTTTAAGCCAATTTGGTTGCTTTTTAAACAAAGCTATTATTCCCACTTTCATATAATAAACCTCTTTGATGTTTGAATAATACTCTAAACCCTTTTTTTAATTAAATATTAATTTCTATTTAAAGTCAATTATGATTAGAAAGATCAACTGAAGAATTAAATTAGTTATTTAGAAATGAATAAAGTGTTTGATTACCAGCTTTTTTAGCAGTTTGATAATCAACATCTTTCTGTTGTAGTTTTTCGAAGATCTCACCCAAATTGTCAACCGCTCTTTGCATAGTTTCAACCGTTGGGTGACAATAACGCATTGTCATTTTGATATCAGAATGACCTAAGATTTTTGAAGCCGTAACTATATCAACACCAGCCTCAATCATCTTATATGCCGCCGTATGCCTTAGATCGTGAAATCTTAACCCTTCTATTTCAGCTTTCCTACAGGCTGTTTTGAAAGCTCTTTTAACATCTTGAATAGGAGCTTTTGTCTTTGGATTGAAAAATACAAACTCATCCCCACGTCACAAATATGTATCAAAAATTGTTGATTTGCGCTGAAATTATGGTATGAAGGCTGACGATTAATGGAATGACTTCAAAAATGTGGAAAGAAAAAAGCTTTTAATGAAAAATTTTTTAGTTTCAGAGCAAAGGTTGTATGTAAATGAGGGGGGGGGGCAAATCAAAAGTTCCCATAGGGGGGTACCATTCTTCTCGGAGAAATATGCTTGTTTCGGAATTTGTCTCTTGGGGTGGAGTAATGGGTTGGATAGTAGGGCACTTGACAACATGAATAAGTCCATTTTTTCCATAATTTAGCCTGTTAATATAAGTTTAATAGATGAGATAGAAAGCAATGAAAAAGCTAAAAAGAGTATACTAAATAGCCACCATTTCCTTCCTGATGATTGCATACATCATATCGAACTGACTTAACGCCGACTAAGTCAACACTCCCTTGTGTCGCTGAATAGCTATTATGTTAACTATCTTAGCACTTTCATCTAACCCCCCAGACTTTGATATATCGGGAGTATTGCATGGAGCGCGGGGGTTAGGCTTGTAAGGGATTTTATTAGTTCGTTAAGGCTTGA
>Ga0209979_1000994_pt1 | contig 33575 bp, 29 predicted proteins | sample AnhtaG_FD_183114 | JGI IMG/M metagenome (GOLD analysis project Ga0209979, IMG submission 183114) | Deep subsurface microbial communities from Anholt, Denmark to uncover new lineages of life (NeLLi) - Anholt_01485 metaG (SPAdes) (version 2) | ecosystem: Environmental > Aquatic > Marine > Oceanic... | reverse complement strand
CGGGAAAGATCACGGCACTACGTTGGTATGTTCAAAGATTGAGATTATCCAACAGTGCTTTCTTGGACATAAATCTCAAAGATATTATTCTTTAGTCTTATGCCGTTGTCACCCAATACAGCTTTGTCAGTTTCGTGTAGAATACGAACTTGAGCCCAGACATGTCTTTCGTTTGGATGAATGAGATTGCCACGCCTACCTTCGGCTCGCAATGACAGGAAAATGTTAGGCTAGAACATGAACCTAACTTCCTTCATATTTGCAAGCTTTTGTGGCAGTTTTTCTATTGATGTTTAGGCTTTTGGCTATTTCGTTGTATGACATTCCCAACAAACGCAATTGGGTTGCTTTTTTAGATATTTTTTGATATAAATGGGGTTGGCGACCAGGAAATATCTTGATATGTGCGGTTATTTGAGCAGAGGTTCGAATTGGTTGCAATTGCGTCCGCCAAAGATTCGTATCTCGTATCTCGTATTGCGTATATCGTATATCGCGAGAAAAGAAACAAAGAGAAAAGAACGTGGGACTCGAAGCCAACCCGAACGCTTCCTGTGGAGGAAGAATGAACTACCGCGTAGAACCTGATCTAACCAGAACTCAACTCACCGAAAAAATTAACGCCAAACAACAAAGCATCTCTCGTTATGAGACCGGTGTATCGTCACCATCTATAAAGACCTTAGTTGAAATTGCAGTTGTAGCTGGGCACTTCTTGGATGAGTAGGGCGAAAAAGCCAGAGAAAATCAATTTATATAAGAGCTTCAAAGAGAAGGACAAGATCGATATACAATTCTTTTAGAAGTGCCTTTGAATGCTTTAAGTTGTAGCTTTGCCACTCATCGCTTGGAAAAATGGAATAGACTTATGGTATGCAGTAATTATTAGGAAATAAAGATGAGAGGACAATAATGATTTACACTCATGTGCTTAATAAAGGAGGTGCGGTCTAAATGAATGCACTAGAGGCGATAGAAAAGCGAAGGAGCGTTCGTAAATACACGGGAGAACCGATTCCTAAAAAGGATTTGGAGAAGATTGTGGATGCCGGGAGGCTTGCTGCCACTGGCAGTAACCAACAGCCATGGGAATTCATCGTGGTTACTGATAGAGCGATGATTGAGCGACTCAAAGTAGCGGCTGAGTGGATGGATAAAGCAGCGGCGATCATCGCGGTGGTGATGGATCCTTCTTCTCGATGGTGGGTCTAAGATGGTTCTGCGGCAGTGGAGAATATGCTAATAGCCAGCACTGCTCTTGAGTACGGTTCGTGTTGGCTTGAGGGATATACATTACCGCACGAAGAGGAATTTAAGCAGCTACTGGATGTTCCGAAGGAGAAGAGGCTGTTTACGCTGATTCCTATAGGTGTGCCGGTGGCCGAGCCAACGGGAGAAAAGAAGAAGAGATCCTTGGAGGAGGTACTCCACTGGGAGCGGTATTGATTGCAGTTACAGTGGAGGCTACTTGACGTATCGGCGCGACGGATGATGCGCAAGCCGTCATAGAAAAACAATTGTTGAAATGAGCTGGATATTTTCTTGATGGGTAAGATGAAAAAGATTAACAAATACTACTAGGAGGTGATAGGATGAAAATGAAATACAGAGTTCATCGATTTGATATCAAGATGACGAGGGATCAGGGTAAATTAGAGCAGTTCCTAAATAACCTGGAGGGCGAGGTTATATCAATAGTCCCCAATGTTACTATACAGTTTTTTTGGGCCCACCATGTGAACTTTCTTTTGATTGTGGAAAAGGTAGGCTGAGCTCTCAACTTATGCCAGAATGTAACTGGGAGATTTGCCAGTGAACCTGAGAGAAAGAATTAAAAAAGGTCAGGAAAGCCTTCGGAAGAAGTTATTTCTTTCTTCTATGATGGGAGTTACCGACGGTTATTTTTGTTCGGAAAGGTCCGAAGGCTGTGCTATGGTCCAGATTGGAGCGTACTTAGCAGAGCCACCGGCTTATCCAGAAACAAAGTCAGTCTTACCTGTAGACCAAAAAGAGTGTATTGATTTTCTCGCCGAGGAATGTCGACAAGCAAGGCAAGGCTCAAGAATTCCGGTTTGTTTGAATCTTGCCACCCCGAGGCTTGAGTGGGGTTTAGATGCTAGTGAGTGTTTCTATAAAGCTGGGGGAGACATTGTAGAGCTTAATCTTCATGGAGGCCATCAACCTTATCTTCGGCTTGGAAAAGCAAATGCTATGGTTCTACCTGAAAACAGACCGGAGCTCTTTAGATGGCTTGAAGCTTTCTCCAAGATGGAGATTCCGGTAATTGTTAAATTCAGAGAACAAATAGTTGCGGACTACGGACCAATTCTTGATAACGTTGCAAAGCTTAATCTCTTCGGAGTGCACTTCAACATCAGGAATGAGCAAGCGAAGGTCCCCGATCTTGAATTTGTTAAGGCCATCAAAGAGAAGTATTCTTTTTTCCTTTTGGTAAGTGGCCATATTAGATCTAGTGAAATGGTAAAAAAGCTTTTTGAGGCGGGGGCCGACATGGTAGGATTCGCAGAGCCAACGATAAAGGATTCTAAATTCATCGGCAGAGTCGCCGGACAAAAGATCTGACAAATGTCTGGCCAGAACATTGGCTTACCTCCCTTGATATTTGCAAGCTTTTATTGCGGTTTTTCTATTAATGTGTAAACTTTCGGCTATTTGCTCATAGGTCATTTCGAGCAGACGCAATTGGGTTGCTTCTCTCGATAATTTTTGATATAAATAGGGTTGGTGGACAGGAAGTACTTTGATATGGGCGGATATTTCACCAATGGTTCGAATTGGTTGCAACTGCGTCCGCCATAAACTCGTTGCTCGTCGCTAGTTGCTCGTTGCTGATTGCTTATATCTCGTGTTTCGCACCCTCTCCCCTGCGGGGAGAGGGAAGGGGTGAGGGGGAAAGAGTATGCCCTATAGGATGTATTGAACGCTTCAAAGAAGGGTGTATTTTGCCAGGTGTTCTCTCATAAGACGGTCAAAACGCAATTTCTGCCATTGCGAGCGCAAGCGAAGCAATCTCGCTTTGCCAGCCGCTAGTTTCAATTCCCCTACTGGCTTAGTATAATACCCGTATACAGTCTCGCCAGTGCTAAAGCCTCGAAGTTTTTGACCTTCCAGGCCACGCATTGTCTTCTTTCTCAGATCGTCAAGATAGAGCTCATACCCTTATTTGATCATCAATGCTTTTCTCGCTCTGATTCTCTGAAGAATACCGTGCATATATCGCTGCTCTCATTTCTTACCTCCCTTATCGGAACATAAATCAGGATTTTGCTTAGCTATTTTAATATATTCGTCCGCAATAATAGCTCTCCGGCGAGGGCGTACCGAAGCACCAACTTTTTGAGAGAATATAGTAAAAAGAATAGAGATTCCGATCCATAATATTCCGCTACGACAGCGGGTCAGAGCACGCTAATCCCAATCTAAGAACTTGTTAATCTGGTTTTGGATAATGCGGCCACATAGAGCCTTGAACTACCGACCACCTGCTCCCGAGGCTATTATTCCGTTGACTTCAACTTAACAGGTGGTATATTAATGGGGAAAGGTCAGGGGGACTTTACTGAGGAGGAAATAAAATGAAGGGCAGAATAGTAATTGATCGTGACAGGATAATAGGAAAAATCAATGCAAACATCTACGGACATTTACTTGAACACATGAGTAGATGCATTTACGGGGGGATATACGAAGAAAATTCAAAATTCTCGGACAAGATGGGCCTGAGAAAAGATGTGCTCGATGTTCTCAGGCGAATAAAGCCCTCCATTATTCGGTGGCCGGGGGGTAATTTTGCTTCTGCTTATCAGTGGGAAGATGGAATTGGCACAAAAGAGAAAAGAGTCATACGATACGATCCTGTGTGGCAAGTAGAAGAGAATAATCAATTCGGGACACAAGAGTTTATGAGCTTATGCCAGAGATTAGATGCAGAACCCTATATTTGTGTAAATTTAGGTAATGGCAGCATGAGAGAAGCCATCAATTGGGTAGAATACTGTAACTATGATGGAAACAGCTACTATGCCCGGCTACGAAGAAGCCATGGTCATACCGAACCTTACATGGTGAAGTACTGGGGATTAGGAAATGAAATCTGGAGCCCTGCACAAATAGGCCATAAGTCTGCTTCTGACTATGCCAAAAGGGCCAGAGAGTTTGCCAAGGCAATGAAACGGGTAGATCCAGGTATTAAGCTAGTAGCAGTAGGAGAGAATGACCCAGAATGGGACTACGAAGTCGTACGAGTCTTAGGTGAGCATATAGACTATATTTCCATTCACGCTTATTTTTCTCCCCTTTGTGCGGAATATGATAAAGCAATGGCTATATCCGAGGTAGTCGAAGATAGAACAAAAGTCTTGAAGGGAGTTATCGATGCGGGAACGGATTCCTCCTATAATCACATAAAAATATCCTGGGATGAGTGGAACCTGCTGGGTTGGATCTGTCACGAGAAACACCTAGAAAATGACAATAATAGCTCTTATAATCTGCAGAATGCGCTAGTCACGGCTTCCATACTCAATGTTTTCCAGAGACTGTGCTCAGTGGTGACCATGGCCTGCTATTCACCTGTCGTAAATATTAGAGGAGCATTTTTTGTTCATCCTAAGGGTGTTGTTCTCAGACCGCAGTATCATGTTTTCGATCTTTACGCTAACCACAGTGGTGGGATAGCGTTAGATCCTTTGGTGGAATCGGCCAGTTACGAATGTGCGTTGATCTCTGAGTTAGGAACATTCAAATACCTTCCTCTTCCTGAGACGGTCAGGGTAAAGTATTTGGATGTTTCGGTTACCTACGATAGAAAGAAGCTATTTGTGGCAGTGGTCAATAAACACAAGCAAGAGAATATCACATGCCAAATCGAGCTGGAAAAATTCGGTTCTGACTATAGTCGCGCTACAGTCTATGAGATAAATCACCGCAACTTAGATGCATACAATGATATTGACTGTCCTGAAGAAATTCACATTGAGAGAAAAGAACTTTCTAATCTAAAGAGAAGCTTCACTTATGACTTTCCTGCGCATTCAATAACCGGGATAGAGGTCCAAGCCCGATGAAGGAAGAAGGCGATTAATGATATCAAATTCTTTGTCAAGGCAGGATATTACTATTAATGACGGGGACAATGTCTGGCCAGAACACTTGCTCACCTCTCTTGATAATCGCAAGCTTTTGTGGCAGTTTTTTTATTGATATTAAGGCTTTTTGCTATTTGCCCATAGGTCATACCCAATAGACGCAGTTGGGTTGCTTTTTGGGATAATTTTTGACGGAATTAACAGACTCAACGCAGCCCTTGACGAGTGGAGCTTTTTTTTGTATAATTTCTAAGTGTTAAATTATGGTATACAAATAAGTGTGTAAATTCCTGCCTGCTTGAAGGAGATGTTGTTCTTTTTTTTGAACCTTCTCTTATTGCTGTATCTACTAATCTCTGGATAACGCTTTTGTGTTTGTGTTTAGAAAGAGTATCTTCTGTCATTTTTTTTAGAGCTCTTTGGTTTTCTTCTAAAGCGCCCTTTACCTTTGGCTTTAGATTTAGCTTTATCCATAAGATATACTCGATCAAGGAAATCATAGAAGGTCCCAACTCCTGGAGTAGCATCAGGGGTAAATCCGCTGATGATGGCTAAAGAGGGGAAGCTCCTTAGAGGAGCTACCCACTGATCAATAGAGGTTATGCCTGAGAGAACCATAGCTAAGAAAGAGCGAAGCGTATTATTTGAAGCTCTGACGGGCATTGCTCTATTTGAATAGCGAAATGCTGAACAGGCAGGGGAAAAGAATTTCCGAGAGAACTCTATGAAAGAGAGGGGGTGAAAAATAGATAGGTCGATCTAAAGTATCCATAAAGGAAAAAAGGAGAAAAAGTTGAAAATATTAACTTTGGGACTGTTAATTGGAGCAATATGTCTTTTAGGAGGAGCTTCGGCTCTTGCTTACAATGAAGCACCTATGCTTCGGGTTAAAGTAGCAGCGGGGGAGCTTCCCTCAGTAGAGGAAAGACTCCCGGACGAGCCTACTGTGGTGAAAGTCGTAGAGGAGATTGGCCAGTATGGAGGGACACTGAATGTCTTCGCAATGGACGAGACTCCCTGGAATGATATGACAGAAGGGCCAGAGCGAGCCGGATACTTAGCTGTTTTTACTGAAGATGCAACCATCGTTGGTCATCTGGCTAAAGCGCTTGAGCTCTCAGAGGATCAAAAGAGTCTAACCATTTACCTTAGGGAAGGCACAAAGTGGTCGGATGGACATCCCTTTACTGTAGAGGATATAGTGTTTATGTTTGAGGCTTTGCACTGGAATGACAACGTAGAAACATGGAATGATATGCCAGAGGTAACGAGGCTAAAGATAATTGATGATTATACAGTACGTTTGGAAGCGGATGAACCTTCTCCACTAATGCTTCCGAAGATGGTCACATTCATCGGAAGCCATTGGTTTATGTTTCATCCCAAGCATTACCTGGAAAAGTGGCACATAGACTATAATCCCAATGCGAATGAATTGGCTGAAGAGGAGGGTTTCGACAGTTGGTGGGAATGTTTTCACTATCATTACTGGTGGGCGACACTACAAGACCTGAACTTACCAACCCTACAAGCCTGGATAATGAAGGAATCCACGGCTACTTACAAGGTTTTTGAGCGAAATCCCTATTACTGGGCAGTGGATCCAGCTGGAAACCAACTCCCCTATATTGACAGAATAGTTTCTCATATAGTTAGTCCAGAGGTGTACCAAATGAAAGTGATTAGTGGGGAGGCCGATGTTGCTTTTTGTGGTACAAGTGTATCGAACTATTCTCTGTATAAGGAGAATGAAGAAAGCGGAGACTACCGGGTCATAAGCATACCGGGCGGCGGCGGAGCTGACGTAGGTTTTGGCGTTAACCAAAATCACTCAGATCCCGCTATCCGTAAAATCTATCAGGATGTCAGATTCAGAAGAGCATTATCCCTGGCCATTAACCGAGAGGAGATTAATGAGGTTTCCTTCTTCGGTATGGCTGTCCCTCGACAGGCAACGGTTCTTCCTTCTGCCAGCTACTATAAAGAGGAGTGGGGAGAAGCTTATGCTCAGTACGATCCAGATAAAGCTAACAGTCTTCTTGATGAAGTGGGCTTAACCGAGCGGGATAGAGACGGTTTTCGTATAGGACCGGATGGCAAGGCGTTGTCGCTGATTATTGACGTTATTGCACAGTGGGCAGAAGAAAATATGTCTAGTCTGGAGCTGGTAACAGAGTACTGGGGAGATATAGGAGTTAAGGCGGTAGTTAAACCTGAGGAGGCGGGTCTGTGGGAGGAGCGAAGAGACGATCCGGACCATAGTATATTCGGCGCGCCATTGGAGGACGCTGAGGAAGTAACAAATTACACCGAGAGGGCTGACGCGTGGGATCCTGGCGACAGTGCAGACATGGCTTGGAGCCCGCTTTGGTCTGTATGGTTTCAGGCAAAACGAGAAATTGCTGCAGGAAGAAAGACCCTACAAGATTTCGCGGGAGGTAAACTTCCTGGCGAAGAGCCACCTGCTGAGATAAAGGAGCTTGGGGAATGGATAGAGCAAAGGAATAGGGTTGAAATAGGCTCTAAGGAGTATACTGAGCTTTCCCAAAAAATATTTGATTTTCATGCAGAGGAAGTTTTCATGATCGGTACCGTGGGAATGGCTCCTACGCTTTACATAGCTAAAAACAACCTAGGAAATGTCCCCGAGGTTTATGATATCGGGTATTATGATATTGCTTTAAGTAGCTACGGAAGGCAACTCTTCTGGAAGCAGTAAGGGGAATTAGATTAGTTTAGAGAGTGACATAGATTGGGTAGCTTCTAGCAATAGGAGCTACCCAATTTTTTCTAAAAGCAGACTGGGGTCTTTTAAAGGATTAGGGGGTAGTACAAGAAAGGAATATTAACGGGAATACCTCTTCTCATCTCTTTTATAGAAAAGATGGGAATTGAAGAAGACCTGGAAGATGTATTCGATTACCAAGGATACATCTACTTAACCAGTGATATTCTCCTCTCAGCGATAACTGAAATAACAGTAGGGGTAGACAGGCCCTACCACTTAAACGCCATCAGGGATGATGCGGCCCTGACGAAAACTCTGGGTCTAGATTAACTTCCTCAAGGAGTCTAACCTTAGAAGACAGCTCACCCAGGCATCCAATAAAGAAGTAGCCAAAAAAAGGAGCAGCAAATAAGGTGCTAATTGACAGGAGTAAAGGAGCATTCAGAATCAATAATCTTCCTTCCTATATATGGGCTGTTTGTCCCATATCTACAGGAAAAGCGACTCCGGTAATAGAGACAGCGTCATCCGAGGCCAAAAACAACACTGCCCTAGCGATTTCCTCAGGTTTGGCCAACCGGCCAGAAGGCAAACTGTCAGCGAAAGCCTTTAACTGCTCTTTAGTGCGAGATTTTCTTATCAAAGGTGTGTCCGTTGGTCCAGGGCAAATACAGTTCACCCGGATATTATTTCTAAGATAATCGTTGGCCATAGCCTTAGTTAAGAGCGTAACTCCCCCTTTGGAGGCAGCGTAGGCAGCTATTCCGGAAGCAGTAGCATGCCAACCTACCGAGGAGGAGCTATTTACTATAACTCCCCCGCCTTGCCCCTTCATCACTGGAATCACAGCTTTACTACATAAAAAAACTCCTTTTAAATTAACTTTTATGATTTTATCCCATGTGCCTTGAGAAATACTAACCACATCACCACGTGCATAAACTCCAGCGTTGTTAAAGAGAATATCTATCTTTTTATAGGTATTCAGTGCTATATCCACCATTTTTTCCACATCCTTAAACTCGCTCACATCGGTGCGGATAAACAAAGCTTCTCCTTCTTTCTTCTTAATTTCTCTAGCTGTTCTCTCTCCTTCTTTCTTATCCAGATCAGCAATTATTACTTTAGCACCTTCACCGGCAAAGAGAAAAGCTGTAGCTTGACCAATGCCTTTGGCTCCTCCGGTGATTATAGCAACCTTGTCCTTCAATCTCATAGCCTTGCTTCTCCTCAAATTATTTTTCTTGGGGAGGATAAACGAAAACATCCCCTGCTTCCAGAACTACAGGCTTTACTACCGGGCCCTCGTCTGAAGTTCGATTATTCAAGATAGAAACAAATTTGTCTATATCTTGGTGTCCCTTCGGATATAGATAATGGCTGCAGAGAGCATATTCTACTCCCAGCCAGAGCGCAGCTAGTGCTCCCTCATCTCCGTTCATCTCACTGGCATAGTGATCGAGAATTCCATGTTTTTCCAAATAATCCTTTTCTACCTCAGAGCAGGAAATGAGGCCGATATTAGGCCTATATAGTTCACCAACCAGTTTTAAATCACTATAAATAGCGGTGTCTCCAGAGTGATAAATACGCACTCCCGCATCAGCATAGACTATAAAGCCCATGGGAAATCCCGAAAGAAAATTTCCCTCGGCATCAAGACGCATGGAGGCATGTCTGCTCATAATTGAGCGTACCCGGATACCTTCCACCAGGAGCTGCACTCCCCAGGTTAGAGTTCTCATTTGAGCTGCATCAACTCCTTGCTTTAACAGAAATTGCTTCACCTCACCTCCACAGACTACAGGGCAGTCAAACTTTTTGGCGATCTCAGCTGTATCTCCTAGATGGTCAAAGGCAAGATGGGTAACCAGGACTAAGTCAACTCTTTCAAGATGGGAAACCTTTACCGGACTTGCCGGATTATCTTCTAAACAGGGATCAATGAGCAGTACCTGCCCTTGGCTGTTGGTAATCTCATAAGCGGCCAGACCTAAGAACTTGATTCTAGTGGCCATCTTTTTCTCCTTTCTTAATGTCTCGGCTTGATTCCCAGAATTCTATGGAACTATAAATGCTCTGGTATCTTATGAAGAGGAGTAGCTCCTTTCTTGGTAACGACGACTGTTCCTCCCAGAAATGCCCCACCTGATCCTCTCTTTTTTATGGCTGGATGAATAACTAGCACCATCCCAGGTTGAATCACTCCTCTCTCTTCCATCCTTATGGATGGTTTTTCTGGTAAATCTAGACCAATCCCATGACCGAAATCATGCTGGATGTGTTTTTTGTAACCTTTAGACGCTAGAGTATCGTAAGCAGCCTTAGCTACTTGTGAGACAGGATTATTAGGCTTTGCTGCGCTCAATGCAGCCTGGTAAGCTGACCTTACAGCTTGATAAATTTCTCTTTGTTCAGGAGAAGGCCCTTCTACAGCAAAGGTACGTGCTACTTGAGTCCAGTATCCCTGATAGCGCAAGGCAAATTCAACAATTACGACATCACCTTTTTTTACTTTTTTAAACTGGGGCGGACCTATTACCTCTTCGGCTGCTTTAAGAGTTATAGCTGCCAGGAATTCATCTCCTCCTTTTTCTCTGGCAATCTTTTCTATCATGGCTATTAACTCATACTCAGTTTTACCGGGGACAAGCTCTCTTGCCATATTTTCAAGGGCAAGATCGGCAAGGAGAGCCGAGTTTTTCAAGATATTAATTTCTTCCTTGCTTTTAACAAAACGCGCTTTTTCAAAGAGAGTGAAGGCAGACAAGAATTCAACTTGAGGGAAATCTTTCTTTATAGTTGTTAATAGAGAGTAGGGCATTTCATCTACTGTAGCATCCCCAGCCACAAAGCCTACTTTTCTGCTGCTAAAGCCTTTTTTTCCTAGAATCTGGGTGCAGCAGGAAGCAAATTTAGACAGAGTACTAGCTATTCTAATATCATCAATCCAGGATGCCTGCTTTGCCCTTTCTAAATCAAAGGGTAAACGGATTAATAAAGAGAGTTCGCCTTCCTGAGGTATAATGACCATGGCCATATTGGCCACGTATCCCGGCCAATATCCAGAGATATAGGTCACCTGTCCTCGTTTCCAGGAATAAACTATAAGGGCATCTAAGTCTTTCTTTCTCATTAGCTGGCGGATAAAGACGAGACGCTGGCAGTATTCTTTTTCAGTTATAGGCATTATCTTTTCCTTGTCTATCCTTCCAATAGTCGCCTTGGATTTTCTTTGGTCATCAACTCTATTTCTTTTTCCTCAATTCCTAATTTCTTAAGGTTAGCAACAAACGTCTGTAAGCCTTTTACGGGCAGAGGATAATCAGCTCTTCCAAAATCGGTAGTTAGTAAGGTGGAGGAGGCACCGATTTCTTTAATGTCTCTGGCTATCTGTTCTAGGGGGACGTTCCCGCTCAGAGGGAAAGTAGAGGCGTAGCAGCGCTCAAAATATACTCCATTCCCACTTAGATGGTACTGTTCATCTAGGGACAGATTGACCAGGGGAAGTTCCGGGTGGGTGATAACTATTTTCCTTAATCCCTGTTTTTTAGCAGTTTTCACCAAAACCTTAATTTCATCTCCTGAGAGGTGGCCTGTTCCTAAAATGGCTTTATAGTCATTCACCAAAGCTAAAATCTCCTTTAGGAGAGGCGCTAGATTGCTTTGCTCATCCAATATGCTTATTCCTCCTTGCCTTCTTTCTCCTCTTAGATGATTGGCAGCGGAAATCGTGGGCATAAATATTTCTGTGGTCCCTAACCGTAGTGCTGTTTCTACAGCAGCAATGTTTAAGCCTCCTACTGATTCATTCAGAGTCAAGGCTCCGTAAATCTTAATATTAGGGACTATCTTCTCTGCTATCTGAGCTCTGTCACAGGTGAAGGTATAGTGTGACTTTAGAAGTATGCCGGCCATTCTAGCTTCAGCAGCCTGTCTGGCTGCCTCTATATCATCAATACAACGAGCTATCAGATCCGGAGCGCTATGGATGTGAAGGTCATACATTCCAGCAAGTTCGATCTCATTCATTCTTTTTCACCTTTTAAGCAGCCTATCTTTCTCTAGCATAATTGCTTTGTTATCCTGAGCCGAATCATAAGATTTTAAGGCTATTTCAAGGGTTTTGATATTATCTCTGGCATCTGTTTGAAAAGGTTTATTTTCCAGGATTCCCTCAACAAAGTGCTTATGCAATCTAAAATGAGTTTTCAGCATGGTTTCCCCTTTCCAGTCATATTCTGGAAGGCTTATCTTTCCATCTCCTCTTACGATTTGAATTCTGCCTTGTCGCTCCAGAATAATGGATCCTTTGTTTCCCTCAATTATCATCTGCTCACTTTCTTGCTCATTTTTCCGATATCTCGAGCACCAGTTGATGTCGATAATACCATACATCCTGCCAAAATCAAGAATTATTAAGGCAAGATCTTCTCCGGCAATCTGAGAACTCATTTTTCCTGTGCGGGCATACACAGAATTAGCATCTCCAAATAGAAATCGAAAAACGTCTATAAAATGTATTCCTAGCTCATAGATTATTAAACGCTCCATATCCTTAAGGTAGGATTGGGGATCCTCAAGAAGAAGAGGAGGGTTTTCACCTTTGGGAATAGTTGACCAGCTATGTGAAGTGAGTCGAGCGTACTTTACCTCACCAATTTCACCCGAATTCAATATCTTCTTTATTATCTGAAACCAGACGAACCATCTCCAATTCTCGCAGATCATAAACCTAACTCCCTTGTCCTGGCATACTTCAATCATCTCTTGTGCTTCCCTTAATGTAGGAGCAAATGGCTTCTGACAGAGAATATGCTTTCCGGCCTGAGCACTCTCAAAGACTAATTCTTTATGGGAATAGGGGCGTGTAGCTATGTCTACTATATCACAATCCACCTCCTCCAGGAGTTTCTTAAAGTCTTTAAATGTCCTTTTAATGCCAAATTCACTACTTCGCTGCTTAAGATTCTCTTCATGACGGTCACATAAAGCTACTACTTCCACTCGGGGTATGTTTTTCCAACTTGAAAGATGCCTCTCTGAAACAGGCCCGCAGCCTACTAAAGCTATGCGCAGTCTATTCAACATTTATTCTCCTTATAGAAGCAGTCTCAATTCTTTTCTAGCTTCTCGATTATTCTGGCCAGGCTATCCTTTTGACCCACATTTCCCGGAAAAACCACATAGGGAACCAGAGGGAACCTGCTCTCATCTCCCGGAATCCATACCGGTATCCCTGGCTCGAGTTGACCTTTGATTAGCGCTTTCCTTATACCCAAAGCTCTAGTGGCTATATCGCTGGCCGTAATTCCCCCTTTGGCGATTACAAAAGAAGGTTTAATTTGAACACGTTTGAGAACTTCCACTAAAGCATTTGAAAACATCCGTCCTATCTTCAATTTCTCCTTGTCGCTGCTAGGACGAATCTCTTTTCGGCTGGTATAGACTAAAACATGCTTTCCTGAGTTAAAAGTCTGTTCCGCCTTGGCTAGTGCAGACCCTATTTCCTCTTCTCGACTTTTTTGATGAAATAGGTTTTTCACCTTCAATTCAATCCCCTTCACTCTCTTGAGTTTTAGAGCCTCATTAAGCTGATCAGTGCTCATTCTTATGTAAGATCCAACCGCTATTATCCCATTGCCTTTTCCGGTATCTTTATTCTGATAAATTTGCTCAGGGCTAAGAAGAGGAATGTCTTCAATTGCTCCTCGTACCTTCACAAAGGAGGCAGCAGTGCGAAAGATAAATCTTTTGCCTTTTTCTTCTGCTTTTAATAGGCCCAGGACAAATACCTCTATATCTCTATAGGTTAGAGAGTTGACGATTACTTTTTTTTCACCTTTAAGACCTTCTAAGATTTTCTCCACCCTTAAGGGACCTTTAAGACGAAGATCACTTAGAGTCACCGATATTACATTCTTGGCCTTGTGCTTTCCTTGCGTTTTTTCTTCTATCCACTCTGAGAGATTAGAATGTTGATAACCAAAGACCTGATCTTTAGCAAATTCTGTCTTATGGATGGGAATCAGCCATTTTCCTTCCTCAACCCAGTGAATATCATTAGCAGTAAACCTTCCTCCTTCCATAAAAAAGGGAATTACTATTTCTGCATCAAACTTGATAGCTAGATTATCCTCTAGAGACTTGCGCAGAGTATTAACTTCACCTGGATAATGGCCTCGCAGAGTAGAGTCGCTCCTGCTAATCACTTCAATATCGAGCCTGAGTTCTTTCATGACCGTGGCTAGATTCTCTCCAATTTCTCGATTGATTTCTTCTGCCTGAGCCAAAGGAAAACTGCGAGAATTGGTCAGTAGATAGACGGTAGTAGAATTATCACTCAAAGCTGATCTTAGTTCTTCCTTTGACCAGCCGGTAAAGATGGGAACATCATGGACAGTTTGAACGCCAGTAGGGTCATCATCAATAACCACTACTTTTCTTTTGATTGCTTTGACTATGGCCTTAATTTCCTCAAATAGATCCGTCTTCCAGGGAGAGGGGAAAGATTCAAATAAATCCTCTTTTCTCACTTTTGAGAGATTCATTATTCCTTACTTTCTAAACTTAGTTGAAGGGTATCAGGTCTATGAGAGCGTTTCCTCTATAGCCTTTCGAATGTCGTCTTTGCCGGGAATACACCTTTTCTCTTCAGCGGCATCAAAGGCTATGGGTAGGTCCATAGCAGTTACTCTTTTTACAGGAGCATCTAAGTAATCGAAGCACTCCTCCATTAGAACCATTCCTATCTCAGAAGCCACACCACAGCTCTTATGAGCTTCTTGCAGGATAACGGCACGACCGGTTTTCTTTACAGAATTTATTATGGTCTGGCGATCCAGAGGTGCATAGCTCATCGGATCAATAACCTCTATGTCTATCTCTTCCTTTTCCATCTCTTTTGCCACCTCCAGAGCTTGCTGAAGGAGTACCTGGCTAGCTACCACAGTAATATCAGACCCTTCTTTTTTTAGTGAAGCTTTACCCAACGGCACAATATAGTCTTCTTGGGGAACTTTTCCTTTCAAAGAATAAAGGTTTTTATGTTCTATGAAAATCACCGGATTATTATCACGAATAGATGCTTTGAGAAGACCTTTGGCATCATAAGGAGTGGAAGGAAGTACCACTTTTAGCCCCGGAATATGCACAAACCATGCTTCTAGGGACTGAGAGTGCTGTGCTCCCGCTCCTTTTAAACCTCCACTTCCCTGCTGGGTTCTAATCACCAGAGGAATCTTATGCTCGCCACCTGTTATATATCTGATTTTAGCTGCTGCGTTAACAATTTCGTCCATGGCCAGAGTTATGAAGTCAATAAACATAATTTCAACAACAGGACGCAATCCAGTAATTGCAGAACCTATTGCACAGCCTACTATGGTATTTTCTGAGATGGGAGTATTCCTTATTCGTTCATCACCAAATTCTTCCCATAAACCTTTGGTCAGGCCAAAAGCGCCTCCATGCTTCCCTATATCCTCTCCCATCAGAAAGACCCTATCATCCCGCAGCATTTCCTCTCGCAGGGCTTCTTTAATTGCCTCAAGATAGGTTATTTCTGGCATTACGTCACCTTTTCAGAACTTGGGCTATATAGATAACCCATTACTTCTTCTCCACTGGGCTCAGGAGCCCCAGTGGCAAACCTTAAAGCTTCATCCATTTTTTGCTTGACTTGTCTATGGATAATCTCGATTTCTTTGATGGAACATATTTTCATCTTAATCAGTCTGGACTCAAATCTTTTAATGGGGTCCTTTTTCTTCCACTTATTCTCTTCTTCTTTTGAGCGATAGACTCTAGGATCTCCCACATAATGTCCTTCCCATCGGTAAGTCCTGCATTCAATCAAAGAAGGTCCCTCTCCTCTTCTTGCTTTCTCGACCGCTTTATAGACTGCTCGGTACACGGCAAAAACGTCATTACCATCTATAGATACTCCCGGCATAGAATAGGAAGACGCTCGGTCAGAAATGCTGGCGCAAGAAGTAGAAGAGTTAAGGGGAGTAGAAACTGCATAAAGGTTGTTCTCACATAAGAATATTACCGGCAACTTCCAGATAGAGGCCAAATTAAGAGACTCATGGAAGGCACCTGTGTTAGAAGCTCCTTCACCAAAGAAGCACAGAGTAACTCTCCTTGTTTTTTTCATTTTTGCCGTTAAGCCAGCCCCTACCGCTAATGGCAGATTAGCTCCCACAATAGCTGTAGACCAAAGGTTTCCCACCTCTACCGCCGTTGCATTCATAGAGCCAGCTCTTCCTCGATTATAACCTGCGCTCTTACCCAATATTTCAGCCAGCAATCTATCCATACGAGCCCCTTTGGCAAGGTTATGCCCGTGTGATCTATGATTGCCTACCATATAGTCATCTTCTTTTAAGGCAAAGCAGGCACCTACTTCTGTAGCCTCCTGTCCAATAGAAAGATGGACAACGCCTTTAACTTGGCCTTCTTTGAAAAGTCGAGCAACGGTCAGCTCAAACACCCGGATCTCTACCATCTTCCGGTACATCTCTAGCTTTAACACTTCATCTATTTTTTGCAAAAATAATAGCTCTCTTTCCTGAGAAAATTACTTATTGGGTCTCGCCACCGTCGGTCTGATTAGACCCAGCTCCTCCTGCACAGTTGAATCTGTTTTATAGACGAGCTTCTAGTTTTTCCAGAAATTCTTTTGATTCAACATAGTCTTTGTCCATTTTCTCTTTGCTCCGGGAACGGACATCTATGAGAAAGTACCCAGAAAAGTTATGTTTTTTTAAGGCAAGCAAGAGTTGTTCCCAATCAACGGTCCCATCTCCTGGGATGTTATGGTTATTATCGCGGCCGTCGTTGTCTGCTACATGGACATAGCGAATTCGCTCTCCCAGCTTTTCCACGCTCAAAGGCAGGATTTCCCTCTGTCCGTGCAAATGAGCTACTTCCAGAATTGCCCCAAAATTAGAATCTCTGATGCCATCTATGAGTCTGAGAATGCCATCGGTGTTAGAAACTATCTCTCCCACTCTAGGCTCGATTAGCATCTGGATTCCAGCTTTCTTCAGTTTTTCGTTGCACCAGGAGAAACTGTCTATTAGAACAGACCACTGCTCGTTCCAGCTGAAGTTAGGATCAACCTTTACCCGGAACTCATAACCATAGGATATTGCTGTATCATAAGGCCTTTCCCCTATGAATTCCAGGTCAGGAGTAAAGCTGCAGAAAGAGGCCATATCGGATTCTAGATAGACAGCAATCTCCAAAGCTGTGTTGAGTAGTTCTTTTGCCCTTTTCCTTCTTGAGGAATCCAGACTTACCAATCCAGGTAGCATCATAGGAAGGTTTATTATCTTGAGACCAAGGTCGTCAACTATTTTCTTAATCTCTTTTCTTCCCCTAAAGAATCCTTTAATGTTTCCTTTTTTCTCAAACCCAAAAGCTTCGATCTCAGTATATTTGAATCCCAACTTTGAAATTCTTTCTAATGCCTTTCCCGTATCTTCCATGCTTGGTGGGTAACCATAAAGTTCGATGGCGTACAACCAGCAAATTCCCGTTTTCATTACTAATCCCTCCTTATTTGGCTATGAATTATCTGTAATATAATTGACAAACCTTCTTCAGTAAGTTCTTTTAGCTCTTTTAACCCTTTAGACCGGTTGAAGCAATTGATCTGATAACCTGCTTTTGTGCCAGTACAAAAAATTATAGTCCATGCTGAGCCCAATCCTCTAAAGATTCTCTAATTGCTTTTTTGGCTTTATCAAAGTTCTTCTCTTTGATGCCTTCCAGTATTTCTCCATGGTGTATCATTCCCCTTTTAGTTGCGTTAGCCGTTTGAACAGACTTGTGTATAGAGAAAAGGAACATCTCATATATTGCTCGCCCCACCTTTTCTATAAGAGGGTTATGAGCTACTTCTATGAAAGCATAGTGGAAATCTAAGTCGTGTTTCATTAGTACTTCAGTATCTGTGACTCTATTCTTGGTATCTAGCTCCAGGTTCGTTATAGCTTTTTCCATCCTTTTGACATCTTCATCAGTTACCTTCTCTAAGATGATTTCTAAAATTCCAACCTCCAACATCTCACGCAGCTCCAGGAGCTGCTTGGGAGGTCTATCCTTAAGAATGAGACTGAAGATGAGTGGCTCTACTATGGCGGAGGAAATATCTTTAGTAATATAGCTTCCTTTGCCCCAATGTGTTTCCACTACTCCCAGTGCCTTTAGCGTCTTCATAGCCTCCCTTACAGTTGTTCTGCTTGAGGAGTACTTTTCTATAAATTCCTCTTCCAGTAATTTATCTCCAGGTTTTAGGTTTCCCTTGATTAAATTGCTGCGAAAATCATCCACGATCTCCTGCATCACTAAAGTTCTCGTCTTTTTATTTTTTGCCATTTTCAGTATAGTGAAACTTCTCCTTTATGATTTTGTTAGATTTTCAACATTATTCATTTTGCCTGAAAGCTCAAAAAAGAAAAGTACAATTATTCCTGGAAAACCTTTAGAGTAGCTTTATAATTACAAGATTATAGGTTTCTAAATAGGGGATAGTGAACTTGACATATGCATCCTCTTCCTTGTCCATGATTTCGTACTCGAGATTCTGTTTTGCTTTAAAATCTGGAGAGATAAGGAAAACATTTCTGACCCTTACAGGCACTTTCACTTGTATTTTGATGTTCTTAACCGGTATCATCCGCTCACTCTTTTCATCTCTACCATAATTCACCAGATGCACCAGTATCCTTTCTCTTTGTTTTAATAGATTAATAAAAATCGTCTTAGGTGCCGTAGTGACTAAGGAGGCCCCTCCTTCAATAACCCACTCCAGGGCTTCCTTTATAGATTCCAGGTCTCCTGACTTCTGTTTTAGCCAATAATCTCTACCTATACTCTGCGGATAAAATAATACTTTCCCTTTACCGTATTCACTTTTCTTCGGCGTGAATCTTTTTTCCTTACAACCTACACCGAAAACTCTAGCTAGCCCAAAGTTTTCTCTCTTTTTATAATTCTCATCATATAATGATGTTTCGCCAGTAGCTGCTAAGCCCCCACCTTTACTAACAAATCTTTCTATTTGCTCGATTTGCTCTTGACTGATACAGGCGACATTGGGCAAGATAAGAGCTTTATACCTTGATAGACTGTCCTGGCTGATTGCTTCATCTTGAATTATGTCAAAGGGAATGTGCAGGTCAATAAGGGCCTGATCAAAGCCTCTCCGTTCGGGATAGTCGTGTTCTTTCCGATCATTACAGTACCAATCTTGTGTTGGACGAGAAAACAAAACAGCGACATCGGCAATCGTCTCTGTTTCAATATAATAATTCTCATTTTTTTCTGAAAAACCATAGTACTTCGCCAGAGCTTTTCTGATCTTGGCTTTTTCCAGCATCGGCTGAGCCTCTTGGCAGCTGAAGTTATAGACATTAAAGGTGCAAGAAAATGAGAGTGCCTCTGCCACTGCCAATTTTACCTGACCAGGTGTTAAGGGAATCCTTCCAGGCATATATCCCTTTTCAGCAATATTCTTGCCATTGCCAGCGCTGATTCCATATTTCAGGGATTCAATATTGCTGATAAGGCGTCCGTTTTCTAACCTGGGGAAGGTGAAACCCAGTTCAAAATATAGAATGTCAGCTATTTTCGCCAATGCGTATGTGTCAATTGCACGCATAGTTTGATCAGTTGCAGGATACATAGTAGTAGGGGGGCCTAAGGCGTTGAACATAAAGACAAGCTCTGGATTTAGCGATTTAATGTACCTCCTATATTCGATGAGTCCCTCTTTTAATGTTTCATATCTGAATTCAATAAACGACTGCCAGATAGGATCAGACCAGTTGGGTTCGGTGGGTAAATCACATTCCTTAGCCAGTTTTTCTCTACAATATTCCTTGAATTTATCTCTGCAACAGGAGCAATAACAGGCTGTTCTATTGAGATAAGCATTGTCCAAGTATATTCCATCAAATCCCATATCAATAGCCAGTTTTATAACCTGCTTTTGATAGTTGATCCAGTTCGGATTATTTAAACAGGCCCTATACCTCCAGGGAACAGGTTTTAGCCATCCGTAGTGGATGGGGTTGCCATCTTTATCGAGCTGCAGCCAGTCTTTAGCCTGGGGATGGTCCGGAAAAAAACTTTTCCAGAATATATTTACGCTATCCAGATAGGCAATAACCTTGATGTTATGTTGATGACATTTTTCGAGAAAAGGACGCAAGCATTCCCGTTGGGCTTTCTCCGCTTCGATACCGAAACCATTGCTGAAAGTGACATGGAAAGTATTTATGTGGGCATCCTTCAAGTATTCAATAAATCCAAGCCTATAGCCATTCACTGTATCCATAATAACCTGGGGTAGCTTCTTGAAAGTCCATTCCCAACTTCCTGCTATCCCCTTGGCCAGATCTAGCTCTCCTGAATAGAGCTGGCCGAATCTGACCTTACCCCTTATGGACCAGGGGGGAACTTCTTTCCTCATTTTTTTCCTCCTGTCAAAACAACACGTAGTCTCTATTCTAAAGATTGTTTAGCCTTCTTCCATACTTTGTTCATTTCTTTCTTTACATCTCTGTCTAATTGAAAATGGTGTTCCTTTATCTTCTTTTTTGCTATTTCCCTGGCCTTTTCCCGAATAGATTGACTTCCTTTACTCTTCCATTGGTCTAGCTTAGAGTACTCAAACAGCTCCGGAATCCAAAAGGTCTCACGGTAATGTTTGACTGTGCTAGGGTGAGCAAGATAGCTTCCTTCAGCGACACCTTCCTTTATTAGTTTTAATGATGAGACCTCATCTTCGAACTGAAAGCCTTTTACAAATCGAGAAACATAATTTATGATTTCATTATCTATAACAAGTTGCTCCCCACTGAATAACTCGTCTTCAGAGATTCTACCAGCAGCATGAAAAGCTTCTGCTCCTGATAGAGCCCCTGTCAATACGGCCATTGCCCGTTCAGCGGATGTCTGAGCATCGGGCTCTTTGCCCATACTCTTAAATCCTTTGATTCTCACTAGCGGAAAACCGTAGAATCTGAAAATCTGAAACTGCATTAGTCCGATAAGGTTGTGCTCAGGGGACCCGTAGACAGCGTTGGAATATTTCATATCAAAGGGACACATATCCAGTCCGAAGCTAACCTTGCCCCCCCTGGTAATGAGTTGTAGGGTAGTCAGTCCTCCTAAACACTCAGCGATTCCTTGAATAATCGCACTCCGAGGGTAGATAGGTGCGCTAACTCCCATCAGAGGCATGCTCCAGGTGTGCATGGGGACCTTCCGATTCAAAAAACGCAGAATTACCTCCAGATTAGCAGGATTAATCTCCAGAGGACTTGAGACCCAAAGTGGTAAGGAGAAAGGTTTTCCTGCTATTTTAGCTATTTGATAGACATACTCGGCTGATTGAGGAGAGGTAATCCTGCCGCCACCTATATTTTTGCTATTCTCCCAGCAGACTTTGTGAATTGCCAGATCCTGCAGTCCAGGATGAATGTCTTGAGGAACCACAGGAGCGACTCCCTCCATTCCCAGTGAGTCTGCTAACTTGGTCATTTCTATTAGATCTTCGGTTAGAGAGTCTCTTATCTTACCTGTATCCATATCCAGGATATGCAGGGCAATCCCCCCCACTCTTGCCTTTAGAGCAGTGGAGTTTCGCTTTTCCCTTTTTGAGGAATCTTCGCCGGCTGCACAAGCTTCTCTTAAGCACGCATTGACCACATTCGGGTCATATCTTACCCTTGTTCCTTCCATAGACACACCTTTACACTTGGAAAGTAATTGCAGGGTTTCAGGGTGAGGAATATTAACTCCTACCTTATTTAGGACTTGTAAAGCGTCCTTGTGAATTCTTTCTATTTGGACTTCACTGAGTCCTCCGGTTAATGTATAGTTCAGAAAATTAGTCATTTGCCTACGATTTCTCCCTTGAATAAATGAGTCAGTCTCTTTTTTTATCTGTTATAGCTCCTAGATTCCTTTAAGCTCCTTTAATCTACGCCCAGCAGCAACTTAATCCTGGCCTTAGTTCTGATGGCAACGGGGTTTTCACCTCATGCGGCAAGCTTTGATAAAATCTGTTGAAGTGATTGTTGAACCAATAAAGCATTCTACCCACTTGGTCATTCGCTTGGTGAATTTTAGACCTTCTATTTCTTCAGGTAATTCGCAAGCCAACGTGCAGTCCCGAATTAAGATTACTTTATAGTTCTGGTAGAGAGCATCCAGCATAGTTGTAAGCAAACAAACATCAACTCTGAAACCTACGCAGATTAGGTTCTTTATTTCTAAATTGCGGAGAAGCGTATCGAGTCGGGAATCAAAGAATCCACTATATACATGCTTACGAATGAAAAAGTCGCCCTTCTGGGGAGCAATAATTGGGGAAAGTCTGAGATGTTTTGACTGTCCATAGACATACTCCTTTGCATCCACACACTCCTCAGAAAACACCTCTTCTACTTTCATATCTTCAGCTTTCTCCAGCATCTTGCCGTACTCTGAGCGCAGGAGGGCAATTCGAGGGCTACTGTTATTGACATACACTATACTTAGCCCTATCTTCCGCGCTGCATCTAGAGCAGGTTTAATATGGTTAACCACTACGTCGTTCTTCAACTCAAATTCTTTTTCTGAAAGATGGGCCTCATCAAAGAACTTACTGGTCCGGTATGCAGGTGCGGGTGATTTCTTTGCGAAATGAGGACCATATACATCGACCAGCAGAAAGGCTGTTTTTGTGCTATCTAAACTCAAATCCTCCTCTATATACCCCAGAGGGTTTCCTGTAGGATAGAACCTGAAATACCTTCCCTTCAAATTCAAAATGGCCATTCCCCTATCCGATTATATTCAAAATCTAGTCTAGACTCTCTACTGCCTCAACTACTGTGTTAAGAACATGCGCTCCTGTCTTTTTGCAGGCAATCATTCCGCCATACATATTGGGCTCGTAATAGAGGCCCACAGTGCCATACTTCGAGGCAAGTTGATATGCGAAAGTATCTTCCTTCAGCTTTAGGGGAAAACTACGGTAAGTGAGCGCTTCTGTTTTCCATTCTAAGTAGTCATTAACCACGGCTTGCCTGGTTTTTGCCTTTTTAGATTCATGGACACTTAAAGGAATCATAAATGCTCCCTCAAAAGGTGGGTCTCCTTCGATACAGGTAGGACCGCAAATCCAGCCATGGAAGCCTAAGCAAATATCAGGGGGATTATCCTCTATCCAGGCCCAGAGGAGTTTTCCCTCTTCACTCTTAGGTAATTTACCCAGAGAGGCACCGCTGAAGTCGCAAGTTATGTTAACACCAGCTCCGTTTTTCTGATCCTTTCCTCCTACATTACCGTCAGGATTTACTTGAGGAAAGATGTCAATGACATACTCATCTCTTATGTGACCAGCATAAGAGATAGAGGTAAGAAGATACTCAATTATTCCTTTTACTGCCCACAGTCCAGGAGTCTCTATTCCATGTTCTCCAGAGACTATCAAGATTTTCTTTTTCTCTTTTTCTGAACTCAGAGGATTGCTTATCCTCAGACGACATATATCTCTTCCTTCACTTGATTTTCCCTGAGTATGGAGCTGAGCAAACTCTTTCTCTTTCTTTGCCAAGGTTTTAATCCACAATAAAAGTTCTGAATATGGAAAAGGGAGCATATTGCTTAGATACATTGTCTCGTTAGAGTCTATACTGAGAGACATTCTATAGTTATTATTATTCTCCACTGAAAAGTCTATGAATCTCATCCAGGGTCCTCCCTCTCTTTTTAGCCAGAGAACTGAAGCCAGATCCTCCCCGAAATCTTTTTTCCCTAAGCTTTGGTCAGCATGAATATCAAGCCTGACATTCTCTTTCTTTGATTCACCGGTTAGTTTTAAGCAAAAATAGTAATTGTAGCCAGGGGCTTGATCTCCCTCTGTTTCCAGATAATAGTGAGCATGGCCAATCTTTCCAATATTTTTGCCATTACCACACTCCAAATCAGTAGATATTCTCATCCTCGTCCTCCTCCTTTCTATAGAATGATGGTAAGATTGTCAAAATCTTTCTTAAAGTAACGTTTTGCAATATTTCATCTAACCCTTGAGGCCAGTTAAAGATATCCCGGAGACAAAATGCTTTTGGAAGACAACATAGGCAATTATCACAGGAGCTATTGACATCACTATAGCTGCCAGAACTTCGCCATAATAAATGCCATATTCATTACCCAAAGAAGCAATGCCAACAGACAAGGTCCTCATATTGTTTGAAGTAGTAATAATAAGCGGCCATAAGTAATCATTCCAGGTCCATAAAAAGCTAAATATACCAATAGCAACTATTGCCGGTTTGGCAAGAGGAATGACAATACTGGTAAATATTCGAAATTCCGTGCATCCATCTATTCGGGCAACATCCATTAGATCAGTGGGTATCGTTTCTATGAACTGCCTCATAAGAAAGATTCCAAAGGGTGTTATCACACTGGGGATAATTATGCCCGCGTATGTATCGACTAAGTGCACGCGAAAAAGCATCAAAAATAAAGGTATCATTGCTAGCTGAAAGGGTATCATCATTGTAGATAGTATCAAAATGAAGAGAAAGTTCTTACCCCAAAAATCAAACTTGGCAAAATAATATCCACACAACGAAGAAACAAACAAATTAGAAGAAACCACGACTATTGTTACGAAAGTGCTATTAAGGAAGTAACGGACAAATAGTACTCGGTCGCCAGAGAATAACGCTATAAAATTTCCTAAAGTGGGATTTTGTGGCAGAAGGGTGAGTGGAACTGCTATGATTTCGGTAGGAGTCTTAAATGCCGAGAGAAGACCCCAGATAAGAGGCCCTATCATAATTATTGATCCTGCTAGGATTACAAGATGGAGTATGAAGCGAAATACATATTTCCTTGCCTGCACTTTCAAATCTCCTTTTAGATTCCAATACTACTTCTTGGCTTTGGCTAATATTCCCATTTCTTTCTCAGAACTCTCATTTGAACCAAAGTGAATAATAGAATAAGAATAAACAAAACTACCGCAATAGCCGACCCATATCCCAACTTCAAGTATTTGAAGGCATTATTATAAATATAGAGTACAAGAACTGTATTGGCTGCAGGCGCCCATAATACCTTAAGGGGAGCAAAAATCAAAAATGACCAAATGCACATTATCACGGTAATAAATAGCATAACCGGTCTTAGTAATGGAAGGGTAATGTGCCAGAAACAATCCCAATTATTTGCTCCATCTATTTGTGCAGCTTCGTAGAATAAATGTGGAACTCCATCCAACCCAGCTAGTAACATGATTACAGCGTATCCAATCTGCTGCCAGACCATCATAATGCTTACAGCCCAGGGAAGCGTCTCTATGTTTCCCAGCCACGCCCTGGTTGGTAATCCAATAGCGGAAAGAGCGTTGTTTAATAGGCCGGTGGGAAGATAGATAAACCTCCATACCAGGGTAACCGTAACCAAAGAGGTAATACAGGGAGTGAAGTAAAAAGCTCTGTATAAGCCTTTGCTTTTTCTACCGAGAGGATTAATGGCCAGTGCGGTCAGGAGAGAAGAGATTAAGATATTCGGTACGATAACTACCACATAGAAGAAGGTGTTTTTCAGACTCAGCCAGAACATCGAGTCGGATAATATCTTCTTGAAATTCTCCAATCCCACAAAAGCGGTAGGGTGTGTTTGCAGGAGATTATACCTAAAAAAGGCGAGAACGATTCCTGCAAGAACCGGAAATACCGTCACTACAAGAAAGAAAACCATTATAGGAGTTAGACCGATCAAAACAAACCGAGTTTGCGCAGATTTAGGCCCTTTTTTTATTCTAAGCATTTCCTATTCTCCTTCTCCAAAAGAACCCTGAACCCACTGAGGGTCACTTCAGTGGGTTCAGGTATGCAGTCTGTCCCTATCTATCGGAGTTCATCAATTACTGTATTCATTTCCTTTTCTGATTTAGCCAGTGCTTCCTTTACCGTCATCCTTCCATCCATAACTTCTCTTAAGTTCATTCTGAAAGTCATATACCACCTATCAGAATCCTCAACGGGACCAATCATTTTCAGATTTTGAACCATCTCACCCATCGGCTCGAACCAAGGTCTCATTTCCAATCCCTTTTTATCATAAGCCATAAAAGGAGCCGATGGCACATGACCGAAATGATACAAACGTTCTAGCAGATTTTCAGGAGAACCCAGCCACCTGACAAATAGCCCCGCAGCCTCCTTGTATTTGCTAGCTTTGGTTATGACCCACATCCATCCAAGCTCGCCTATGGTAACTTGTTTGCCGCCTTTTTTTAGTGGTGGAATCGCTATGTAGTCAATCTTGTCCGGAAAATCGGCGTACATAGTCTTACCTTGGCCTACGACCTGAGGACCCTTATTGGCGATCGCTGTCTGCCTTGAAAAGAACATATCAATCTGGTCACCCACAGCAGTTTCTAACTCTGTAGAGGAAACTTTGTCTTTTACCACCAAATTAGTGAAAAGCGTTGCCGCTTCCTCGGCTTCTGCAGTTGAGAGATCCAGATGAATGCCATCTTTGGCCCAGGGGTCTCCCCCCAACTTGTAGATGAATTCCCAGAGAGTGTAGCTTGGTGAAGAGTGATCTGCCACGCCGGAAATTCCTGCCCTGGTCATATTACCTTGGGCATCAAACTTAACGAGTTTCTTGGCCGCGGCAACAAGTTCATCCCAGCTTTCCGGATAACCTGCAATTCCAGCCTCTTCCATTAGGGTTACATTAATATTCAACCCTGTGTCTATGCAAACTTCCCAGGGCAATCCGTAGATCTGGCCATCAATGGTTACATCTTCTATAATCCCTGGGTAAAAGAAACTTTGCATTTGTCCCACGGTATATGCTAAAGGTGTCACCGGGACAAGGTGGCCTCCCTTGATGTAACCAGGGACATATCCTCCCCATGCCTCGATTACATCAGCTACTCCGCCTGTTGCAAAGCCAAGTTGTATCTTCTGTAAAAACTCTTCCCAGGGGAATCCCTCCCAGACCACTTTTATATCAGGATTCTTCTTCATGAACTCAGCAGTCATGGGATCATTTATCTGTTCGCTTAGTTTACCGGGCAGTGTCCAGGCACGTATGGTCACCTCAGCACTAGCCAAGGCTGATATTCCTAACGTTAAGGCAATAAGTACCGCCAGCATACTAATAACTTTTCTTCTGGCCATTTTTTTTCTCCTCACATAGTCTATTCTTTTCCGAACCCTTCCGAGACGAGAAAATGATTCTCCAGTACTTCTCTTCCTGGAAAGGTCTTCTTTGTTCTAAGCTAACGGCCTACTTACTTTTCACCTCCTTGTAGCTCTATTTTTAGCTCTTTACTTTTACAGAAACAACTTTTTTCGTTGTGGAAAGAATTAGTAACTCGCTCATCGGATTTTTTATAACCTTACCCCTTTGACGTACGTTTGTAAGAAGCTGCAAGAATAAGAATATTGTGTTAGAGATAGATGACCTCATACCTCATATATATTATATCCCAATTTACGATCTTGTCAACCCCTCGCGTTAAATCTGAAAAATTGAAAGTAGACGGTGATTTTGGGAGCTCAGGGAAGAAATGAACTACAATGGAAGATTTTTGGTAAAAAAACGGAGAGGAAAGACTTTTTGGGAAAAAAATGGGAGAGAGAAGAATAATTTGATAGGATTCTATCTTTGCTGATGATTTACAAGAGGTAAAGGTGGGAAAAAAGCAATACCTATCCTATTAGGGGCGAGGCAATCCCTTGAATTTGAAAGGATAGGGTCCATGAAGTTTGCCTTTCTGGCACCTGCAGTTAGGGTTACCACAGATAACTTTCCTTAAGATTAAAGAGCAGGTGAGCATCTCCTTTGTCCCCATTAATCTGTTCTCTACCTTCAATCTTTCTTCTCTCAAGATTGATATCTCTTGACGCAGATGGCTAATATTCATAAACACCTACCTTTCTCATCTTATTATCAAAACTTAGCCAATATAGAGAAGGATTTCCGAGTCTCGGCCGAGCGTCTAGTTGATGAGTCCGAGGACAGTTTGCAGACAAAACTGGAGATCGTCGCCAGAGCTTACGATCCCTGCATCTCCTGTTCTGTCTGTCTAATTAGCCCAACTTCCACATCTTTAAAAAGGAAGTGAGTGTTTATGGTGGTTTGCGAGTTCATTCAGTCACTATTTTACGTCGTCACTATTTTTGATTTTTGGAAGACCGACCTGATAAATAAAGGATTTCGCTTACTAAACTTCCTTAGAAACAGTTATTTCTGTGGAAGTTGGGCTAATACGCTTTCTCGGCACACTCATAAGACTTTTGACATTACCCTCTCAAACAGGCACATTTCTTAGATCTTCGGCTCCCTCAAGGACTATTTCTTCGCTAATCTATATCTTACCTTCCAGCTTGAATATTTTCAGGGGATTCTGATAAAAAAGCATCTCGGAAATCTCTTTTGCTTTTTCAAGGTCAAAAACTCCCTCTTTAACCTTTCTTGCTAAAGCCTTACTTACGTTAAGTCGTGCTAGATGCTGATGGCCATATACTCCATCGATGAAAGCATAATCTCCCCCAAATGCGCTAATTTTATTTAGGGGAACTGAGTCTACCCACTCGGCTAGAGCATTTATGGAGGCTGTTGGCGATATCATCTGTGCCCAACACATATCTATATATACATTCGGGAATGTCTTAGCTAGGACTGACAAAACCTGTTGGTAGGGATAGCCAATATGGAAAATATCAAAATCTACATTGGGATATTCTAAAAATAAATTTGACAAAAGAGCAGGATCACTGTGGTAAATTATGTTTCCACTTCCCTCCTGAAGGCCTGTGTGAAATTGAAAAGTTAAATTTCTCTTATTAGCCAGACCCAAAATGAAATGCATCATATAATCCTGGAAATTCTTGCCCACCGTAAATACCTGATTTGTTGCATCCGTTAAATGTTTAACTTTGAATATTTGATTAAATCCGTTTTCGGCTTCGTTCTTGCTGGCTCTTTCGTATCTTAAAGTGCGCTCATAAGCCAATCCACTTTTTAGAGCTATAGCTCCTGATTTTAAGGCTTTGTCCAACATTACTCCGCAAGCTTCCAACCAATCGTCCAGAGAACAAATCTTAATGTCAGATTGCCTCTCGACTTCTTTGATCTCAGCTCCATTCTTAGGATAAATAAAGTTGTCTAAACGATATACACTTCTGAAAAAAGATTGGTCACATTCCAAATTGCTATCTAATAGACTTACCCTTATTTTTGATTTTTCTTTTAGAACCTTTCTGAAATGTCCTGGTTTCAAAGATTCTAGAAAGGCTTGATTTAACTGTTCAATAGTAGATCTACATATTTTTTCAACCCCATATAGAGCTTTGACAGAAATATCCAGAGCTCTTCCGTATCCGGTATATCTAGCAATCTCCCAGTATGGTTCAACCAGCTTCCATCGATCGATGAGGGGAAGCTTATTATTGATTACTTTTTCATAATCATCGATTCCCAGTCCGGCAGAAATTAGATCTCGGTTGAAATAGTGAGTTAAATATTCCTTTAGGACATCCGTATCCTTTTCCCTTGCACTTTCGCAATATGGAAGATGCTCATGAGTATCAATGATCTCTAAGCCTTTTAGGTAATCAAATATTTCTTCAAATGTCTTAGCCATTTCCTTTGCTCCTTTCGAATTTTTTTGCCGTATGTTGGTCTTGCCCTACACTTTTCCATATATTTTATTTTTCTTCCTTTTCTCAGCTTTAACAGAAATCACGAAATTTTACCAAAGCATATTTGAACAAAAATTAGGAGATTTTGATATCGATGCATTTAGAAGTTTACCAGAGATCTATACACACTACTCTTGACACAACCTTTTTTTCTCCGAAGTAGTCTTTGAGGTAGTCTCTATTATGGTTTCTGAAATTTCTAAAGGGAAAAGGGTTAAATGCTTATTCCAGCCTGTTCTGCAAAGGCTTCAATAAGTGCTACGACGTTCTCCGTAGGAGTTTCAGGCTGTATGGCCTTCGCCGGAGCAAGAATATATCCCCCTCCTTTCCCCATTTCCCGACAGAGTCTTCTGACCTCTGATTTTATCTCAGAGAGACTTCCAAAAGGAATCGTGCTTTGCGAACCAAGACCGCCCCAAAAGGTGATATTTTTTCCATACAATTCTTTTAGCTGGTAGGGATTGTTGTTTTTCGCCTCAGGCTGAACACTCTGGTATACGTCGAGACCTACTTCAATAAGGTCGGGCAATATCTCTTTCACGCTCCCACAAATATGGCTAACAGTATATTTTCCTGCCTTATGAATTCTATCATAGAGTTTTGCCGCATAGGGCTTAAAGTATTTTCGCCAACGTTCAGCCCCAATTATAATACCACCTTGATATCCCCAGTCTTCGCTGAGCATGATTCCATCGAAAGGCAAGATAAGGAGTTTTTCAAGGATGGTCACTTGCTGCTCAAAAATCTTGCCGATGAGCTCCTTGTAGAAATCCTTATTGGCTACCGAATCCATAAGTGCGTTTTCAAAACCTCTCATTTGCCAAGTTCGCTCAAAAATACCAACACCAAGATTGGTAACCAGAAAATGGTCTCTGTTTTTATTGATCTCTTGCAGAGCGCGCTCATACCAGCCTTCGTCAAAGAAGGTATCAATGCGTGGAAACGTGTAAGTACTCAGATCCGGCTTCTCCAATACTGGTTTTGTCATATGGAAGGGTCGTTTATCTAAGCGCCACTCGGTGCCATACATATCTACACAAGTGGTTAAACCTGACTCAAAATCTATACCTGGATTGGCTGTCTTAATCCGCACAATATGGTTATCCAACTTGGATCGCCAAGAATCACTCCCGAAAGATGAATTAACGTGCTCCAAAACACCGTGCCTGAGCGTCTTGTCAGTTTCTTCGTCAAACCTCAAAGTATAAGGGATAAAGTCCGTCTCCTTATGTTCTATTTGTGATATAACCCTTTCTTTAGCGGTCATTTCCTTTCTCCATTTATTTATTTCTTCTTACTGCCAAGCAAGCATCCCCTGTATCCTGCACATACTGTGCTTATATTAATACCATTTTTTTCAGGAAGACGACTCTCTTGAATAAACAATTTCATAGAGAACTACTTTCTGGCTAACAATTCTTCTCTAATGAATGGACCTTTCCTTGTTTAGTAGGTTATCCCTAACTTGATACACTTTTCCGGATGTTTATCTATGAGTTCGTATGCTTCTACTGACTTTTGAAAAGGATAAATAGGAGCAATCAAGCCTTCCGCAGTGATTTTTTTTGTCTGCATAAGACCGAAAGCCGTCTCTTCTAGGCGTTCAGCGTCCCACATAGGATAGTCCCTACTTGGATTTTTCCATACCGGCATACTACTAAGCATAGTTATTCGATTGTGGTGCCACTCTTCCGATAAACGGAGAGCAGAGCCCGAACCTTGATAAAAAGAGACGGTAACTACTCGGCCACAGTAGTGCACGCTACGGATAGCGTCTTGCAGAGCGCCATAATTTCCACTTATCTCGATGGCTACATCTACTCCCTTATCTTGGCTAGCTTTTTTTATTTCTAGTGCCACATCTACACTAGTGGGGTCAAAGGTCCTGTCTGCTCCATATTTTTCTGCTAATCGTCGGCGGATAGGCAATGGGTCAGAAGCAAAAATAATAGTTGCACCACTCAATTTAGCCATCTGGGCGCTCATAAGGCCAATGGCTCCCAGGCCAAAGATAGCCACTCTCTCTCCTAATTTAATATTAGCGTCTCTTATTCCAGCCAAAGCAACATAAGCAGGGTCTAGACATACCGCTTCCTCAGAACTCATTCCTGCTGGCAAATGATTAATCTGATTCTCCTTTACTGTATAGGTTTCTCTAATAGGGAGATGTCCAAACACCCTGTCACCAGCTTTGAATTTCTTTACTTCTCCTCCTGCCTCAATTACTGTTCCTGTACTCATATTTCCTAGAGGACGAGGAAAGGGGGAACCAGTTTTTTCACGCGGTAGAAACAGCCTGTATTGTGGGTCGAACGTTTTTTCATGGGTAGGGGCAGTTCCCCGATAGACATGAGATTCTGTTCCATGTTTGGGAGAACTAAACTCAGCTTTTATACGTATCTCATCTGCTTGAAGTTTTTTTTCTTCGTATTCCCGTAAGATAAGTTTTCTTGGTTTTAAAGCTATAAGTTCCCTGGGCATATCACTTCTCCTTTTTTTATTTGTTCGTTCTTGTTGGCTGTCCCTGAATAGCATAAACTTGCAATCTTCAACTATGAATAGTTAGTCCAGAAGAGAACGAGGGTTCTCCTGGGTCATAATTTCTATCTCATTTTTCTTTATCCCTAGATTCATAAGTCCATTTATGAAAGCATAAAGACCTTCAACAGGGAAAGGATGATCAGGCTGACCTAAATCTGTTGTCAGGATGCTTCTTTCTGCTCCCACTATCCTTATTTCGGAGGCTATTCGTTCTAAAGGCATTTTCATAACAGAAGAGAGGGCCGATAAATAACATCTTTCAAAATAGACTCCTTTGTCAGCTAAATCTTTCTGTTCCTCTCCAGTTAGGTCAACCAAGAAAGACTCAGGATGAGTCACAAGGATCTTTCTTATCTTTTGCTTTTTGGCCTGTCCCACTATCAGTCTAATTTCTAACTTGCTTAGGTGCCCCGTTCCCAAAATAGCTTTATATTGGTAGACCATATCCAAAATGTCCTTTATCTTAGAGATGAGTTTTTCTCCTTCTTTGTCTAGAATACTTATTCCTCCTAATTTTCCCTCTTTATTTCGGTGATTGGAGGCAGATTTCGTAGGCATAAATATTTCCCTTGCTCCCATCTTCAAAGCTGCTTCGACTGCGAAGAGATTTATTCCTCCTACGGAATAGTCAAGCACCAAAGCTCCTACTACACTTATTCCTGGAACAACTTTTTCTACTATTTGGGCTCTGGGTGCAGTGCAAGTATGGTGGTTTTTCAGGAGCAGACCGGCCATTCCTGCATTTTTCGCTTGCTGCGCCGCTTCTATATCATTGATTTTGCGGACCAGGACATCCGGCGCTGTATGGACGTGAAGATCGTAGGTTCCCTCCAGATCTATCTGCGTCAATTTCTGTTTTCCTTTAAGGTGCTTTGGGGATGGTTATCCATGCGTGAGCATCCATGAGAGCATATTTGACTTTCCCTATTGTGCCCTTTTACAGGACATTTTTTATCTTGTGATACCAGGTAAACCAACGCCAGTTTTCACATATCATAAATCGTACCTCGTTCTTCTCGCAGGCTTTAATCATAGCCGGGGCATCTTCTAGGTTGGGGGCAAATGGTTTTTGGCACAAAATGTGTTTTTTGGCAACTATGATTACCTCTGTTCAGTTTTTACCATATGATAGGGTTTCTCTCCTTTGGTTACACGAACCATATTGGAAAAGGCTGCTTTCATTTTAGCAATGAGTGCATCTACTGTTCCGGCAGATATATGAGGAGTTACTACTACATTATTCATTTCTAGCAGGGGACTTTGTGGATCGAGTGGTTCGTTAAAGAATACATCTAGTCCCGCTCCTGCTATCTCTTTTCTCTTGAGAGCCCAATATAAGGCATTCTCATCTACAAGCCTTCCACGAGCAGTATTGATGAATATAGCCGAAGGCTTCATTTTTCCAAATTCTTCTTCTTTGATCACTTTTTCTGTCTCTTTTGTGAGGGGTAAATGAAG
>Ga0209979_1000993_pt1 | contig 33590 bp, 36 predicted proteins | sample AnhtaG_FD_183114 | JGI IMG/M metagenome (GOLD analysis project Ga0209979, IMG submission 183114) | Deep subsurface microbial communities from Anholt, Denmark to uncover new lineages of life (NeLLi) - Anholt_01485 metaG (SPAdes) (version 2) | ecosystem: Environmental > Aquatic > Marine > Oceanic... | reverse complement strand
TTGCTATTGTACGCTGTGGCCCACCATAGGTAATATTATTACCTTAATCCAGATACGGATACTGTCCCTTTTCCTACCCTTTGATTATCCTTCAGCTTCATTGTCTAAATACCTCTTGACAAAGCAGGGATTTAGTGTATAATAATATCTAGATATATCTAGATATTATTTATTATTATTTACGCCACATCTAATTCGTCTGGCGAAAAGGAGGTTTAAATGTTTAGTGACCGGATATTTCACGAAGAACGATTTTTTCGAGGTTCACGGCGATGGGCCTCCTTTCAGAAAGGTGACCTCAAATACGTAGTATTAGACCTGTTGAAGGATAAGCCAAGGCACGGTTACGACATCATCCGGGAGCTTGAGGAACAGTCCTATGGTTTTTATAAGCCGAGCCCCGGAGTTATCTACCCTACTCTCCAGATGCTGGAAGAAATGGGATATGCCAGTTCCAATGAGCAGGAAGGCAAAAAGGTTTACTCGATTACGGAAGAAGGTCTTAAGTTTCTGACGAATCAGAGCAATGTCGCCGACGGCGTGAGAAAGCAGATGAAACATAAGTGGAGTTTTAAGAGCATCGGCAAGATGGTCATGGTAATGAAGGAGTACCATGCGCTCGAACATTTGCTCAGTAGCGGCTTTCGCAGCATGGATGCCGATAAAGCAGAACAGATTCGCCAGATTCTCTCCCAGGCTTATCAGGAAATTGAGTCGGTGCTACAAGAATAAAACAAAGGAGGGCTAAAATGGGTTACTTCAGAATATTGGCGGCGATACCGGGTTTCTTCTTGAGTTCGTTCTTCCTCATGCTTCTCTGGGATGTCATTGCTACGAGGCTTGGCATCAGTGTGGATATTAACTACGTCACAGCCATGCTGATAAACATTACGCTGTGGATAGCGATAGCTCCCCTGGCCGCAGTTGCAGCTAAAAAGAAACTTTTTTGATTGGAACTGTGCCATAAGACGGCTACCATTTTTATTCCAGTCGATTACTGCTCATAGCGGTTTGACGTGACTGCGCAGGACTTTGAACATGAGGCGAGGGACAGGCATGTCACTTCTTGATACAGGTGACCCATTCCTCGAAACTTTTCAATCATTATTTCAGGTTCAGTGTTCGGCATTTGAATTACCTTGTCCTGTAAGGTGGTATTCCTCTGAGCCGGTAACCAGGTGCTTATTGACAATAAAATCACCGAGTACTACACTCAGTTTACAACGTATATGTTGGTGAGGAATATTTCGAAAAGGAAGTAAATCATGTCAGCTATACCAGTGTTTGAAATAGGTGTCTGGAATGCCTGGATTCTCCTGCTGCTTCTTCCTTTGCACCCTCTCATTATGATGCTAATTGATAAATTGGTGGGCACCGGTAATATTTTTAAGAAAATGGAAAGTCCTGCTTTAAGCAAGACTGAGCGTATAATAAATATTTTTGGTAGCTATGTTTTATTTTTTGGACTCTTCATATACTCTATTTTTCTGTCGTTACAATTAGGAACGGCATGGTTTTATGTAGGCCTTGCTCTGTGTGTCTTAGGGGTGGTTACCTGGATAATAGCTATAGTGAATATTGCCGGTATCCCGCTCGGTGAGCCATGGAACAAGGGGCTCTATCGATATTCAAGACATCCCATGTATCTCGGTCTCTTTTTGACACTTATAGGTGCAGGTATAGCTTCAGCCTCATGGATTTTCTTATTGTTTTCAATTGTATTTATAATTTTGTGCGCTCTTCTCGTAAGTGCGGAAGAGCGTTTTTGCCTCGACAAATTTGGTACTCCCTATCGTGAATATATGAACAGAACGCCAAGATGGATAGGATTGCCGAAATCCTAAATACAAAAGAAAGGAGGTGATAAAGATGGCGGAAATCCCGAAGGACACAAAGAAGTTGCTATTTGGAATGGGCATTAAATGGCATGCAACTGCTTCAATGATTTTGGACACCTTAGGTCTAATATGCCTTATATTGGGGATCATAGCAGCTGCTATGGGTGCAACGCTGGGATTATCAGCAGACCACTGGATTTTAATAGCTATTGCGTTTATGGTATTTGGTTTATCAGCCTGGTTTGTAGCCTATCATGCCGCCCGGGAAGGGTACGGAAAATAGGGTTTATATCCTTATTTAAATAAACAGTAAAGGGGGTGATAACCATGATGGAAATGTGGACGGGACCCGGATTCACCAAGCGCAATCGCGGTCGAATGGGAATTATGGGCAGTATTGCGACTTGGCTCGGCGTGGCATTCGCTATAGTCGGAATTATTGCCGAGGCAGCAAGTGCCACATTTGTTATCGGGCTTCATTCGACATCCTGGTTTCTATTGGCAATCGCCAGCTTGATATTCAGCTTGGGTTGCTGGCTTGGCTGGGCAGTTGGCATTTATTTACACGCCAGGGAAACGGAAAGTAATGAGTAAGGCGATCCTGATTTCACGGTCGTAGATTGTATTACGTAGTCTTGCTCAGGATTGGTATGGGTGTATGCCTCTGGGCATTGGCGCTACCTACGCCTAGCTACCGATAGTTAGTCTCGTATAGAAAATCCACTTGGCTTTAAGAGTTACACTAGCGATCTACACTACTGCCTTATTTGAAGAGTGGAGCATAAGCAATAGGGCAAAGAGAGCACATCTATTGACACAAATTCGTATATGAATTACAATATCACCAGAAGGTTCAAGAGGAGTGTAATATGGAAGGTTCTAGACCGAATGTGTTTGTTATTAACATCAATCCTGGGAAGTGGGAAGAATGTCTTAAAGACCACCGATTTGGTATTCGTGTTGATGCTCGTCATCCTAAGTTTAGTAAAGGGGACATATTCCTAGTTAGAAGAACAGGTAAAGATTATGGTGTCATGGGAATCTGGTTATTCAAAGAGGAAAGGTTTGTAGCTAAGCAAGATGGAGTCTCTTGGGACGGTTCTGATCATAGTTGGCAGCAATGGTTTGACCCAATTGTTGACTTTAAGACTCATGTGTCTGAGGAGTTTATTGGTGAGACAAAATTTTCCTCAAAGATTCAAATGGCAGCAGCAAGGTTAGTAGGCTCAATAATACTTATATATGGACCTGAAGTAACAAGATATTTAGAGATGATTCTGAGGGAGAAGGTTGAGGATTGCTCGGCTATGGTAGTCTATCAGGGCCAGAGGAAAGGAATAGCGGATATTCTTCTTGAAATTCTGGGATATTACCGTAATCTGGGATATTACCGTGAAGCAAAGCCTGAGCGGCTTTCCCCAAGAGCTAGGCGGGGTACGATTGAAGCTGAGATTATTAACTTCAGGGGTATGGTATATGCTCCTCTTAATAAAACTGGTGTTGTGTTGTTTTTCTCCAAAGTTATGGATGACTTAGGTGTTATCTATGTATCATCTCCGCCTGGGGGATTGGATATGGTTGGCCGTATAAGCACAGAGCGAGGGCTTGAATTTAAACACTTTGAATTTGAATATAAGAGCAGCCACTTCAGGGCTCATAGCTATAGCTCTTCGCTGGTAGACTACTTAGTATGTTGGGAGCATGATTGGAAAGGTTGTCCTAGGGACCTAGAAGTCTGGGAGTTAAGAGAGATGATTAAAAATTTACCAGCCGAGGTCCCCATAGGATTGGAGTCGGATAATTATTCCCTACCTTCCCCCACCTATTAATATAGTAATTAGTAACCAAGGCTGGAGGGGGAATGTCAAGGTTTAGTTTACAGAGAAAATCCAGTCGGGTTTTATCCGACATCCTGGTTTCTACTGGCAATCGCCAGCTTGATATTCAGCGTGGGTTGCTGGCTTGGCTGGGCAGTTGGCATTTATTTACACGCCAGGGAAACGGAAAGTAAAGAGTAAGACTATAACAACCCTGAAGGCTTCTAGTAGCTCTTCCTCGATACTTCCTGTCCTTGAGCATTGTATAACACTGCCGTATCAGGATTACTATTATTCCAAACAGCTTTTCCAGAACCGAAACTAAAACCACCATATTCTGGGTGAATTTCATTAGTGTAAACCCTTATACTCTTCCCTGGCTGTAAAATATAAGCTGGAAAGGTAAGTGAAGGGTATCCCTCAGATATGTCTTTGATTACCCAACCTTCTAAATCTACGGGTTCGCTACCCAGATTTTTAATTTCTACATACTCGTCAGATTCAGTGCGTGGCTCGAGCCCATCATAAAATATTTTAGTAATTTTAACAGTGGAAATATCCGTATCACTTAAGCCAAGTAGGACTAGCCCTATTAGAAGGATTGCAATGGTGACTACAGTGACTAGCCTCTTCATTTCCGTCTCGTCTCACTATCTGAATCTTTGTCTACCCCTTTTGTATGTTTCCCAACTTCTCCGCACCCAATTTCTGAGTTGGCTGTTGCTATACACGCCATGGTGTGCTCTGGTATGACAATTAGGACAAAGTGCAATAAGGTTTCTTGGGTTATTATGACTGTTGTCACCATCTATGTGATGAATGTGTGGCTTAATGTGCTCCTTACAATCGGGGTTCTCACATTTATAACCTGCCCTTTTCAGTATATGTTCTCTCAAATCTGGGGATAGAGGTTCACGCCCAGAAGCCTCTGTCCCATAAACCATGCTTTCACCAGCCTTCTTTGCTGTCCTAATAAACAATCCACGAAATGCTGGGAATCGGTATAAGGAGAAAGCTAATAGAGCTACTACAATGCCAACTATTACCCAACCCAATACCGCATGCTCTTTCCACCAATCCGCTATTAATGCGTATGCCAGAAGTGCGACAAATATCAAACCGGCCCAAAATTCTGGTCTAATTCTCCGCTGTCTCTTTGCCATTTGAGTCCTGATTTGTTAGGAATCCACCAACATATCCATTATATCCTTAGTGAACCGCTAATAGAAGATATGAACAAATAGAACATGAACAAATAGAGCAAAGGATAGCACTGCACCGTAATTGACACCCACTACTGCGAGGGATAGAATTTCTGTATAAGGAGAAGTGACAAAGTGGTAAGGTAGATAAGATATGGACAGCACAAGTAGGCATATAAGCAAAAGTAAAGCTATAGAACTGCTAAGAGAGCTTATTGGTGAAATACCACATCTCCGAACACTAAACTACGCAAACCATGAGTTTAAGCCTTGGGTCGATAGAGTAAAGAACATTCTCAGTTTAGCCTTTGACGATAATGACTACCAGAAGTTCGCTAATGCCAAGTTCAGTTTGAGTATGCTCATAATGGGAGATGAGATTGACCAGAGTAATTATGAACGCAACCTAACAACTCGTAAAACAATCCTTCAGTCTATTATAGACAAACACACAATACTACAGACTAAAACACAGCCCACATCTAGGAGAGAGCCAAAGGATACTGATGAATTACTCCCTTATCTATTTGATGCCATGCAATTCCATTCAAAAGTAGTTAAGGCAAGCAAGAAACTTTTTGAGGATGGTCACTACACTGATGCCATATTCAGGGCATTCACTGAAGTCAATAATTTTGTCAAAGCAAAAACAGGGCTAGAACTAGATGGCAAAGCTCTTATGTCACAGGTGTTTAGAATAGAAAATCCCGTCATCAAACTAAATGAACTCAGGACTAAGTCAGAAAGGGATGAGCAAGAAGGCTTTATGTTCTTATTTATGGGAGCGATGGAAGGAATAAGAAACCCAAAAGCTCATGACAATATCATTCAGAAAGACCCATTGAAAACGCTTGAGTACCTAGCACTGGCAAGTCTGTTGATGAGAAGAGCAGAAGAAGGATATTCCGAATTAAGTAACTGACACCCACTACTGCGAGGGATTACAATCCGAGTTAGAAGGGGGTGAACACAGAAAATGAATACGAAAGTATTTGAATCTCACACAAAACTTGACAACGAGTTTTGTGATGTTTTTGACAGAGCGTGTGCTAGGGTAGGAATAGATGCTTTTCGCTCTGAGTATGAAAGCATTCAACCACCAGCTTGGCAAACTATAAGAAATGAATTACGGCAATCTAAGGCTTTATTCCTATTAGTGGGTAAGTCACTTGTAGACGCACAAACAAATCACAGTTCGGATTGGGAGTACACGCAAAATTGGATTTCATACGAAATAGGAATTGCTAGTCAATTAGGGATAGATGTTTGGGTTCTATGCGATGGAGTAGAAATTAACTTCCCTGTGCCGTATTTGAATAACTATGTTCCCTATACGATACGAACAGAAGGGAACTTTAAAATATTTGTTGGCGTGCTACAAGATTATGCTAACGGAAAGAAATATGACTTGAACAACGAAGACTCAGTTACTTGCCCTTATAGCGATTGTTCAATAAGCTACAACCTTAATGCAACAGTTCCAAAGGGCGGAAAAATAGTATGCCCTTGCTGTTTAAGATCAATGGTATGTTCTGAAGGGCGTCGCATCTAAACCAGGCAAACAAAAAACCGAAGAAAAGGTTAAATCTCTTTGTTCTTTCTGCTAAGGGAGACCATCTCCACTCTCCCTCTTATCATAGCTCTGTTTGGGGGGAAGGTTAAGGAAGGGGGGCGTAGCTTCCTCCTTGTTTCAGATGACCAAATTCTGTTCTGGATTATACCACCCATAACCACCCTGGGGGAGATAAGGTCTTGATAGAGAGTTGGAGATAGGGGTATAATGTGTCAATACAGCATGCTGGGTTACCTGCTACCACCTCCCCATAGGGGAGGGATTGTTTTAGACAACGATAACGCTGGAGGTGTTTAAGATGAGCAATGCGAAAGAAGCTAAAGTAAATATTCGGCGCATGATACGTGGCGACATCCATGAGGTTCTGGCTCTTGACAGGATAATTAGAGGCCCGGGGCGCGATGTTATCAGTTATGAAGACATAGCTGCCGCTAACCCCGGGACACCGCCCGACTTGAGTTTTGTAGCTGAGGTTGATGGTAAAATAATTGGCTTTTCAATCAACCGGTCGATGTATCTAATGGTGCCGCTTACTGAAGTGTGCATTATTCACGCTATATTTATTCACCCTGACTATCAGGGGCGCGGCATTGGCCGCAAATTAATTCAGGCGGTCCTGTATCATTGCCAAACCGAAGATATTGGCACGGTTCGTGCCCTCATTCCAGAAGGTAACAAAGAACTGCAGGCCATGTTCGAGCGGCAGGGTTTCCAGTGTAGCCCTATTGTTAATTTTGATAAGACCTTTGAGAGTTAGGTAAAAGGTCCCCCGACACCCGAAGAACGCCTCGGTAGTTATTGACTGGGGCGCGTTCTATTTCTTTCTGGTTCTCCGCTGTTTGCCCTCCACCGCGGTCACATGTGAACCCATATCCAAGGTTATTCGAGGCTGCCTTCCGGGTTTGTCCCTCACCGTACGCCATAGACCCGCATTCACCTCACCTGTGTTCTTCGCTAAAAGTTGGGCAAAATTCTTCAATCGCTGATTTTGGGACTGCCTAGCTTGGTTTGACAGGAATAGACTGAGTGTGCTATGTTGTTGAGCTTGGCTAACAAAAATCACTGAAAGAACTATTTAGAAGCTGCGTAACCCACCGGGGACTAAAAAATGAGGTATGCAGAGACAGGGGTTAATTTAGAAATTGATCTATCCCGAGGAAGCATTGAGAGAGAACAAAGTGACCCAAGATTAACTGAACTTCACCTGGGGGGTCTAGGCACTAACGCCAAGATATTATGGGATAGGGTTCCCCCTGAAGTTGCCCCCTTTTCTCCTGATAATCTACTGATATTTAGCGCCGGTCTTTTAGCGGGCACACCTGCCACCGGAGCTAATCGTACCATTGTTTCTACCATTTCTCCCCAGACTTTGTTAATGGCATATTCAATAATGGGGGGATTTTGGGCACCGGAGCTGAAATTTGCCGGTTATGACAAAGTAATCATTCGTGGTAAGTCTCCCAATCTGGTTTATTTGTGGATAAACGATGACAAGGTGGAAATACGTGATGCCTCTCACCTCCAGGGTAAAGGCGCTCTTGAAACTGCAGAAATTATTAAACAGGAATTAAAGGAGCCGAAAGCCCAGGTGGCTACTATTGGCCTGGCCGGTGAAAACAGGGTCTATTTTGCTTCCATCGAGCAGGGGAAGTCCAGTGCCAGCCGAGGCGGAATAGGCGCCGTTATGGGAGACAAGGGGTTAAAGGCGATAGCTGTTCGCGGGAAGAAGGACCTCAATGTTGCTCGACCGGATGAGTTCATGGAGCTCTGCAACGAAGTGCTGCAATATATACAATTCCGGCGAGACAACCCGATTATGGGGGTGCCGCCTATTTTGGCCGGGATTGGTTCACCCCAGGAGATGGCCATCCACGATGAGCAGTGGCACACCACCAGTTTCTCCTGGGGAAATGCCCGCTACCGGAGAAAGGACTTTTGGACCAAGGAAACCGCAAAAAAGTGGAGGAAGATTCAGGACAAAGCGGTGGAGCGGCTTATAAGTTGCTATAACTGTCCGATGAAATGCGGGGCAGTGATTGCGCACCCATCACTAGGACTTTCCAAATACATGATGAAATGCTACTCGAAGCTTACTTATGTGATGGGGGCTATGACAGATGACCTGGAGTTTGGTTTTAAAATCGCTGGAGATGCTCAGGGATATGGAGTGGACGGGTACACAACCCCCCAGGTTATGGCCTTCGCCATTGAGCTTTATGAAAATGGCATTTTGACCGACAAGGACCTGCCAGGATTCCCGTCCAAAAATGAGGAGAGATTCTTCTATTTACTTGAAAAAATCGTTCGGCGAGAAGGAGTCGGCGATGTTCTGGCTAATGGCGTTTACTGGGCAGCTCGTCAAATTGGCAAAGGGGCAGAGGCCTACGATCATAATACTATTAAGAAACAGGAGCAGATTCCTATCAAACTGGGAATGCTGAACCCCGTTTATTACATTATGTGGTCAACCGGCGAGAAGGCGAATATTACGCAAATTGAAGGACAGCTCCCCCAGGCACCTTTTCCTACCAGAGAGCTGAGGGAGGAGTTTGTAAGAGATTGGATCCAGGTCCCTACCGGAAAGGAGGAAAGATTCAAACGATTTATCTTGGAATGGGGAGATGAAGACAAGGGACTACCATTTTGGCCACCTATCGATTTAGTTTTTGAACTTGTTGAGTGGCAGGAGACGATGCATTACATCGATGACGCCACCGGTATATGCGCCGGCTTGTCGTCATTTCCCATTAAGCCTCCCTATCATATCCACAATCTACCGCCTATAATCTCATCAGCGACCGGGATGGATATCGATGAAGACAGGCTGTGGGAAATAGCCAAGAGGAATCGAAATTTGCTCCGAGCCATTAATGTAAGAAGGGGCTTAAGGAGAAAGGATGAACGTCCTCCCGAGGACCATTGGAAGAAGAGATTCCCCGAGTTTGAAGCTAAACTGCTTGACGAGTATTACAAATTCAAGGGATGGAATAATGAAGGTATTCCGACCAAGGAGACTTTAGATGAACTCGGTTTGGATTACGTTAGCCAAGACTTTGAACAAAGAGGGGTTTATAAAGAGAAAAAAGTCAAGGTAACTAAGCAGGATTCCCCCAAAAGCGAAAAGGCGAAGGTGGCTAAGAGGGGTTCTAAAAAAGAAAAAAGTCAGGGCAGTAAACAATGAAAAAAGTCAAGGTAATCAAGATCGACGTTGATAAATGTAATGGTTGCCGGGCGTGTGAGACAATCTGCTCCGCCTTTCACGCTGCGCCCAAATATAGCAGCACTAACCCGGAGAGGTCTCGGATTCGGGTGCTTTTTGATCCACTAAAGGATATTTATGTTCCGGTAATAGCCGGTGAGTATACTGAAGCCGAATGTAATGGCAGAGACATTTATACGATCAACGAAAAGGAATATGACGAGTGTAGCTTCTGCAGAGCTTCCTGCCCATCCAGGGAGCTTTTCAAAGAACCTGATTCCGGTCTCCCTCTAAAGTGTGATATGTGTGAAGAGAAATCGCCACAGGAAGAGCCGTTATGTGTTCAGTGGTGTATAAACGATGCTTTGACTTATGAAGAAAGGGAAGAGGAAGGGGAAGAAGAGGAGAAACCGAGGGAAATGGAGATAGGATTAGAATCATTAGTGAAAAAGTATGGAGTGAAGACGGTAAGGGATACCCTTGCCCGAATAACAAAGGGCTAAAAATTAAGGCGAAAAAGAAGGAGTAAAAGATAACGGAGATTGTAGCCCCCTTCAAGGAGGGGATAGATGCGATAAAGAAGGCAGGCGGGGAAGCCTTCAAGTTTTGTTATCAATGTGGACTGTGTGATGCTGTTTGTCCGTGGAATAGGGTTAGGACCTTCAGTATTCGCAAGATGGTCCGACAGAATACGTTTGGTTTGGCTGAGATAGAGGGTGAAGACACATGGCGTTGTACTACCTGTGGAAGCTGCCCTCAGCGGTGTCCGAGGGGAGTAGGAACGATAGAGGCTAGTCTATCTTTGCGCAGGATTGCCTGGGGAGCGGGAATTTCTCCTGCTCCAATCCACACCGTAAATGTAAGCCTGGGTGCTGAAGGCAACCCCTTGCGTGAAGCACGAGAAAAGAGGGCAGATTGGGCAGAAGGTCTGTCTGTAAAAACGTTCACCGAGGGGACAGAAGTTTTGTATTTTCCCTGCTGCTACCCCAGCTATGACTCAAGGTTAAAAAAAGTAGCTATTGCCACCGCCAATATCCTTAACAAGGCAGGGGTAGATTTTGGGATATTGGGTTCCAAGGAGAATTGCTGCGGAGAAAGTATCCGCAAGACAGGTGATGAGGAATTATTCAGGCACTTAGCCAGGGAAAACATCAAAACCTTTATCGATAATGGAGTGAAGAAAATCCTTGTTTCTTCGCCCCATTGCTACCACACCTTCAAAAACGAGTACCCCGAATTTAAGGTCAACTTTGAGGTAATTCATGTCTCTCAGTATTTATTCGAGCTTATTAATGAGGGTAGGCTTGAGCTCACCAAGGAATATGGTAAGAAAATTACTTATCATGACCCATGCTACCTGGGTCGGCATAATGGCATATATGACGAACCCCGAGAGGTCTTAAAGAAGGTACCCGGCTTGGAACTGATTGAGATGGCTGAGTCGCGGGAAGATAGTCTCTGTTGCGGAGGAGGAGGGGGCGGGATTTGGATGGACGTTCCAAAGGGCGAAAGATTCTCTGACCTCAGATTAGAGCAAGCTATTGAGGTTGGGGCTGAGGTGCTGGTTACCTCCTGCCCATATTGCATCACCAATTTTGAGGATAGCAGGTTAAGCCTAGAGGATACTGAAGTCATAGAGATTAGAGATATTACAGAAGTTATTCAAGAGGCGATTTAGAGAAGCAAAGAAGCTAAACATGAGGGAAGCGATTGGTGAATTGGTGATGGAGGGTGTCGCTCCAGACGTATTCTGCGATTGCTCTCGACCGTTAGTACCCATAATCAGGGGCATATCAGACCTGATATGAATGGTAGAAAATGGAAAAAGAACCAATTGAAGGACAGTTTGTTGATAGTCCCGGAGAAAGTAATATCGGCGATGTTATGGTTGTCGGTGGAGGCATCAGCGGTATTCAAGCCTCCCTTGACCTGGCTGAGATGGGCTTTAAGGTTTACCTGGTTGATAAATCACCGGCTATTGGCGGCAAGATGGCCCAGCTTGATAAGACCTTCCCCACCAATGACTGCTCTATGTGCATTGAATCTCCTAAGTTTATTGAATGTGATAGGCATCCCAATATAAACATCCTTACCTATACTGAGGTTGACAGGGTGGACGGGGAAGCAGGCGACTTCAAGGTAACCCTGATTAAAAAGCCCCGATACATTATAGAAGATGTATGCCGGGGTTGTACTACCTGTACCGAGTACTGCCCGGTCAAGATTCCCGATAAATACAATCAAAACCTGTCTGATAGTAAATGCACCCATATATACTTCTCTCAGTCGGTTCCGCTGGTCACCTATATAGACCCTGAAACCTGCCTTTTCCTCAAAGACGGGAAATGCAACATTTGCGTAGGAGTCTGTAAGAATAAGGCCATAGACCTTCACCAAAAGGAGGAGAAGGTGGAAATAGAGGTAGGGGCGGTAATTCTGGCTCCGGGCTATGAGGCCTTTGACGCCAGGCTGAGGGGTGATTATGGCTACGGAAAGATGCAGAATGTGGTAAGCGGTCTTGACTTTGAACGGATATTATGTTCCACCGGTCCTTACGAAGGTGAGATAAGGCGCCCTTCTGATGGAAAGCACCCGAAGAAGATAGCCTGGATTTCGTGTGTCGGTTCCAGACAGGTTATCCCGGGCGGCAACAGCTATTGTTCCGCAGTATGCTGCACCTATAGCCAGAAGCAGGTGATTCTGGCCAAAGACCATGACACTGAGATTGAGGCTACTATATTCCATAACGATATCCGGTCATTTGGCAAGGACTTTGAGCGATTTTATCAAAGGACGGAGAACCTTCCCGGCATCAGGTTTATAAGAAGCTATGTATCAATAGGCAAAGAGCTGCCAGAAAGCAAGAATGTAACCATAAAATACTCTACTACTGATGACGGAGTAAAGGAAGAAGAATTCGACATGGTGGTATTAGCCGTTGGCTTGAACCCTCCTGATGATGTGGAGGAATTGGCTGATAAGTTCGGCATCGAACTCGATTCTCACAGATTCTGTAAAACTAATCCGGTTAATCCTATTGAGACCTCCCGCCTGGGAATTTTTGTCAGCGGAGCCTTCCGGGGTCCTATAGATATCCCCGAGTCGGTAATGGCCGCCAGCGGGGCTGACGCCCTTTGCAGCCAACTCCTGGCCTACCGGCGAGGGAAGCTGGCCAGAGAAAGGGTATATCCACCGGAAAGGGATGTCTCGGGAGAGGAACCAAGGATAGGGGTCTTTGTCTGTCACTGTGGAGCTAATATCGGAAGAGTGGTAGATGTTCCTTCGGTAGTGGAATATGCTCTGACCTTACCTAATGTTGTCCACGCTCAAGAAGACCTCTTTACCTGTTCTACTGATGCTGCCCAACGGATAGCCGACGCCATCAAAGAAAAGGGGCTCAATCGTGTGGTTGTCGCCGCTTGTACCCCCAGGACACATGAGCCGCTATTCCGGGACACGCTTCGCGAAGGAGGAATTAATCCATACTACTTTGAGTTTGCTAATATAAGGGAACATTGCTCCTGGGTTCATTCTCGAGAAAAGGAAGCCGCCACCCGAAAGGCAAAGGATATAGTACGGATGTCGGTAGCCAGGGTTGCCCTTTTACAGCCTTTACAGGAATTCCAGCTACCGGTCGACAAAAGGGGGTTGATAGTCGGGGGAGGTATAGCCGGAATGACCAGCGCTCTGAGCTTAGCCAACCAGGGATTTGAGGTTTACCTGGTGGAAAAAGATACCGAATTGGGGGGAATAGCTCGCAGAATTCATTTCACCCTGGAGGGGATGGATGTTCAGGCTTATCTGAGGGATATTATCCGCAAGGTTTACCAGCACCCCTTAATTCATGTATCTACTGATGCTACCATCACCGAGGCTTCCGGTTATGTGGGGAATTTCATAACCAAGGTAAAGTCTGGAGGAAGGGTCAGGGAGATACACCATGGAATAATCATCATCGCTACCGGTGCTGAGGAATATAAACCCACCGAATACCTTTACGGGCAAGATGACAGGGTATTTACCCTGTTGGAGTTAGAAGAGCAAATCGCCAAAGGGGAAGCCAGGGTGGTTAACGCCGAGAGCCTGGTGATGATTCAGTGTGTGGGTTGCCGGCAGGAAGACAGAAATTACTGCAGCCGGGTGTGTTGTAATAATGCTGTAGCCTGCGCCTTGAAACTGAAAGAGAAAAACCCCCAGATGGATATCTACATTATCTATCGGGACATGAGAACTTATGGGTTTGCCGAGGAATATTACCGGGAAGCGGCGGACCGGGAGGTGAAGTTCATTCGCTATGAGCCGGATGATAAACCCCAGGTGGAAGCCGCCCAAGAGGGTGGCAAGCGTATTCTAAGGGTTACCGTGACCGATCCTGTTTTAGGTAAAAAGATTGCTCTAGATGCCGATGCCCTTGCTTTAGCTGCCGCTGTTATTCCTTCAGCAACCAATACTGAAATATGCCGGTTATTCAAGGTACCTCTGAACCCGGATGGTTTCTTCCAGGAAGCCCATGTAAAACTACGGCCCGTTGATTTTGCTGCCGATGGCGTTTTCCTGTGCGGGACGGCTCACTATCCCAAGCATATACCAGAATCGATTAGCCAGGCTTACGGAGCTGCTGGCCGGGCGGCAACTATTCTTTCCAAGGATTCAGTCACCGCCTCCGGTGCTATTTCTGAAGTAAATGAGAATGAGTGTATAGCATGCGGGGCTTGTATTTCGGTTTGTAAGTATGGTGCTATAGAGTTTCATGACACACCACAAGGCAAAAAAGCCAGGGTTATTCCTGTCCTCTGTAAGGGAGATGGTCTGTGTAGTTCGAAGTGTCCAGCGGGGGCTATTTCCGCGAAACACTATACAGACGAGCAGATCTTTGCTGAAATTGACGCGGCGGTTCCGGCCCTTGTAGAAGTCCACTAATAAACATAGTAGGGATTACTGCCTTGGGAGTGAGCTAAGAATGGTTTTGAGGCACGAGTTTGAGCCAAAGATTTTAGGATTTTTGTGTAACTGGTGTTGCTACGCAGGGGCGGACCTTGCTGGAGTTTCTCGGTATCAACACCCCACTAATATGAGGATAATAAGAGTGATGTGCTCCGGCAGAGTCGACCCGGCATTCATACTCCGGGCTTTCTCAAATGGAATTGACGGGGTGTTTGTCGGCGGTTGTTGGCTTGGCGAATGCCACTATGTTACGGAAGGAAATTACGCTGCATTAAGCGTGATGCATCTATGTAAAAAACTATTGGAACAGATAGGGGTGAACCCCGAAAGGTTGAGGCTTGAATGGGTATCTGCCGCTGAAGGAATCCGTTTCGCCGAAGTTATTACTGACTTCACCAAGAAGCTAAAGGAATTAGGACCCCTTGGGATAGATGAAAATGGATTAAAGTTAAAATTTGAAGCGGTTAAAAGTTTGGTCCCTTACATTAAGCTGGTGGAAAGGGAGCGGCTGAGAGTACATTTTGATACAGAAGATGAATATGACAAGTTTTTCACCAGTGAAGAGGTAGATAGATTATTCCGTGAATTAATTGTAGATAAATTGACAATAAGCCAAATTTTGTTACTCTTGCGAGAAAGACCCCTTTCAACTGGAGAAATCTCTGAGATTTTGGGCTTAAGTCCGTCTGAAGTATCAAGATACCTTAACAGTTCAGCAAAAGAAGGATTAGTCTGGTTCGACGAAATCCAGAAGTGCTTTGTTCCCGCCTGAGTTGAGAGAGCAGGAAGAAGATTAGGTGAAAGAAAGAAAAAAAGTTAAGACAGCGGCCACGGCTAACGGTAAAATCGATCAGATTATAGATAAATATCAGGGCGATGCCAGTGCGCTAATACAAGTATTACTGGAGATTCAGAGCGAAAATCATTGGCTTCCTAAGGAAGCATTAGAGAAGGTCAGTAAGAAATTAGAAGTACCTTTAAACCAGATACAGCATGTAGCTACCTTTTATAAAGCCTTTAGTTTAGTTCCTAGAGGGCGTCATGAAATTCAAATATGTATGGGCACTGCCTGCCACATTCGCGGTTCGCCACGTGTCCTCGACACGGTTCAAGACCTGACTGGAATCAGACCTGGCGAAACGGACCTGGATTTGAAGTTTAGCCTGGAGACTGTTAACTGCCTCGGTTGTTGCGCCATGGGGCCAGTGATGGTAGTTGATGGAAAGTACCACGGAAAGACAGTACCAGCCAAGATAGAAGACGTGTTGAAAAACTATGATTAAGGGAAAGTTATGCCAAGGATAAACTCGCCTGCTGAATTGGAAGAACTCAGGAAAGGCATCCTGTCGAAGAGAGATCCCAATAAACCTTGCATTACACTCTGTTCTGGAACTGCTTGCCATGCTTCTGGTAGCGAAGAAGTTGCGGCGAGCATTGAAGAGGAGATTAAAAAACAAGGACTAAGTGCCAAGGTAGACTTCAGGAAGACTGGTTGTCATGGCTTTTGTGAGAAAGGCCCTATTATAGTTATTCACCCTGAGAAAATATGTTACTTACAGATAGAGCCTAAGGATGTTCCTGAAATTATCTCCCAGACTATAAAGGAAAAGAAGGTCATAGAGCGTTTGCTCTACACCGACCCCGGCACCAATGAAAAGATAATTCATGAATTTGAAATTCCCTTCTACAAGAACCAGGAGCGGCTTGTTTTCGGTTCCAACGGAGAGATTGATCCTGCGAGCATCGATGACTATCTGGCGCTCGGCGGTTATTCTGCTCTAGCCAAAGCCCTTTCCCAGATGACCTCTGAGCAAGTATTGGAAGAAGTTAAAAAATCTAATCTGAGAGGGAGGGGAGGTGGTGGCTTTCCTGCCGGCAGGAAATGGGAGGAGTGTCGCAATGCCCCTGGTGAGATAAAATATGTGATAGTCAATGCCGACGAGGGAGACCCTGGAGCTTATATGGATAGGAGCCTTCTCGAGGGGAATCCCCATTCAGTTCTTGAGGGGTTGACCATCGGAGCCTATGCCATCGGCTCCCACGAGGGTTATATTTACGTTCGGCAGGAATATCCCCTGGCAGTAGAGAACGTGGGCATTGCTATCCAGCAAGCCAGGGAATATGGTTTCCTCGGGGAAAATATCTTTGGCTCAGGTTTTGATTTCACTATTAAAGTGCACCGAGGAGCTGGTGCTTTTGTCTCTGGTGAATCGAGTGCTCTCATGACGGCAATAGAAGGCAAGGTAGGAGAGCCCAGACCGAAGTATATCCACACCGCTGTCAAGGGCGTTCGGGATAGACCCAGCTGCTTAAATAATGTTGAGACCTGGGCTACTGTGCCCCTTATTATCAGCAAAGGTGCTGACTGGTTTGCTCAACTCGGAACTGAAGGCAGCAAAGGGACGAAGATTTTCTCCCTGGTAGGCAAGGTAAACAATACCGGCCTTGTGGAAGTACCGATGGGTATAACCCTGAGAGATATTATCTATAAGCTGGGTGGTGGTATTCCCGGAGGTAAGAGGTTCAAAGCAGTACAAACCGGGGGTCCATCCGGAGGATGTATACCTGAGGAACAGTTAGACATGAAAGTCGATTTTGATGAGCTCGCCAAGGCTGGCTCGATGATGGGTTCAGGTGGGATGATTGTAATGGATGAAGATACCTGTATGGTTGATGTTGCCAGGTACTTTCTTGATTTCCTCGCCGATGAATCGTGTGGCAAATGCGTCCCCTGCCGTGAAGGTATCAGGCAGATGCTTAAGATTCTGACTAATATCAGCAAAGGAAAGGGGAAAGAGGACGACATCGAGCTTTTGGAGGAGCTATCCGAGGTGACCAGAGATGCCTCACTTTGTGCTTTAGGTAGGACTGCTGCTAACCCGGTTCTAAGCACGATACGCTACTTCAGAGATGAGTATGAGGCACACATCAAGGAGAAGCGCTGTCCAGCTTACGTGTGTAAGGCGCTAATCTCATATTATATCGACCCCGAGAAGTGTCAGGCTTGCATGATTTGTCTCAGGCAATGCCCCGCAGGGGCGATTGCAGGTGGTAAGAGCCAGATACATGTAATTGACCAGGAGAAATGCACAAAGTGCGGGACTTGCTTTGAAGTTTGCCCCCCTCGCTTTGGTGCGGTGAAGAAGATTTCTGGCGAGCCTGTTCCGCCTCCTATCCCTGAAGAAGCAAGAATGATAGCCAGAGAGAGTAAAGGAAAATGAGTGAAATCACTTTACAGATTGATGGAAGAAAAGTTGAAGCCAAGGAAGGGATGACCATTTTGGAGGCAGCACAAAGTGTAGGGATATCTATTCCTACACTTTGCCACCACGAGAAATTAGAACCTTATGGGGCTTGCCGAATTTGCACAGTAGAAATAGAAGCTCGCGGCAGGACAAATCTCGTTGCTGCCTGCCTTTACCCAGTAGAACAAAATTTGGTAGTAAGAACCAGGTCTGAGAAGGTAGATAAAACTCGCAAAGTGCTTCTGGAGCTGATTCTAGCTCATGCTCCAGACGCCGCAGAATTGCAGGATTTGGCTCAAGAGTATGGAGCAGACAAAGCCCGTTTTGAAAAAGAGTCCTCATTTTGTATTCTCTGTGGTCTATGCGTAAGATACTGTGCCGAGGTCAAGAAGAAGAACGCTATCGGATTTGTCGACAGAGGAGTAAGACGGGAGGTAATTTTCATTCCAGAGATAGCCTCTAAGGAATGCTGGAACTGCAAAGAATGTTTTCCGCTTTGCCCTACAGAGGCACTACAGGCAACTTTCCTCTTGACTAAAGCTCTAATGTCTCCCTCGCCTCCTTGCGACCCCGAATCAGAAGAATAGGCAACATCTGAACCCACAGGGAGAGATGCCGTGCTCGGGTAATCCTTGTAGAACCCTCCTCAAGTCCAGCAAGAGTACCTTCATTACTTGTCATCAAGGTGGCTTTTTACGGGGTTTCCCGAACGATTGGTTTTGCTGCTGGCTGGGTAGAAAAATTCCCCTGCCCTTGTTATAATTGCACTTTGCAAATAGCTATAGTTCTGGCGGCTTGCATAGCTGCCCACCTCGGCTAAGATTATAGTCTTCCGCTAACTATAAGGATTGAATTTGGCGAAGAAGTCTGTCATGGTAATCGGTGGTGGTATCGCTGGTATCCAGTCTTCCCTTGACCTAGCCAATATGGGGTTTCAGGTATATCTTGTCGAAAAGACACCCAGCATTGGCGGTAGAATGTCCCAGCTGGATAAGACCTTCCCTACCAATGATTGCTCCATGTGCATCCTTGCCCCCAAGATGATTGAGGCGAGTCGGCACCCCAACATCAGGCTGCTGACCTATTCCGAGGTAGAGGAAGTGGCCGGGGAACCCGGAAAATTCAGGGTTAAAATCAGGGAAAAGGCAAGGTCTGTAGATGAAGAGAAATGCACTGGCTGTGGTGTGTGCATGCAAAAATGCCCTTATAAGACAGATAGCGAATTTGAAGTAGGCTTAGCCAAGAGAAAAGCTGCTTATATTCCTTTTCCCCAAGCCATTCCCAACGTTGCCACCATTGATCCAGATATCTGTATTTATATTAAATCAGAAGGGAAGAAATGCGGAGCTTGTATAAAGTTCTGTGATGCAGGTGCGATCGATTTCTCTCAACAAGATCGAATCATTGAGGTTGAAGTAGGCTCGATAATCTTAGCTACAGGTTTCGACCTCTATGACCCCTCGGCGCTGGAGGAGTACGGATACGGCAAGGTTAAAAATGTAATTACGGCCATGCAGTACGAGCGCATGATCAGCGCTTCAGGCCCTTCCGGGGGACAATTGCAGCGACCATCTGATGGGAAAACACCAAAGAGGCTGGCCTTTATTCAATGTGTCGGTTCGCGGGACACCCATCATAAGCTGTATTGCTCCAGTGTTTGTTGTATGCATGCCACCAAGGAGGCTATTCTGGCCAACGAGCACTATCCTGATTTAAAGGCCTTCATCTTCTATACAGATATGAGAGCGGTAGGCAAAAGGTTCCAGGAATATATCGCCCGGGCTGAGCAGGAGTATAAGGTGACCTACATCAGAAGCCGCCCCAGTAAGATTACGGAAAACCCGGACAACGGGAACCCCATTGTCTGGTACGAGGAGACCACCGCCAGAACCAGAACCAGCATGGAGGTAGATATGGTCGTGCTCTGCCAGGCGTTGATTCCGTCCGGTAGCACAAAAGAGATAAGCGATATGCTGCACCTGAGCCTGAATGATTACCAGTTTATAAATATTCCGGATAGACTGTTTCACCCGGTAGACACGGAAATACCCGGAATCTTTGCCTGTGGCTTCTGCCAGGCGCCGCAGGATATCCCGGATTCAGTGGTCCAGGCGTCAGCGGCTGCGGCCCGGGCGGCCGAGTTTATGAGCAGGAAGGACTAAATGGCGGCACCTCGTATTGGAGTTTTTATCTGCCATTGCGGCACTAATATCGGAGGGATTGTGGATGTCCCCCAGGTAGTAGAGTATGCTAAGAGCTTGCCCTACGTGGCATATGCCGAGGCTAACATGTACACCTGCTCCGAGGAAGGCATCTCTTCCATCAAGAATAATATTAAAGAGCATAACCTCAATCGGGTGGTGGTGGCTTCATGTACTCCCCGAACCCACCAGCCGCTGTTCCGCAATGCCTGCGCGGATGCGGGACTGAATCCGTACCTGTTTGAGTTTGTCAACATCAGAGAACATTGTTCCTGGATTCACATGCAGAACCGGCGGGAGGCTACTGAGAAGGCCAAGGAGCTGGTAAAGATGGGGATAGCCAAGGCCCGGTGGCTGGATGCGCAGGAGGAATTTGAATCTGAGGTGTATCCGGCAGCTATGGTCATTGGCGGTGGCGTTGCCGGAATGAGCGCCGCCCTCAATCTGGCTAACCAGGGTTTTGAGGTGCATCTAGTGGAGAAAGAGCCAAAACTTGGTGGGCGGTTGCTCAAACTCAACCGGATTTTCCCTATCAATAAAGACCCCAGCGAACTGGTCGAGAGTATAGTTAAGACAGTGGAGGGTCACTCCAAGATAAGGCTCCATATGCCGGCTGTGGTCAAAGCTGCCAGCGGATATATCGGTAATTTCGATATCAGCGTGGATGAAGGCGGGAAGGAAGTGAGCTTCAAGGCCGGGGTGATTATCGTAGCCACTGGCGCTCAGGTGCTCAAGCCGGAGCTATATCGCTACGGGGAATTAGCTAACGTGCTTACTCAGCTTGACCTGGAGCAGCGGCTGAAGGATGGCGAGCTGGGAGAGTTCCAGAATGTGGTGATGATTAACTGTGTGGGGGCACGGATACCCGAACGGCTCTACTGTTCGAGGTTATGCTGTATGACTGCCATCAAGAACGCTGCCTTGATGAAGGAAATTAACCCGGAAGCCAAGGTCTACGTGCTGCATAGAGACCTGATGACCTATGGCGTGGAGTTTGAAGAGTACTATAGAGAAGTCAAGGAAGCCGGCGTCAGGTTTATCAGATATACCCCGAGTAACCTCCCACAGGTTATCGGGGCAGAAAGGGTTGAGTCGGTAAGGGTATATGATGAATTAATGGATATGGAGCTGGAGCTTCCCTGTGACCTGCTGGTTCTGGCTACTCCTCTAATTCCCAATGATGATAATGAAGAACTTTCCAGGATGCTGAAGGTGCCGATAGGCGATGGGGGCTTCTTTCTTGAGGCTCATGTCAAGTTGCGCCCCGTTGAATTTGCCATGGATGGCATCTACGTTGGCGGTTCCTGTCGGTGGCCGGCGGATATTCGGGAGAGTGTCGCTCAGGGATATGCCGCCGCCTCAAGGGCAGCGATTCCTTTGAGGCAGGGCCTGGTCAAGGTTGAGGCAATAACAGCTACAGTCGACCCAAAAATCTGCAAGGGGTGTGGGACCTGTGCTCTGGTATGTCCCTTTGATGCTATCGAGCTGAAGGAATCTGAAATAAGAGGGCTTGAAGGTAAGATTGTCTCCGAGGTTAATACCGCCCTGTGTAAAGGCTGCGGGCTTTGTGCTGCGGCTTGCCCTAATGGGGCGATACAGCAAAGAGGCTTTACCGATATACAGCTACTGAGCATGGTTAATGCTCTGAGCGGAAAGAGATAAAATTGCAGGATAGCAAAGAAGTCCAAACCGAATTTAAGCCGAAAATCCTCGCCTTCTGCTGTAACTGGTGTGCCTATGCCGGTGCCGACCTGGCCGGCGTCTCCCGTTTCCAGATGCCAACGGACGTGCGGGTGATAAGGGTGATGTGCTCCGGTCGGGTGCCGCCGGAACTGATAATCAGAGCTCTGGCCAATGGTCTTGACGGAGTAATGATACTCGGCTGTCATCCCGGAGAGTGTCATTATTCAGAGGGCAATTACCTGACCCGAAGGCGGGCGCATGTCCTCAAGAGATTGCTGAGCTACATCGGCATCGAGCCGGAAAGGTTCCAGCTGAGGTGGGTATCGGCCGCCGAGGGCGCCAAATTCTCGGCTGTGGTCAAGGAGACGACAGATAAAATAACGGCGCTGGGTCCCAACAGGTGGGTAGACAAGAGATGAAAGCAACCTCAGAAGAAGTACAGACCAGCGTTAAGAAACTGTTTGAAGATGGCAGCATCGGCCATTTTATCGGCTATGAAACAGGTTCTGATAGCCTGCATGTAACGCCGTGCTTTCTGAAAAGCGGGCAGGCGGCTTCCCGGTTAGTCTGGAACCCTCTCTGTGCCAATAACCTCTCCAAATACTTGCTGGATTTCAAAAACGTTGAGGGGAAGGTAGGTATCATGGTCAAGGGGTGCGATTCCCGGTCAGTGGTGGAGTTGCTCAAAGAGAACCAGATCGACCGGGATAAGGTTTTCATCGTAGGTGTCCCCTGTAGCGGTATTGTGGACAGGGAAAAGTTGTTGGAAGTGCTGGGTATCTCGCCGGCTGAGGTGGTCGCGGTGGAGGATGATGGTGACGCCTTCTTGGTTACCCTCAAGGGGGGCACGCAACGGGTGGATAAGGAGAAGGTGCTACGAGGTGAGTGCCTAGTCTGTAAATATCCTACTCCACTGGTCTACGATGTGCTGCTTGGAGAAGCTGTCTCCAGCCTGCCCTGGGTGGGTGACGATTACAGTCTGATTAAGGAACAGGAGGCGCTATCTTCAGAAGAGAAGGCGCTCCACTGGAACAGGGAGTTAAGCCAGTGTATACGCTGCTACGCCTGCCGCAATATCTGCCCGGTCTGTACCTGCCCGGAATGTATCTTTGATAAAAAGGCGCCGCGCTGGATTACCAAAGCGAACGATGTCTCGGAGAATCTGGTTTATCACCTGGTACGTGCCTTCCACGTCGCCGGGAGATGTATTGACTGCGGTGAGTGCGAGCGGGCATGCCCGATGAATATTCCACTGCGTAGCCTGAACAAGAAGGTGGAAAAGGACTTACTGGAGCTATTTGACTATACCGCCGGGATTGACGTTGAGCAGCAGCCACCACTGACAACGTATCAGGTCGGTGACCTTGATGAGTTTCTCTAGGGGTTGATATGGTAAGGCAGACGAAGAGTAGAATAATCGAAAAGAACAGGCTGACCGAACTGCTGGACAAACTAGCGCAGGACTACTATTTGATTGCGCCGGTGCGGGACAATAACGTTTCCTTCCGGCGGGTGGGATCGGGCAGCGAGGTCACGCTGGACTACATCAACCCGGTGCTGTCTCCCAAGAACGCTTTCTTTCCCCAGACGGAGACCCTCTTCCGGTTTTCCAGGGATGACAGCCGGGGGTCCGGAACAGAGCCAGGTGCCGAAGCAGACCGTGAGCAGGTAATCTTCGGCATCCGTCCCTGTGATGCACGCAGCCTGCGCCTCATGGATATGGTTTTTAACGGGCAGTACAAGGATAGTTATTACCTGAACAGGAGGGAGAAGACGACCCTCATCGGTCTTGCCTGTTTCGACCCCGCCGAGACCTGTTTCTGCCCGACCTTTGGCATAGACCCTGCTTCGGGGGAGGATGTCGATATACTGTTCAGCGACATCGGCGACCGCTATCTGGTAGAGGCATCCACTGAGAAAGGGGCAGCCCTGCTTGACCGGTTTGCCAAATTCTTTGCCGAGCTTCGGGGGGATGAGGAACAGCTCAGAGAAGCCAGGAAAGCCGGGCTTGCCGGGATGAAGAAACTGGATGTCAAAGCTATCGCCGATAAAATGGCACCGCTTTATGAAGGCGATTACTGGGAGAGCATCGGCATGAAGTGCCTGGGATGTGGCATCTGCACCTACCTGTGTCCGACATGTCACTGTTTTGACATCGCTGATGTCAGCCTGGATGAGGGCGGAGAGAGATTCCGCTGCTGGGACAGCTGTATGTTCCCCGAATTCACCCTGATGGCCAGCGGGGAGAACCCCAGACCGAACCGGAAGGCGAGGATACAGCAGCGTTTCTTCCATAAATTTAAGTACTTCCATGATCGGAATGGTGAGTTGGCCTGTGTCGGTTGTGGCCGGTGCCTCAGGTACTGCCCGGTCAACATAGATATTACCCAAATAATAGAAGATGTAACCAGTGGGAAAGCCGGAAATGAGTGAGAATATATATCTGCCGCGTATGGCGACCATCCAGAGCATGAGGCCGGAGACGATAGATGTCACCACCTTTAGGGTGACTATTGATGGTTCGGATGGGGCCGGGAAATTCGAATACAAGTCCGGCCAGTTTGCCGAGGTATCGGTGCTCGGTGTGGGAGAGGCACCTATATCAATTAGTTCTTCGCCGACCCGCCCGGAGGCCATCGAGTTCAGCATCAGAAGAGTTGGGGAGCTGACCAACGCTCTCCACGAGCTTGAGCCCATGGATAAAATAGGTATTCGCGGCCCCTTCGGGAATTTCTTCCCCCTTGAAAAGATGGAGGGGCAGAACCTGCTCATCATCGGTGGCGGCATTGGGCTGGCACCGTTGCGCTCGGTCATCCTCAACGTCTTCGATAATCGGGCAAAGTACGGCAAGATTGATATCATCTATGGCGCCAGGAGCCCACAGGACCTCGTCTTCACCAGCGAATATGAAGAATGGCAGGAGGTGGACAATACCAGACTGCATCTCACCGTTGACCGTGGCGATGAGGAGTGGAAGGGGAATGTGGGGCTGGTGCCGACATTCCTGAAGGAAACCAATCCTTCCCCGGAGAATACTACCAGCATTACCTGCGGACCGCCAATAATGATTAAATTTGTTATTGAGGCCCTGAACGGACTGGGATTCTCCAGTGAGCACATAATCACCACTCTGGAGAGAAGGATGAAGTGCGGCGTCGGTAAGTGTGGACGCTGTAACATCGGCAGTAAGTATGTCTGCCTGGATGGTCCGGTTTTTACCCTTAAACAGTTAGAGGAGATGCCCAGCGACTGATGAAACAAGAAGGAAAAGTTATTGCCGGGAGAGACCCGCTGGCCAAAATCATCGACGAGAAGAAACTATCCCTCTGTGTTGAGTGTGGAAAGTGCGTCGCCAGTTGCCCAATGGCCGAGTTCTATGACAGGTTCTCCTTCTTGTTCTCTGCCCGGGGCATTATCAAAAAGGCGCTGCTGGGGCTAGACATCTTAAAGGACTCGAATATCTGGTTTTGCCTGGAATGTGATGTTTGTGCTCAGCTGTGTCCGGCCGGTGTCAAGTATGCAGAATTTGTCGAAGATATCAGGCAACTCGCCATCAGCGAAGGTATCACCGAGAATTCTGCGGTTTGCCCGCGCTGCGGGCGCTACTATCTACCATTACCGACCGTGGAGCGATTGAAGGAAGTACTGGACGGGAAGGGCCTCAACGGTGAGTTTATCGAACTCTGTCCGCAGTGCCGCCGGGACGATATGGCCGAAAAACTGGCGTTCCCCACGAGTCTGGTGAAGTCAGGGGTGACCCGGCACCACCCCAGATGAGAGTCTCTCGAACGGAACTGTTGTTGCCAACAATATACTACGGGCTTCTGAATCCAGTTTATCCAACTTCCCGTAACATGACCCATGCGAATATTGACACGCTTTCGAAGACAAGTTAATATATACACTTTGATGTACACCCTGAGGGTGCTTGCCTGTCAGAGGAAATCCTGGAGAAATGTCCGCTCTTTGACATGCTACTAATTTCTGATTGCAGAAAGTATTAAAAAGGGGGAAACAAAATGAAGGTCAACAAGGTCTGTGTTGTGGGCGCTGGGGTCATGGGTAGTCAGCTTGCTCAGCTCCTGGCTAATAACGGTTACGAAGTGTCAATGACGGATATTGAAGACAGGTTTGTCCAAAATGGCATGAACGCCATTAAAGGCAATTTAAAGAAGTATTTTGTCGACAAGGGCAAAATGACCCAGGAAGAAGCCGACAAAGTGCTTGGCCGTATTGAGGGTACTACTGACCTTCAACGAGCGGTAGAAGGAGTTCAGGTGGTGATTGAAAGTATTCCTGAGGAGAGGGAGTTAAAGCAGCAGATGTTTAAGCGGCTGGATGAGGCGTGTGCTCCAGAAACAATACTCGCTTCTAATACCTCAGCACTTAGTATTACTGCCATAGGTTCGCTCACCCGGCGACAGGACAGGGTGATAGGGATGCACTTTTTCAACCCGGTAGCGGTAATGAAATTGGTTGAGATAATTCGTGGAGTCAGGACTTCGGACGAGACCTGCCAGGTCATTAAGGATATGTCAGCCAAGCTTGGCAAGGAGACGATTATTGTCAATAAAGATGTCCCAGGTTTCGTTGTGACCAGATTGTTTTTAGTGTTTTGTAACGAGGCAGTTAAGTTGCTTGAAGAGGGTGTAGCCAGTGCTGAGGACATTGATAAAGGGTGCCAGTTAGGACTGGGGCATGCTATGGGTCCATTTAAGTCACAGGACATAGTCAACGGGATACCGGTCGGATTGCATTCCCTGGATTATATGCGAGATGAGCTCGGAGAGTGTTATAGACCTTGTCCAACATGGAGAAGGAAGGTTGAGGCTGGTGAATTGGGTGTGAAGACGGGTAAGGGCTTCTATGACTACAGCCAGCAACAGTGACAACTCTGGGATTGCTCTCAGCAATGAATGGTAAATAGCCTTTGATATAGGAGGTCAAGAATGGCTGGAAGGAATGCTTGTATAGTTGGAGGAGGCATGTGCAAATGGGGTGTTAGGGAGGCAAGTTATATAGATATGGTTCAGGAAGCAGCCAAGGAATGTCTGGATGATGTACCTGGACTTAAGCCAACGAGTATTGACGGTTTGCTTTTTGCCTCCACTTTTGTTGGCAGACGTTCTGTCCAAGCCAATACAGCTCCTGTTGTGGCTGAGAGACTGGGGTTAAAACCGACTTCTATCTGCGCTAGGGTGGACGTCCTTTGTGCAGGTGGGAGCACAGGAATTCTCCTGGCCAAGGGACTCGTAGAGAGCGCAATGTCTGACGTAGTGATGGTGGTAGGCTGTGAAAAACTTTACACTCCTGAGAGATGGCAGGTGCAATACGATGAGATGGCTGCTATAGACCACGACTGGGATGCGCCGCAAGGTATTGGGCCTCCGCCACTATGGTTTGCGATGATTGCCAAGGAACACATGAAACATTACGGGACAAAAAGGGAGCACTTGGGGATGGTTTCCGTAATAAATTATGATTACGGTTATGATAATCCCAAAGGTCACTTTCAAAGGAAACTGACGATGGACGATGTCCTCAATGCAACAGAGATAGCCGCTCCTCTTGGATTATATGATTGTTGTCCATTGACGGATGGCTCTGCGGCAGTAATTATTGCTTCTGAGGAGAAGGCAAGGGAGCTCAGCGATAGGCCACTCGTTTATATCCTTGGAGGAGCTCAAGTATCAGTTCACAGCATAAGTGCTAACTGGCCCGGAGAGCATTTAGGAGATTGGCCCCATTTGAGGCTGGCCGCTAAAAAAGCCTATGCGAATGCGAAAATTAGCTCTGATGAGGTCGATGTTGCTCAGGTACATGATTGCTTTAGCATTTCCGAGATTATCGAGGTAGAGGAGCTAGGATTCTGCAAAAAGGGAGAAGGTGGACCTTTTGTGAACTCAGGGCAGACAAAGCTCGGGGGCGCCATCCCCACTAATACTGATGGTGGTCTTCTTTCCTGTGGGCATCCCTTCGGGGCAACCGGGATTCGTCAGGCTATAGAGATATTAAGGCAACTTCAGGGAAGAGCCGTACACCAGGTCAATAAAGCAGCAATTGGTCTTACACACAACTTGAGCGGCTCCAATGTGGAGCACACGATTGTTATCTACGGCAGAGAGCCCGGAAAATAAAGGAGGCGAAGGATGGCAGCAACATGGATTCCTTTCTTGGAAGGAAGATATTCTCCTACACTGGATATGTGGCCAATCGAGGCTAAGGAGTTTAACCGGATATACAAATTCTACGAAAACCTTCGGGAAGGCAAGTTTACAACAACGAAATGTAAGAAGTGTGGGCGGGTGGCATATCCGCCTCGCGTGATATGCCCTGAGTGTTACTCTGATGAGCTTGAGTGGATCGAGTTGCCAAGGAAAGGCAAGGTGGTAGTTGCCGTAGAGAAATGGGGAGGGGTCCCCATATGCTACGAGCCACCCTTAATTGATGCCTGGATTGACCTGGGCGAAGATAGTCCGGTCAGGCACATACTCAGTCGGATGATAAACTGCCCCCCAGAAACTCTCAAAGAAGGTGATGAAGTTCAGCTTGTAGTATTTGATGTTCCAGCCCACCCGATAGAACTCAAAAAAGAAACAATAAAGGCAGAGAGGGTATTTTTTGCCTTTGAGCCTGTTAAGAAATAGGCTAAGTACTGGACAGAGGGTGCCCTTGCCTCACCCTCCAGAAATTATAACTATTATATGCAGCTCATCTCCGTCCTTAACTGGCTTAGCCAGTTCCTCTGGGTAGGAGCTTTCCATGTTAACATAGATTTCAACGAGTCTATTTAACTTACCATCCTTTTCAAACAGCCATTGCCTGAGCCCAGGAAACCGGGCAACTAACTGCTCAAGACACTGACCAACAGTACTCCCGTTAACTTCAACCACGTCCTGACCATTAGTATGCTGCGATAAGAAGGGATGGATGTTTATCTTAACGCTCACTGCTTCCCTTACCTTTCAAATCGCCACGATGCTCACAGCTTAGGTCTTGCTTTAGTCCAGACTCATTATACCCGGTTCATTTCTGGCAAGTATATCTACTAATCACCCTCGCCCCTCTGGTACCAATGCTCTGGTTCCGACGACTGGAAGGCTCCCTTGAGCGACCTTGCTTCCCACTAGAAAAGCGAGTCTTGCCCTTGACGTAATACTTACGCAGGTGGTGTTTCTTTTGCGTGAGGTCTGTACTATACAGAGGCTATGGCTGCGGCAACCTTCCGCAGTGTCCCTGAGAATTTGTCTGCCATTGCTACCTGCTTCTCAATGCTCTGCTCACTGGCATCCGCATATTGTACGGCATTTACTTCACAGAACTTGACACAGAGGGGGTCGCCATCACAGAAGTCACACTTTATTACCTTTTGAGCCAGGGGATCAAATGCCATACCACCAAAGGGGCAGATAGCAACACACATCCGGCAGCCAATACATATATCATAATCAACCATTACTCTATTTAGGTTCTCGTCGCGAGAAATAGCCTTTACCGGGCATATTGCCTGGCAGGGAGCTGATTCACATTGTTGACAGGCCATGGGGACATATCGTCCCTCTTGCTCCCACTTGATTATTTTTATCCGACTTCGGGCAGGATTGACTACACCTTCGTGTTTTACAGCACAAACCTGCTCACATATTCGGCAACCAGTACACTTCTCATAATCTATCACTAGAACCTTTGCCATTAAATAGTCCTCCTTAGAGCATGTTGCAGATGCTAGAGCATATGAGATGGCTCTTTATCTATACCCAGTTTCTTCAGGGTCTCCGGGCGGGGAACTCCATTCTCATCCCAGCCATGATGCTCGTAGTATTCGTCTATCATCTTGGTCATCTTCTCTCTGTCTATCGTCTTGCCACAAGCGGCAGGTACACCTCGTGTAGTTGGCTCGTCATAGTATCGGTCAGCCAACCAGTCATCCTTTCGGGTTAGCCCTTCCCTGATGTTGAACAGCCTTTCTATGGTATAACACCTGTCAGCAACGTTCCAGATATCAAGCGGTGATAACTCTAGCCCCGTGTTGTAGTAGAGTAGTTTAGACCACTCCTCAAAGTTGGGGAAGTTCGGTCCAAGGAATATGGTGTGGTACTTACATATACCAAGGCAATCCACTGCCTCATAGCACGTCTCTTGCCATCTTACCATCCAAGGTTTCCCGTCATAGTCTTTCCAATGTGAGGTTAGCGGACCATCATAGGGAACTGGCTGACTATATATTCTTCTCAGCACTGGTTCTGGCAACCCGTAAAGGTCAATTGCTGGTCGGCCCCTGAGGTGGTCAGAGCCCCTGGAGGCAACAGCGACATTAAGAGCCAGGGCCGGTGTTGCTCTCTCATCCGAGTGAAGGTTGCTCATCCCTTTTACATGAATTAAATATTTAATAGAATTTTTGCCTATTTTCTTGGCGGCTCGTAGTGGTCCTTCAGCCAGGATATCACCCAGTCCTTCTCTTCGGGCAATACGGTGTATCATCTCATTAAGTGCTTCAGCATTACCGAACCTTAGTTCCAGGCCTCCGGTATCCTTATCAGTAAGGATTCCCGCTTCATACAGTTCCATTGCCCAGGCAATCATGCTTCCTGCCTCCAGACAGTCTATACCATACGTATTTAACAGGTGACTACCTGATAACAGGGCAACCAGATCGGAACATCCTGTCTCTGCGGTTAAGGCACCCTGCACTGTATACTCAGGCCCCTCATCATAAACACCAGCATATTCACCTGATGGAATAATATATTTGGCTCGGCAGTGAACCTGACAGCCAAAACAACTGGCATAGCCGGTCGCGTGTTCATCAATCGCTTCAGGCTCAATGGCATCACAGTTCTCAAATTGATTAGTCTGGAAGTTTCTAGTCCTGATTCCGCCCCAGGAATTAGTTGCTCCCCAGATAAATGGCGTGCCTAATCTGCCCTGTGTCTTAGATACCTTGGCAGAGACTACCATGTCAATTATATGCTTATTATATTCCAGGGCTTCAACGGGGTGCGCTATTTTTATATCCATAGTACCTCTCACTGCTATTGCCTTGAGGTTCTTGGAGCCGAGGAGTGCACCCATCCCCGTCCTGCCGCCGGCATTTTTAAGTCCAGTCATAACATTGGCAAATCTCACCAGATTTTCACCGGCTATGCCAATGGTTAATACCTTTATATCTCTATCGCCCAGTTCTTCCCGAATAATTTGTCGGGTCTCACTGATATCCTTTCCCCAGATGTTTGAGGCATCCCTTATTTCAATTTCACCATTGTGAATCCACAGATAGACGGGCTTCTTTGCCTTTCCTTTTATTACCAGATGGTCAAAGCCAGCAAATCTCATCTCCGGGGCAAAGAAACCGCCCATGTTGGTACTGCCGACATAGCCGGTAAGCGGCGACTTGCCACCAACATGGGTTCTGGCAGAGGCAGAGGCTAGAGTACCGACCAGAATCCCGGCGCTAACAAAGGCCACATTATCCGGTCCCAGGGGGTCAACCCCGGGTTTTATATGGTTGTACATCAAATACATATCCAGCCCTCTACCACCGAGAAACTTCTTTCGCACCTCGATGGGAATAGGCTTTGTCTCAATTTCACCTGTAGTTAGATTAATATAAGCTATCTTTCTATTTAGGGCCATGTCTACTTCTCCCTCTTTCTCGTTTTAGTTTTAGCTGTGGCTTCTATGGTCAGTCGCCTGTTTACATCCCAAACCGGTCCCCTTATCCTGGGAAAGTCTGGCCATAGCCAGGTTATGCGCCACTCAAAGTCGCAATGAGGACACTTATATGTTTTTGACCCCTTTGGTGGTGTAATCCTTTCCATGCAGTTCATACACCTGACCTGACCTGTCGATCGACCTCTGGCTGTGATTTCGGCTGTTGTTTCTCTATCCAACATAACCTCCTCTTCACTCGAATTCTTTCCGATATGTCATATCACATTATCCTAAAGGCTGTCAAGGCAGGCCCTGGCATATGCGCCAGGAACCTCTCATAAGGCCCAGACAGTCCATCTGTATCTCAAGGGGTCCACTCCCATTGACATCGCTACTCGCCTGGGACATGACCTCTCCTCTGTGGAGCGCTACCTGGATGATTTTTGTGTGTTGATGATGGGGTTGGGTGGCGGCTACTCTACAGCCCGTATCGCCTGCAACACCAGAGTGAGGGAGAAGCTGGGGGAGGAATACGCCTTCTCTACTACAGGTACTCCTCCCTTGCCGAATATGCCTCCATCATTGCCCGGCTTCGGGAGCGCCAAGCCTCTCTGCTCAAAAAAAGCCTTCTGGAGGGGGAAGAGACTGGGCCGACACCGGGCAGCGCAACGTGATCCTCGAGTTGTGGACGAGAGAGGAAATACAAGAGAAAAACGAACTTCCCTGTCTCAGCCTGGAACTTCAGGTCACTATTATAAAGGCCGTAATTCGTAAGATACTAGTAACTTAGTATCTATCACGCCGTCTACCTCCTCCGCCAAACCCGCCGCCGCCGCCGCCGCCGCCACCGCCATAGGGCCTCCTGCCACCACCTTCGTCGCGAGGGCGTGCCTCACTAACACTGAGCGTCCGCTCCCCCAATGATGTTCCATTAAGCCCGTTGATTGCAGCCTGGGCCTCAGATTTCGTTGCCATCTCAACAAACCCAAAACCTCTGGATTCGCCGCTGTACCTATCCTTAATGACGTTTACCGATGTGACTTGCCCAAAAGCCTCAAATGCCTGGCGCAATTCATCCTCGGCAACCTCGCGAGATAAATTGCCTACATATATATTCACAATATTAACCCCCTTTCAAATTTTATAGCCTTACCCTTCGTGCAGCCAAACTTTTTAAAACACGCTGAATTTTTCTGCTTCTAAACCTTCGGGGGTTGGGTTTGGTTCCAGCCCCCTTTGAATCCAGCTGCATTAAATTATTGCTGACTGTCCAATTTAGTCTTGCTGTAGCACTCACTACAATATACTGGCCTGCCCTCTCGAGGCTCGAAGGGCACTTCACAGTCTTTACCACACTCATTACATACTGCGGGATGCATTTGGCGGCTAGATCTGTAACCGCCGGAGCTATCGTACTGGGCTCTCTTTGCTTCACGGCAAGCAGGGCAACGCTTGGGCTCATTAGTATATCCCCTACCAGCATGGAACTCCTGCTCCTCAGCAGTAAAGGCGAATGTAGCACCACACTCAGAACATTGTAGCGTTTTTTCTGTAAATCCCATTGGATGACCTCCTTTCTTATAATACTTGGCTCGAGTTTCGGTCATCCAACGTTCGCGCGTGAGCCCGGAAGAGCTTTCACAGAGACGTGATAACCTACGCTTATAACCACTAATTTAAGTATAATAAAACGCTGGGAAAATTGCAACTATTGGAAGTCGCTGCCTGAGCATTTTTATCTTGAAGCATCACTAATTATAAAATTATAGACTGGCTGCGAGAGGTAGCATGGAGCAATGAGGGACGTGTATAAAGGAAAACTAAAGTTGAAATTCCTGGGATGTCTGGTAGGGACTGCAATCGGCGATGCTTTGGGCGCCGGGCGGGAAGGAAGGGGAATGTCCAGAAGCGAGGATATCGTTTCCCTTGCTGAAAAGCTGGAGCAGCTAATTTACACCGATGATACTCACATGACCATCGGCATTGCCGAATCCCTGATAGAAAGCAAGGGCTTCAATGGAGAACACATGGCACAAAGCTTCATAAAAAATTATGAGGCTGAGCCGTGGCGTGGCTACGGGCCGGGACCCCCCAGAATTTTTGGGATGATAAAGAGCGGCGAGGCTTGGTATAGCGCCGCAAATAGACTTTACCGGGGCGGCTCTTTTGGGAATGGCTCAGCCATGAGAGTAGCGCCAGTAGGACTTCTGTATTCCCGTAACCTGGAGAAGCTAAGG
>Ga0209979_1000992_pt1 | contig 33618 bp, 30 predicted proteins | sample AnhtaG_FD_183114 | JGI IMG/M metagenome (GOLD analysis project Ga0209979, IMG submission 183114) | Deep subsurface microbial communities from Anholt, Denmark to uncover new lineages of life (NeLLi) - Anholt_01485 metaG (SPAdes) (version 2) | ecosystem: Environmental > Aquatic > Marine > Oceanic... | reverse complement strand
CTAACCCCTTGTAAGAGAGCACCTTGGTCATCGCCGAGGCAAGGGTGGTTTTCCCATGATCCACATGACCTATGGTCCCCACGTTCACATGGGGCTTGTCCCTTACGAACTTCTCCTTAGCCATCTACCTTCTCCTTTCGCTTATGGAGCCCACGCCCGGATTTGAACCGGGGACCTCATTCTTACCAAGAATGTGCTCTACCGCCTGAGCTACGTGGGCCTGTTGGATATTGAAAAGTAAAGGTTGGATATCGCCTTTTCCAACTTCTGGTCTGTAGAGTGGGCAGGGGAGGATTCGAACCCCCGAAGGCGTATGCCAACTGATTTACAGTCAGTCCCCTTTGGCCACTTGGGTACCTGCCCTCGCTGAAAGTGATAGTAGTTTAACCCTCCATGGTAGCCTTGTTAAGGTCCTAGGTTTGTAAGCCAACGGTGGGATTCGAACCCACAACTGGCGGTTTATCCATTCGCACGCCTTCAGCGTGCTCAGGATCCTGAGCGCAAGCTGGCGGGAGGAATCGAACCTCCAACCGGCGGTTTACAAAACCGCTGCTCTGCCTTTGAGCTACGCCAGCGAAGCGAAGGACAAAACCGCTGCTCTACCCTTGAGCTACATCGGCTTTAATTCAATAATTATACCCACTAACCCTTCCTTGGTCAAGTTCAGCCCCACCGCCAGGTGGTGCCTCCTGGCCCATCCTCTAGGATGACGCCTAGTTTGCTCAGTTCCTCCCGGATCTTGTCTGACAACTGGTAGGATTTGGCGGCTCGCAACTCGTCACGAACGCTCACCAAGAGGTCGATGAAGGGTTTGATGGCTATCCCTTTGGCCTCGGCCTCCAGTTTCAGGCCCAGGACGCCGGCCAGTTCCTTTAAGCCCTCTTGAGCGGCGAAGAAGGTCTCATCTCCTGCCCCTTCGTCTCTGGCTTGGTTAATGGCCCTCGCCAGGTCGAACAGAGTAGCCAAAGCCTGAGCGGTGTTAAGGTCATCGTCCATCGCCCCCTGAAAGGCCCGGTGTGTCTCTTCTACCTTTGGGGCTAGTTCTGGGGAGACCGGGCCATCTTCCCCGTAAGGCGGCCTGAGGGCGGCGCGCAACCGTTCCACTCCTCGCTCCGCGGCCAATACCCCCTCCTCCGACCAGGTGAGGGCGCTCCGATAGTGGGAAGAGAGGATGAAGAGGCGGATAGCATCGGGGCTATACCTCTCTAACGCCTCCTGGAGGCTGACGAAGTTAGCCAAATGGCGGGTCATCTTCTCCTCTTCCTCCGAGGGACGGAGCAGCCCGTTATGCACCCAATATTTGGCGAAGGGCACCTTCCCCGTGCAGGACTCCGATTGGGCGATCTCGTTCTCATGGTGGGGGAAGAGAACATCCTGTCCTCCGCCATGGATATCGATCTGCTCTCCTAAAAACTTCATAGCCATGGCCGAGCATTCGATGTGCCAGCCCGGCCGCCCCGGGCCCCAGGGGCTATCCCAACTCGGCTCGCCGGGCTTGGCCACCTTCCAGAGAGCGAAGTCCATAGGGTGCTCCTTGCGGGGATCGACCTCTATGCGAGCCCCGGCTTGCATCTCTTCCAGGGTGCGGCCTGACAGTTTGCCATAGTCGGGATCGCTTGCCACTCTGAAATAGACATCCCCATCTATCACGTAAGCGTGTCCTTTGGCGATCAAACCTTGGATGATCTCGATCATCTCGCCGATGACTTTGGTGGCTCGAGGGTGGTGATGGGCTCGCTTAACGTTGAGGGCATCTATCTCGGCGAAGAAGCGCTCGATATACCTTTCGGCTAACTCGTTGACCGAGATGCCCAGAGCCTGAGCGGTCTCTATGATCCGATCCTCGATGTCGGTGAAGTTTTGGACATGTTGGACCGTGTACCCTCGGTACTCCAAGTAGCGGCGGAGGACGTCGAAAACGATATAAGACATGGCATGGCCTACATGGCAGGGACCGTAGAGGTTAGGCCCGCAGACGTACATACGAACTTCTTTATCTTTAGAGGGGATAAACTCCTCTTTACGTCGGCTAAGGGTGTTATAGATCTGCATATCTCACCTCTCTGGGATGGTCTTGCCTAAGGCCAGGGATGCCAACTAGGCATCCCCCAGACAGGTGCAACGGGAGATCCTTAGAAGGTTGGCCAATTTTGCTCCCCTTATCTATCTTACCCTTCGGTTGGAGGCACCGTCTTAGCCTTGCGCCGCCACCACCAGTTCTACCACCAGAGGGATGGGCATCTTACCCGTATTAATGACTAAGTCGAAGAGGGTGGGATCCAGCCATTCCACCCTATGATACCGCCTCAGGTATTCTCGGCGGGTTTGGTCGCTGGCTTTCACCCGGGCTGTCGCCTCGCGAGGCTCCAGCCCCTCCCGTTCCATCATCGTCTCCACCCGCTGCTCGAAGGGGGCTACCACTTGGAGGTGGAGAGCCTGGGGGAGATCGCGCAACAACACCTGGCTGCCTCTCCCCACGATAAGCACGTCGCCGCCCTTGGCCAGATCCCGGATCACCATCCCTACCATGTGAACGTAGTCGTCCATGGTGGCCGCGAAAGGCGGGATGGCCGGGCTGAGGATGCCCCCAAAGGGCACCGGTATAGAGGCCGCCGGCTCCCGCAGGGAGGCCTCTGGCGTAGGGGGGATGGGGGGCATGCTCTTCATGCTATTCAGGATGCGCTCGATAACACTCCGCTGCCCCTCGTATTCCATCTCTCGAAGGGCCACCTCTGGCACACCAGCCTCTCGGGCGGCCTGGCGGATTATCTCCCGATCCACGAACCGTAGCCCCAGCGCTTCAGCCACCCGAGCGCCGATCTCGCCTCCGTGGCTCCCCAATTGCCGGGAAACGGTTATCATGGTCATTCTAAGACCCCTTCTCCTCCCGACGGGCGAAGATCATCCGCCCGGCAACCGTCTGTAGGACCCTGGTGACTACGACATCTATACTACTACCTATGTATTGACGCCCATTCTCCACTACCACCATGGTCCCATCGTCTAGGTAGCCTACGCCTTGTCCTGGTTCCTTGCCCTCTTGAAGAATGTGTAGCCGTAACGACTCGCCGGGCAGGTAAACCGCTTTCACAGCGTTGGCCAACTCATTGATGTTCAAAACCCGCACGCCTTGCAGTTCCGCCACCCGGTTAAGGTTGTAGTCGTTGGTGACGATGGGACAACGGAGGGTTTTGGCTAACTTCACCAGTTTCCCATCCACATCTCTGATGTCCTCCACATCCATGTCGGTGATACGGATGGGCACGACCGATTCCTTCTGGAGTTTGTTCAGCATATCCAGGCCCCGCCTTCCTCGATTCCGCCTCAGGGTGTCGGGGGAGTCGGCGACGTATTGGAGTTCATCCAAGATGAAGCGGGGAACGAGCATCGTCCCTCCGATGAAGCCGGTCTGGCTGATGTCAGCGATGCGGCCATCTATAATGACGCTAGTGTCCAGGAGGACGGAAGGGCCGTCGGGGCGGGAGAGGATCTCTTTGGAGAAACGGCTGCCGATGATCCCCATCAGATCTTCCTCCCTTATGACTAGGACGACGACCCCCAAGAAGCCAAAGAGGAGGCTGGAGATGAGGGGCGTCACTTTCCCCCAGGGGCTGGGAAGGTTGGAGAGGGCGTAGGCGAAGGGGAGGGATATCACTAGACCGATGGCTAGGCCCAGCACGCCAGCTAAGAGGTGACGGGCTGGGATCTGCTTGATCTGGCCTCGAAACCAACGAAAAGGCCTGAGGATCAGCCAGGGGGTAGCCAGGAGTCCCAACGCTCCCCCGGCCAGGATGAAGGAGAGGTAATAGCGGATAAATGATGGCGTATGGATTTCACCCGTCCTCTTGCCTAGGAAATCGGCTAGGAGCCAACCGAGAGCACCAAAGAAGATCATGCCTATTAGGCGAGCCATAAGTTCTAACCTCATTTTCATCTCCTTTCAATAAAAAGAGTGTACCTCTAAGTACACTCGAGACAGCGTTACTACTATGCTAGGAAGCTCCTCTCCAACGCCCCTTCAACCCCTATGAAGAAGCCTCCATATCCATCAGGCTATCGATAATGAGTCCTCGCTACCTCGTTGCTCTCGTAAGTACCTAGGGATAAAAGCACTCAGATTATCTATCTACCACAGAGGTAGAGATGATCACTAATATAATAACATAATGCTCCCCAAAAGTCAAAGCCGACTACCCTAGGGGGTTGTCCTCACCACTTAGCATCTGGCTCACCTTGCCTAAGCTTGCTCCTTAGGCTATCCTCCCCTGGCATGTGGCAGGCAGAGACGTAAGTACACTCTCCCGTAGCTCCTCCCTAAAGCGCTGGATCTCCTGGAGTAGAATCTCCTCTAGAAGATTCACCTCTAACCCATCTCGTGGCATACTTATCTTCAGACTCTCCTTCCAGGATCCTGTAAGGAGAGTCTCAGCCTTTGGGCTCGCCTCCACTTCTAGTGGCGATTTGTGCAAGGTGAGCCTATTCTTTTTCCCTCTCTGTCAAGTGCCAAAAGTGGCACGCATCCTCTGAACCCCGCTCATAGGGCGGGGTTCAGAGATTCAGACCACGAAGGGATTAGCCTTTCCACCTCTCCACCTGGACAGCGCAGACTTTTAACTCTGGGATCTTGGCCACCGGATCCAGGGCCGGATTGGTCAGGAGGTTGGCCGCCGCCTCAGCGAAATGAAAGGTCATAAAGACCACCCCCGGCGCACACTCCTCGGTGGCCTCGACCCGGGCTCTCACCTCCCCTCGACGCGAGGCTATCCGCGCCCAGTCGCCATCCTCTATCTCCCGCTGGGCCGCATCGAGGGGGTTCATACGGATCCGCTCTTCAGGCACCAACCGTTCCAACCCAGAGACACGGCGGGTCATGGTGCCAGTGTGCCAATGCTCCAAAACGCGGCCTGTAGTGAGGATGAGGGGGTACTCCTCGTCCGTCTGCTCATCGGGTGGCATCTGCTCTACGGGGCTGAAATGGCCTAGGCCGCGAGTGAAGCGACCCACATGTAGTATCGATGTTCCGGGGTGATCGCTATGGGGGCAGGGCCATTGGAGGCCCTCATCTTCCAGCCGCTCGTAACTGATCCCCCCGTATAGGGGAGACAAGCGCGCCGTCTCCTCCATGATCTCCAAGGGGTGGCTATATCCCCATTGGGCAGGGTCCACACCCTCCATCCGCCTGGCTAGGTCGCAGATTATCTCCCAATCAGGTTTGCTCTCTCCCACAGGAGGGATAGCCTGCCTCGACCGCTGCACCCGCCGCTCGGTATTGGTGATCGTCCCCTCCTTCTCGGCGAAGGAGGCAGCCGGTAGCACCACATCGGCCAACTGCGCCGTCTCCGAGAGGAAGATCTCCTGGACAACTAGGAAATCCAAAGCCTCCAACGCCTCCTGCACATGGCGGGAATGGGGGTCGGAGAGGACCACGTTCTCCCCCATGATGTAGATACCCCGGATCTCGCCCTGGGCGGCGGCGTTGAAGATCTCCACTACCGTCAGGCCCGGCTTGCTAGGGAGGCTCTGGCCCCACGCCTCCTCGAACTTCTTCCTCGCTACCTCGTCGGTCACCGGTTGATAGCCAGGGAAGAAGTCATAGAGCGCCCCCACATCGCAGGCCCCTTGGACATTACTATGCCCCCGGAGAGGGTTCACCCCTCCGCCAGGGAGGCCTATATTCCCGGTGAGCATAGATAGATTGGCGCAAGCCAAGACGTTCTGATGGCCGCTGGTGTGCTGGGTGATCCCCATGGCATACAGGAGCGCCGCTGGCTTCGAGGTAGCGTAGATACGGGCCGCCGCGTTAAGGTCTTCGACTTTCACCCCCGTGATCTCACTCACCCGCTCCGCGGTATAAGCCTCTACCACCTCCCCCCAGGCCTCGAAATTCTCCGTCCGTTGGGCGATGAACTCCCTCTCCTCCAGCCCCTCTTTGAGGATGATATGGGCCAACCCGTTAAGAAGGGCCACATCGGTCCCCGGCCTATGCTGAAGATGAAGGGTAGCGTAACGTGCCAGATCGATCTTTCGGGGATCAGCCAAGATGAGCCTGGCCCCACGACCCACGGCCTTTCTCAATTCCAGACCGATGATGGGGTGCTGTTCTGTGGTGTTGGAACCGATGACCAAAAAAGCCTTCGCCTCCGCCAGATCGCCTATGGAGTTGGTCATGGCTCCGCTTCCGAAGGCCGCCGCCAAACCGGTCACCGAACTGGCGTGACAGAGCCGAGCGCAGTGATCGATATTGTTGTTCCCTATCACTAGACGGGCAAACTTCTGGATCAGATAGTTCTCCTCGTTGGTACATTTGGCCGAGCCGAGGATGGCTATAGCCTCCGGCCCATACCTCTCTTTGATCTCCAAGAGCCGTTGGGCCACCAGGTTCAAAGCCTCATCCCAACTGACCTCCTCGAAGCGACCATCCCTCTTGATCAAAGGCCTAGTCAAACGGTCGGGGTGGTTAATGAAGCCGTAGCCGAAACGGCCTTTGACGCAGAGCCGGCCCTCACTGGCCGGGTTCGCTGGGTCTCCCCGCACGCCAACCACCCTCTCCCCCCTAGTGAGAAGATAGAGGCCACACCCCACACCACAATAGACGCATACGGTTCGTGTCTCCGCCGAGGGGGTGGCCTCTAGCCTGGCCCGCTCGTATATGGCTCCTACCGGGCATTTGGCTTCACACTGGCCGCAGTTCTCACATATCGATTCCACCCAAGGCTGATCGAAATCGGGCGAAACCTTCGTCTCATACCCTCGGTAGGCGAGATCGAGGGCATGGAGAAATTGGATCTCATCGCAGGTGCGCACGCATTTGGCGCAGAGGATGCATCTATTCATATCTAGGGTGAAGAAGGGGTTGCTCTCATCCAAAGGGTAGGCAGGCTCCACCCCCAGGAAGCGTTCCTCTTGAGGCATCACATAGGCAGCCACCTTCTGCAATTCGCAGCGCTGGTTGGCCGGGCAGGTGAGGCAATCACCGTGGCCGTTGGCCATCAGGAGTTCCACCAGGGTGCGGCGCACACTATCGATGAGGGACGAGGTCGTCCTCACCACCATCCCTTCTCTCGCTTGAGTGGTGCAGGCCGCAGGGAGAGGAGCCCACCCCTCTATCTCCACGATGCAGAGGCGACAGCCGCCATAAGGCCCCAGGTCATCATCGGCGCAGAGGGCCGGGATATAGATACCTGCGCTCTCCGCCGCCTGAAGCAGTGTCCTCCCCTCCTCCGCCTTTACCGATCTCCCGTCTATCTTTAGAGTGATCTCACCCATAGAGAAGCCTACCTATACCCGTTCAATATATCGTTCGCCCGCTCCGGCGTCAGCCGCCCATACACTTTTTCGTCTACGGTGAGGACCGGCCCTACCCCGCAGAGGCCGAGACAACTGGCGGTCTCCAAAGTGAACTTCCCATCCTCCGTCGTCTGGCCCACATCGATGCCCAACGCTTCCTTCACCGCCTCCAAGACCTGACCGCTATCCGAGAGTTCGCAAGGCGCGCTCTCGCAGCAGCGTATCAGGTGCTCACCTCGCGGAAAGGTAGAGAGGAGAGAGTAGAAACTAGCCACCCCATAGAGTTGGCTGGGAGTCATCTGGTAAGCTTGGGCCATGACCCGAAGAGCCTCCCGGGGCAGGTATCCCCATCGGGTATCCAGGTGGCGCAGGGTCTCGACAAGAGCCTCAGCCTCTTTCCCATGCTGGGCGATGATCTCCGTCACCCACTCCACATCTGGAGACGCTAACCCATTCCTGCCCTCTCCCGGCCTGATCTTCACCCCTCCATGCTCGATGACCCTGCGCCTGCGCCCCAGTTCCCTTTTGAAATGCTCCAAGGCGGTATCCAAAGGTAGAGCCGCAGCCGTCCCCAAGCCACAGAAGGAGGCCAAACGTAACGCCTCGGCCAGGGCAGCGAGCATCTCTAAGGCTCCTTCTTCACCTCGACCTGTTGCCAACCTCTCCAGGATCTCCTGAGCCCTGAGCGTCCCCTCTCGACAAGGGGTACATTTCCCACATGATTCGACGCGGAAGAAATTGATAACCGAGGCCAGGAACCAAGCCACATCTCTCCTCTCATCGGCCACCAAGAGTGCCCCCGAGCCCAAGGAGACGCCCGACCGAGTCACAGAGTCGTAGTCCAGGGGGATCTCTAACTTGCTCTCGGGCACTACGGTACCGGAACTTCCCCCGGTTTGGGCCAATCGAAAGCCGTTCTTGATCCCCCCTCCGTAAACCTCCATCGCTTCCTTCAGGGTCAGCCCCAAGGGGGCCTCGAAGGCTAGGGAACGATGAATATCTCCCAAGAGGGTATAGACCTTGGTTCCTGACGACCTTTCCGTACCCCACCTCCTGTACCAGTGGGCCCCTTTCCGGACTATATCGGGGAGAGTGGCTAAGGTCTCCACGTTATTCACCACTGTCGGTTTACCCCAAAGGCCATAGGAAGGAGGGTAAGGAGGTCTCATGCGAGGGACGCCCCTCTTCCCCTCCAGGGACTCGATAAGAGCCGTCTCCTCGCCACAGATATAGGCCCCGGCCCCCCGGTGAACTTTAGCCTCTAGGGAGAAGTTCGAGCCAAGAACCCCCTCTCCCAAGAGCCCAGCCTCTTGAGCCTGGTGGATAGCCTCCTCTAGCCTCTCCGCCGCCAGAGGGTATTCACCCCGCACGTAGAGATAAGCCTCCCGAGCACCTATGGCGTAGGCGGTGATGGCCACCCCCTCGATCACCCGATGGGGGTCTCCCTCCATGATCAGTCTATCTTTGAAGGACCCTGGCTCCGATTCATCGGCGTTGCAGATGAGGTATTTCACCTCGCCCGGCGCGGCGCGACAGAACTCCCATTTCCTCCCCGTGGGGAAACCTGCTCCTCCCCGGCCTCGCAACCCCGACTTTGCAACCTCGGCGATCACCTCCTCAGGGGTCAACTTTAAAGCCTGGGCCAGCCCCCCGTAGCCATCCCGGATGATGTACTCCTCGAGAGAGCCAGGATCGATTTGGCCGCAATGGGCTAACACCTGTCGCTCTTGCTTCGCCCAGAAGGTCAGATCCTTCCAGGAAGGGATGCCCTCTAGGGGCTCCTCGGCCGCCAAAGCCAAATCCGAGCGGGGGTCATCGCCTTTCAGGAAATCGACTACCAGTTCCTGAACAGAAAGGGGGAGCATTTTTCGATAGGTGATACGGGGATAGCCAGGTTTGGCGATGCTCACCAGCACCTCGTCACCGCAAAGGCCAGGGCAGCCGGTCTTGCGGAGCCGGGCTTGAAGGCCCTCTCGCCGCAGCGTCTCATCCACGGCTCGAAAGACCTCATCAGCCCCCACCGCCAGACTACAACTGCCCAGAGCAATAGAAATCTCCGGTATCTCACCGGAGGACGAAACGCTCTTTTCAGCCCAACCTCTGAGGGCCTCATAACGGTCGAAGGTCATCTCATTCTTCGCCTTCCGCTGGGGAGGAGAATATCTCCTCCACCACCCCGGCTATCTTGTCCCGGAGAGGGTAGAGGACGTTAGCGCCGGTGTCAGGTAGTATGACAGAAACGGCCATCGTCTCATCGATCACCGCGGACTTGATATCCCCCTTCTCGATCTGGCGGGCTATCTGGGCTAAAGCCAGCACCTCCTGGGGGTCAAGATCGGTATCCACTGTGTAGCCCATAGTTCTCAAGAGGTCCGGAAGTCGAGGGATAAGGTCCAAACTGAGCGCCTTCTCCCTGATGGCCAAGAGCACCTTTTGCTGGCGTCGCAACCGCACGAAGTCACTGCCATTATGCCGAGTGCGGGCGTATCGCAAAGCCATCTCCCCATCCATCTGCTGAACCCCGGCCGGTATGTAGATGGTCATGTAGCCGTAGTTCTCATCCGGGTACTTATCGTCCCATATCTCCCTTTCCACCTCAACGGTTATGCCCCCTAGGGCGTCTATAACATCTCTGAACCCTTGAAAGTTGATGCGGATGTAATAGTGGATGGGAACGCCCAGGTTGTACTGAACCGTCTTCTTGGCCAAAGCCGGCCCTCCTCCCGGGTAATCATCCCGATCCCCTATGAAGTGGGCTACGTTGATCCGATTCAGGCCGTATCCCGGTATCTCCACATAGAGGTCACGAGGTATAGAGAGCATCCCTGCGGTATTGGTGGCCGGGTCCACGGTCACCAATATCATGGTATCGGTGCGGCAGGGTCCCACCTCCTGGGGCCGCTGATCCACCCCCAAGAGGAGGATATTCACCCTCTCTTTTCGGCTCCAATCGGGCACCGGTAGATCGCTTTCCCGCGGCTGGAATATGGGCACATTGACGAAAGTCTGAAGCCCAGCCCGAGCCACAACCTCCCGCACCGAGGAATAGAAAAGGTAACCGCAGAAGATTCCCCCTATGATGAAGATGGTGAAGAGGCTACCAAAGAATATCCCAAACCAAGGGTTGGAGCCTTGACCCTTTGCTTTGTAACCACGCATACTCATACCTCGCCCTTTATTCAGCGCATATTATAGCACAACACCAAATCTGGTCAAGCCAAAGGATAGGGCTTGACTTTTGAGAAAGGAGAGTCTATATTTGGCCTGTCTTCGAGAAAGGGGACAACTGCTCAAGCATCGTCCCCTCATAATCAGGAGATGAGATTGTGGGTGAACTAGGCGAGATGCTCCGGGAAGCCAGGGAGCGGAAGGGGGTCTCCCCGGCAGAAGTCGAAGAGGAGACCAAGATCCGCGAGAGGCTCATCAAGGCCCTAGAGGAGGAAGATTACGGTATCCTCCCCGACCGCATCTATACCAAGGGGCTTTTGAAGAACTACGCTCGCTACCTGGGGTTAGATATCGGCGAGGTGATGCGCCTCTTCGGCGAAGAAGAGGTAGCCCCCACCCCCATCCCCTCAGCCTCTCAAGCCCTAGCCTCCCCTCCCCTCCTCTCCCCCGATCTCATCGTCATCCTGATCATATTCATGGCTTTGGGGCTTCTCGGTTTCTGGGGCTACCGCCAATACCTGGCCCCCATCCTCACCCCCCTCCTAATCACGCCGACTGTGGAAGCCTCTCTCCCCACCCCAGACGCGACTGCCACCAGAACCCCACCGCCCAGCCCTAGCCCCACTTTTACCCCCACCGGGGTGGTCATCACCGGCCTGCGTCTGGAGGTCGAGATCCTCACCCGGACCTGGCTGGAGGTCGTCGTTGACAGAGAGCAGGTCTTCCGAGGGCTTCTCGATGCCGGGGAGACCCAAACCTGGTCCGCAAACGAGGTGATAGCCTTACATATGGGGAACGCCGCTGGGGTGCGGGCCATCCTTTGCGGCCAGGAGATGCCTCCCCTGGGAGGGGCAGGTGAGGTGGTGGATGTGGAGTGGAGAGAGTGTCTCACCCCCACGCCCGCCCTCAGCCCTCTCCTGACCCCCACTGGGACGCCAACCATCACCGCCACTCCCACCATCACCGTCACTCCCACCATCACCGCCACTCCCACCATCACGGCTACACTCTCCCCCTCACCTACCCCCACGGACTGACCCATCCTTGTCTGGCCATCTGCAGGGTAACCAGATGCGCTTCTATCTCTTGACCCTAGGCTGTCCCAAGAACGCCGTCGATTCGGAAGGGATGAGCGAACTCCTCCGCCAGGCCGGCTATGAGGCCACGGACCAGGCCTCCCAGGCTGACCTCCTCATCGTCAACACCTGCGGCTTCATCGACCTGGCGAAGGCGGAATCGCTAACCGCTCTCCAGCTCTTCGCCCAAGAAAAGCGGCCCTCCCAATACCTCATCGCCGCTGGTTGCCTCTCGCAGCGATACGGTGCGGACCTAGTCCAAGAGGTGCCGGGCATCGACGCCATAATCGGCACCCAGCGCTGGCCGGAGATAGTCAGGCTCATAGAGGCTCTATCTGCTAGAAGGGGGCCAACCTCCGCTCTCCAGTTGCCCCCCTCGACTACCCGTTATGTGGCCTCCCACCCCGTGGCCCGCCGCGCCCATTCCGCCACCGCCTACATAAAGATCGCCGACGGCTGCTCCGCCCCCTGCGCCTTCTGCTCCATCCCCCAGATCAAAGGCCCCTATATGAGCAAGGCCAAAGATGCTATCCTCAAAGAGGCCCGCCAACTTGTAAGCCAGGGGGTGAAAGAACTGATCCTCATCGCTCAGGACACCACCGCCTACGGAAGCGACCGAGGGGTGAAGGACGGCCTCCCGCCCCTCATCGAAGACATCTTAGCCTCCGTCCCGCAACTCCCATGGCTCCGTATCATGTACACCTACCCCGGCCACCTCTCCCCCCGCCTCATGGAGGTGATGGCCGCCCACCCCCAGGTCTGCCACTACATAGACCTCCCTCTCCAGCACGCCCACCCTGGCCTCCTTAAGCGGATGAAACGCCCCCACAATATGAGGAAGGTGCGGGGTCTGATAGCCGACCTTCGCCGGGCCATGCCGGAGATCGCCATTCGCACCACCTTCATCGTTGGCTACCCTGGAGAGACAGAGGAGGAGTTTGAGGCCCTTCTCCCCTTCCTGGAGGAGATGAAGTTCGACCGCGTGGGGGTCTTCACCTACTCGCCAGAAGAGGAGACGGAGGCCGCTGGACTCCCCGGCCAACTCCCCCAGGAGGTGAAAGAGGAGCGGCGGTTGCGGGCTATGGAGTTGCAGCAAAAGATATCCAAGGAGAAGAATCGGATCTTCATCGGTCGAAAGTTGGAGGTTTTAGTCGAGGGGGTGGGGGAGGAGATAAGTATAGGGCGGTCATATCGCGATGCCCCGGAGGTGGACGGGATGGTGCTCATCGAGGGAGAGTTGCCCCTAAACCAGTTCGCCCCCGTCCGCATCACCGGGGCGCTGGAGTATGACCTTATCGCATCACCTTCTGCGATGTAGGGGAGGGGAGAAATGGCATTAAAGATACCTATCAACTTTAGTGTTCATACCCAGGAATTGGACACAAATGAGACATTGATCCGAGACACTCTCAAACTTAAGATAGAGAATTGGGCTCGGTTCCGTTACACCATCAATATCGGCAACGATGCCAGCAATCTGCACAGCAAAAGTTCCATAGCCGAAGAGGTGAAGGAAGCATATCGAGAACTAGCCAAATCACATTATGAAGTTGTCACATCGCTGGGGCGCGCAAAGCTGTCGCTAGAAATGGCGTCTTCGTATCCTGTCATTCACTTTTTACTATTCACGAAATCCGTGAAGGATTTCTACTTTCACGTGGGTTGCCTTCTTGATAATCTTGCTCGCTTGATTTACATCATTAACGATCCGAATAGTGCGACTGCAACACAACGTCGCCGAGGGTCCCTTGTTCTCGTTAGACATTGGATTGATTGGGGGAGCCTCGGCGACTACCCCAGATACGCTCGCCTGAAACTCAGCATACGGCTTCGTGAGATTATCAATATCCGAAACAGCCTGACACACTCGTGGAGCTGTCCGATTGCATTCGATAAAAAGGGAATTCCTGGTTGGCCTTTGGCTGCTCGCACCAAACGTGACCATCCCTGGCCATATGACGAACGTGAAACCATGCTTCGACGATATCGACGCTGGCTACCCCTCTTACCAATGATGGAGTCTGACTTCCAATTTGTCGAAGGTTTTCAAAACACCGTCTTTGGCAAGCTTGTTCGAGATGTGAGAAAGTCCGAGGGGAACTACGGAGTGGAAATTCGATAGCACACCTCCTCCGCTGTTCCCCAGGGCTACTCCACCTCCCTCACCTCATACTTATACGTCGCCACCTCCGTGGTGCTTGGAGCCAGGGCGGAGACGACTAGGACCACCTGATCCACCTCGTCCGCATCTATGAGATACTCCCCCTTCTGCTCCTCGTCCAGTTCTATCCTGTGCACCCTCGTCTCCTGCCCGGCGATCTCTATCACCTGCACGATCCACCTCTGGGGGAGGACGTTCTCCATGCGGATGAAACCCTCCGCCTCCCAGCCATCATCGCTCTCCGCATCGTATTCGTAGTCCAGTTCGGGGATCCAGATGTCGTCCACGGCGAAGCCGGGGTGATTAACAGCGTCGTCGGTGATATATTCGAAGCGGATCAACACCTCCCCTCCCGCGTAGTCGCTCAGGCCGACCTCCTCTCGAATCCACCGCGGCTCCTCCCCTCCGCCGCTCATCCCCGTGTAGGCCCAACCGAAACTGTTGCCGTTAGGGTTATAATCGGTGGTGGAAGGGGCCTGTAAGGTCTCCCAGATCTGGCCGCCATCGGTCGAGACCTCCACATAGGCGTAATCCCAGTTCTCCTCGATGTCATACCAGGTCCAAAACTCCAGGCTGGCGCTTTCCAACCCGCTGAGGTCGAAGGCGCGGGTAAGGGTCGTATCGCTCTCGTCGCTCCGGCTAGACCACCACTGATAACGACCGCTATGAGGCTCGTTATCCATCACCTTCACCCAGGTGGCCCCCTGGAAATCGATCTTCAGATCACGCTGGGGCTGGAAGGCGATATAATCGGCCGCATGCTGGTGGACGCTCTCCTGCCGCTCCGCCGGATAACGGCCCAGAGAGTAAACATCACCCACCCACATCCGCAACTCCCGATAACCGTACCGTCCATCCTCCAAAGAAGGGTCGTCCAGATAGTTGGCTACTACCCAATCGGCGAAGAGTTCATCGAAACTATATCCCGACTCCAAGAGAACAGCGTCCACGCTGGCGATGCCGTTGGCCGGGTGGGCCACCAAAGCGCGCGTCGCCTCCTCGCCGAAACGCTCCAGGAAATACAGAGTGAAGAGGTAAGCCGCGCCGTAGTTGGGGATGGCTTCGCCGGGCTCACCTGGCCAGGAGTTCAGTTGTGTGTCAGGCCGCATGGAAAAGGCCATCTCGAAGCCGCCTGGGGCATAGCCGTTTAGATAGGCTGCCAACTCGGAGAAGCCTTCGTTGAGCCAGGTATCTTCGTTACGGTCGTTGTACCAGTGGATCATATGCTGAAACTCATGGGCCAAGACGCTGTTATAGAAGTCGTTGCCTATGGTTACATTATCAGCGTTGATATAGAACATCTCTCTTTCGTTGGAGAACTCGTGCACTATACGGGAGTACTCACTGGCGCTGGAGTAGTAGCCGGCGATCGAGTCTCCCAATCCCCGAGCGTGAAGGATATTGAGGTGGGGATCGCTATCCACCCCGGGCGTCCATTCGCTGCCGAAGAACTCGCGATCCGTGGGATAGGTCTTCTCCTCGAAGATATCCGCCGCTTCCTCGAGTCGCTCCAGGTCCACATCGACGCCCTTCTCCACCCACATATAGAGATGGGGCGTGGCGTAGAGGAGCACGGCGGTGACCTGGAAATGCTCATCGCTATCAATGTTGGAAACCCAGAAGATCTCCTCATCGCCGATCTCATAATCCGCAGGGCTCTCTCTAACCACCTCTGGGATCGGCCCCTCCACATGCTTGAGCCGCTTCGTCAGGACGATGAGGTCTCGCGCTGGAACCTCTGTCCTCTCTAACAACTCCCAAGTCTCCACCCCCACCTGGGGGATGGGGGTGATCTCTATGGTCGGTGGAAGAGTGGGTGAGGGTTCTGGCGCCTCCAGTGTGGGTGTGGGCCCTGGCGTCTCCAGTGCAGGCCTGGGCCAGGTAGCCAGCCTATAGGCTACCGGAATCACCGTGAGACAAGAGATGAGGCAGAGACAAAGCGCCACTGAGATCAGAACGAGGATAACGGTTACCCTTTTCAACGTTCTCTTCTCCTATTGTATTATCACCTGCAGATCGCAGGGCTGGGGGTAGTTCCCCGTCCTGTCCACCACAGTCAAGCGCAAAGTGTAACTCCCCGCCGGTAGACCCGAGACATCCCAGACGAGAAGGAGACCATCGGAGACCGGCTCTCTTCCCCCTCCAAGGTGATCGCCAATCTCTTGATATTCTCACTCCAATATCACAGAGACTCTGCACCGGGGTTCTGGATAATTGCCCGTGACATCCACTACCGTTAAGCGAAGGGTGTAGGTTCCAGGTGTCAAACCTGCCGTATTCCAGACCACTAACACCCCCTCAGAAACGGGGTCGTACTTAAGGTCATCTATCACAACCCACCCCGGAGGCATTTCCCCAACGCCATACTCTACCTTATAACATTGGAATTGGTCTATATCGGCCGTCCCCCTTATCTCCACCCTCCCCTCCACCTTAGCCCCCATCCCAGGGGAGGTGATCCCGGCCTTGGGGTTAGGGCAGGCCGGGGCTGGAGGTGGCTCTGTGGGGGAAGGCAAAGGAAAGGCGGTAGGTATCACCACCGCTGGCCTGGTGGGCCGTTCCAAGGTGGGGGTAGGCGTCACCGGGAGAGGGGACAAAGCGGGAGGAGGCGTAACGAGCATCGATTCCGGCAACTCTTCTCCCGGAAGCCCCCCTAGAGCCGGGGCCAAAGTAGCCATAAGAGCCACCGCCCCCACCACCAAGAGTAAGACCCCTATAGCCAAGGCGGAGTGATAAGCCCGGCTGGTGGCCGCCTCTTTCTCAGCGCTATGAAGAGCGGTGCCCCTCTCCCGCCAGGCCACCAGGATAGCCCGGAGATAGAAGAGCATCACCAGCCCGCAGGCTAGATATATCCAGAAGGCGATCTTACCCAAGAACTCGATGAAGACGGTCATACTCGCGCCCTTTACCACAAAGGGGAACGAAGGCCCTCGTTCCCCTTCACCACCCCCTAGCACCCCCCTTTGTCAGATCCTACCTAAGACCCCTTTGATCAAGGCCAGAAGTTTGGGGAGCGCCTTCTCCCCCGCTTCTAGTACCTCCTCGTGGAGGCCTTCTTCTTTCTTGGCAGGGTGTCCCACCGCCATATTGCTGATATGAGAGATACCCAGGACCCGCATCCCCCCGTGCCGGGCCACAACCACCTCCGGGGCGGTGGACATCCCCACCGCATCCGCTCCCATGAGGCGAAGGAAGCGGATCTCCGCCGGCGTCTCAAAGGTGGGGCCTCCTAGCATGGCGTAGACCCCTTGCCGCAACTCAAGCCCCAGTTCATCTCCCACCTCAAGGGCGATCTTACGCAGTTCCTTATCGTAAGCCCCAGACATATCCACGAACCGGGGGCCCAACCGTTCATCGTTGGGGCCGAATAGAGGGCTATGACCGGCCATCCCCACCAGGTTGATATGATCGGTGATGAGCATTAGATCACCCGCCTTGAAACCCTCGTTCAAGCCACCGGCAGCGTTAGTGACGATGAGAGTATCGGCTCCTAGCGCTCGCATCACCCGCACGGGAAGCGTGATCCGCCCCAAGGGGGAACCCTCGTAAAAGTGGGCCCGGCCCTGCATCACCACCACCGCTTTTCCAGCCAGATGACCTAAGACCATTTGCCCCGGATGCCCCTCCACGGTAACCGGGGGGAAATCGGCGATCTCCCCATAGGGGATAACCAACGGCTCTTCCACCTCCTCAGCCAAGCCGCTCAGCCCAGAGCCGGTGATGATCCCCACTTGAGGTTTAAGAGGGGCTCGAATCTGGCCCGCTACCCTCTCCACCTCCCCAAAGTCATAGATCATAACTTCTCCAGAAGTTCCCCCTTCTCCCTCTGGAACTCCTCCTCGGTGATGATCCCTTTCTTGCGCAACTCATCCAGTTCGGATATAAGTCGTGGTATATCGACGGCCACAGGGCCTTCCCCGCTTAACACCTCCTTGGCCTTGCTTCTGAAAGATTCCAGGCGGCTCACCCCCTCCTTCTGGTTCAACATCTCCGTTTTGAACCTCACCGGCCGGGCCACCCGCTCAAAGAGGTTAACCCCTATCTCGCTGGCGGTGAGGATCTGCACAGTGCCATAACTTAGGAGTCTCCCTAAAGCCGACTGCTCCAATACTACGTCGTTCACCTTCTCCAGAGAAGAGTCTATGGAGTGCTTATTGACGATCCCCTCTAGTTGGATCACCCGCCGGTTAGTAACTACGTATACCTCGTTCCACCAGTTGAGGAGGTCAAGGGCCAACTTTCCTAGAGGAAAGACCAGGAGCAGGAGGGCTACCAAAGCCAAGGGACCAAGGAGGCTGGCAAGAGTGACGGTTCCCACAACTATGAGTAGTGAAAGCAAAGAATTGATGAGGATGGTGGGCAGGACCACCAGCCAATGCTGTCGCGTCTTGAAGACTATCCCCTCATACCGCCCCATCAGGCTCTCCAGATAACCCATCTCCCCTCCCCTCTACTCTTTGGCCCGGGGATGCGATCTGTCGTACACCTCTCGCAGCCGCTCGCTGGACACATGGGTATAGATCTGAGTAGTGGAGACGCTGGCGTGTCCCAGAAGTTGTTGGACGTTTATCAGGTCCGCATCGCCGTCCAACATGTGGGTGGCGAAGGAGTGGCGTAAGGTATGAGGGGTCACCCCCTCAGGGAGCCCAGCCTCCTTCACGTACCCTTTAACTATGAGCCATAGCCCCTGTCGGGTCAATCTCTTTCCCCGCGGATTGAGGAAGAGAGCCCTTTCCCCCGGGTTTTCCGGTTTCAGGAACTCCCTCCTGCCCCTCTCTACATACTCCCGCAGGGCCTCTACAGCCTGAGCGTAGATGGGGACTATCCGCTCTTTCGAGCCCTTTCCCCAACAGCGAACCGAGGCGGAAGCGAGATTCAGATCGTCCAGGTTCAAAGATACAACCTCGCTGGCCCTCATGCCCGTAGCGTAGAGCAGGTGCAAAAGAGCGCGGTCTCGCAACCCTTTGGCGCCAGCCTCTTTGCCCGGCTGGGCGAGAAGGCTTTTCACCTCCCCGAAGGAGATAACCCTAGGGAGCCGCTTCTCCACCCGGGGGGAGTCGAGGGCGGCTGTGGGATCATCGCTAGTGTGGTCCTCCCGCCACAAAAAGTGAAAGAAAGATTTAATGGCCGCCACCTTGCGGGCCACGGTGGACGAGGCGTACTGTCGCTCCTCCTTGAGATGCATAATGTAAGAGATAATGTCTGACTTCTCCACCCCCGCCCAAACCCACCTCCTCCCTTGCGCCAGAGCCATCAAGTAGTCGCGAAATTGGCTAAGGTCGATCTTGTAGGCGGATAAAGTGTTGGGAGAATACCCCTTCTCTACAGAGAGATGCTCCAGAAAGTCATCGATCCTCTCCCTTACTTTCGTCTCCTCCATGGGCCTCTCCTTCGTCCTGCTTTATAGCAGCCTCATTCTACCACAACTTTCCATAAGATCAACTCCCACCAAGTATAGATGACCTCAGCCACGGTTGCAACTCTATCGCTCTGCCAAAACCCCTCTCCATGGCAGCGGTCCTCTGTAACACAAAAGTGGTCAGCGACCCTGGCCACTCGTACCTCGCGGCCTTCTAAAACCCCTAGAGGATGAACATCGCATCGCCGAAACTGTAAAAACGGTAACCCCGCCTGATCGCCTCTTGGTAAGCCTCATCGATCAACCCCTTTCCCGCGAAGGCGGCTACCAAGAGAAGCAAGGTCGAGCGGGGCAGGTGAAAATTGGTGATCAGGGCGTCCACCACCCGAAACCGATAGCCAGGATAGATATAGAGATCTGTCCAGCCCTTATAGGGGGGTATCTGCCCCTCTCTATACGCCGTCTCCAAGACCCGGACAGCGGTCGTCCCTACCGCTATCACCCGTCGCTTCCCTCTCTTAGCCCGGTTCAGAGCCTCGGCCACCGAGGGGGAGAGTTCGCCATACTCCGCCTCTAGCGTGTGTTCCTCCACCTCCTCGGTTCTCACCGGCCGGAAGGTGCTGGGGCCGATGTGCAGAGTGATAAATAGAAACTGAACCCCCTTAGCCCTTATCTTCTCCATGAGTTGAGGGGTGAAATGCAGCCCCGCGGTGGGCGCGGCCACCGAACCCTCCCACCGAGCGTATATCGTCTGATACCGCTCTCCATCTTTCAATGGCTCGTGGATATAAGGTGGGAGAGGGATCTCGCCTAGTTGGCAAAGATCCACCGGAGAATCGAACTCCAACAAGCGGCCCCTTTCCGTGACTTCGAGGACCTTGGCTCGAAGTGAGAAAGGGGAGACACCGAACTCCAGCTCGCTCCCCACCCTAACTTTTCGTCCCCTCACCAAACCCTCCCAGAGCCTATCTCCCCGCTTAGCGGTGAGCAACACCTCCACCTTTCCCCCTGTGGGCACCTTGTGGCCTAGAAGGCGCGCCGGGATGACCCGGCTGTCGTTGGCCACTAAGAGGTCGCCCGAGCGAAGATAGTCGGCGATATCCCGGAAACGGCGATCTTCGATCTTCCCCTCCGCCCGACTGATGACCATGAGTCGGGAGGCGTCTCTGGGCTGGAGAGGGTGCTGAGCGATCAAATGAGGAGGTATCTCGTAATCGAAACCCTCGATCTTCACCGGACTACCCCCCACAGGGTGCAAATAGACTATCGGCGGAGGAAGTGTGCCAAAAGGTTAAGGATTAAGGTGGCCAAGAAGCTGAGAAGAAGACAGGTGGCTAAGGGGATATATATCTCCGCTGCCCCCCGCCGGATATGGATATCCCCTGGAAGCCGCCCTAGAAAGGGGATGCGGCCCGCCAAGATCGTAGCCAAACCGAAAACGATGAGCACTACCCCCAAGATGAGCAACATCCGGCCGATATTCGCCATCACCGCCTCAAGCCTCCTAATCCCGGCGGCGGTAGATGGTCAAGAACTGGCGCAGGGCCTCATCCTCCGTCCATTCCCAATCGTCGGCCCTCTCGTATATCGGTGAGCCATCCAGGAAGTTGCCATAAACGATGATCAGGTCCGGTCGCCGCCACATGATGTAATCGAAGTCGAACTTCTCATGGCCGGGGGTCCCCTGGCCCATGCTCTCCACCTTCATATGAGCCGTATGTTCGTCGTTCACCCCAAACATATCTAAAGTCTTTAAGCCAGAGTAGTAGGGGATTTGGCCTGCTGCATCGACAGCGATGAAGGTATCAGGAGGGAGATGCTCCCGCAGCCATCTCCCCAAGGTGACCCTGGCCCGGGTCGCCTCCCTAGCCTGAAAGCGCCGGATGAAAAGTTCGTGCTCGCCGTCCAGAGAGGAGAGACTAAAGAGGGCTAACACCCCTCCCAGGGCGAGGAGGCCACCAACCTCTCCAAAATACCCCTCCCGGCCCCTCCCTTCAAACCAGGTTTGGAGGCTCATGTAGGCCTCGCCGACCCCCATAGCCACCAGGAGGTAGAGCGCGGGGAGGATGGGAACGAAGAAACGGCCCACCGACCAATCCCCTCCCACATAGACGATATAAGAGAGATAGACTGAGACCACAAAAACCAGGTAACTCCAAGCGAAATCCACCTTCCGCTTAAGAAGGGGCACCAGGGTCAAGAGTATGAGCAACCATCCAAGATGCACCCCCAAGAAGGTACGCAAGTGGGCAAACCCTCGCGCTATCTGAGCGCTCACCCCCTCGGTAGTCACCTTGGCGTAGAAGGTGTTGGGGAGGAGATAACCATAATAGTTATAGCGCCACAGAAAGTAAGGCCCATATAGCCCTAGGAAAGAGAAAAGCCGAAGCAGGTCAGGCCCGGCGAGGAGCCTCCGCTCCACAAGTAGCCGATGAAACGCCCGGTGGACCAGCGTGACCGCGAAGACCAAGACCCCCTCAGGGCGAGTCAGGGCCGCCAGGGCGAAGAGCAGGCCTGAAAGGAGCGCCAACCTTTCGTCTTCTCCCTCCTGGAGATAGGCAACCATGCCAGAGAGCAACAAGAAGGTGAAGATGGCCGTCTCCATACCCCCCACAGACCAAAGGGCGAAAGAGCCATCGACAGCCAAGAGGAGCAGAGAGAGACTAACCACCAGGGCCTTCTGAGCGAACCTGCTATAGACCAAGATGATGGTTCCCAGGGCGAAGAGGCCTCCTAGAGCCATGGCCAGGGGCCCAGGCTCGACCCCCACCAAAATGAATAGAGCGAGAAGCACCGTCCAGAGAAAGTTCGTATACCCCTCTACCCTCTCGCCGATGTTGAAGACCAGCCCGTGCCCTCGGGCGAAGTTTTGGGCGTACCGGAAGGAGATGTAGGCGTCGTCCACGGCGTCGTAGCCCAACTCTCTGAGATAGAAAGCCTGGTGGACTAAGAGAACCAGGATGGCGATGACTAGATAGGTCAAAGGCTCCTTCGCCACCCTAGCCACTTTCTGCACAGGACGCACCTTCCTCCGAGAATCCGCTGCCTTTATATCTCTCCCACTCGCTGTAGATGCAGCCACAATAGTTTTGCCTATAGAGGTTATGCTCCTTCGCCAGACGCCCCCGCTCCGTCCAACCCCGCCGAAAGTTCTCGAAATAGAACTCTAAATTGTACTTTGGGCCCAACTCTTCGCCGATCTCTCGTATCAAGGTTTGGTCCTGATGGGGGCTGATGAGCAGAGTGGAGGTGAAGGCGTCGTGCCCTTCCTGGGCGGCCACCTCCGCCGTCTTCTCCAACCGCATCCGATAATCGATACAGCAACGATCTCCCTTTGCCTCGTGGCCCGAGACCCGGCGGAGGAACTCCACCATCTCATAGTTCGGCCACCACATCATAGGGAGACCCACACCCCCAGCGTATTCCTCTACGCACTCCCGCCTTCTCTCATGCTCGGAGAAGGGATGGACGTTGGGGTTGTACCAGAAGCCGGTGACGGAGAACCCCTCCTCCCGAAGGCGACCTATAGTGTAGGTGCTACAGGGGCCACAGCAGATGTGGAGCAGCATCTTTTTGCCCTTCCCTTTTTTGAGAGGCCCCGTTTCCTCCGGTTTTGGCCGCCCCTCGACCTCGTAGGATAAGCGTATGGTCGGGGGCTCGCCCTCGACCATAGTCGCCTTCCCTTCTCTCAAAAGCCTCTCCGCCTTCTCTTCTGAGCAGGGGGAGAGTTCACGACCTCTTGAATCTACCACGCGCATCTCAAAATAGCGTCGGCTGTCCTTCCTCATAGGGGAGGCCCAGGTGCTCGTAGGCCAGTTTGGTACCCACCCGCCCTCTTGATGTCCGGTCGATGAACCCCAACTGCAAAAGATAGGGCTCATAGACATCCATGATGGTATCCGCCTCCTCGCTGATGGAGGCAGCGATAGTGTCGAGCCCCACCGGCCCCCCGTTGAATTTATAGATTATGGTCTCGATGATCTTCCTGTCGACCTCGTCCAAGCCTAGAGAATCCACCTCCAGAAGTTCCAACGCTTGGCGGGCCACCTCAGCGGTGATCACTCCATCGGCCCGCACTTGAGCATAATCCCTCACCCTTCTCAGAAGCCGATTGGCCACCCGAGGAGTCCCTCGCCCCCGTCTAGCGATCTCCTGACACCCCCCCTCCTCGATCTCCACACCCAGGATCTTCGCCGAACGGCGCACGATCTGCTCCATGGCTGAAATGCTGTAGAAGCCCAGCCGATAGATCACACCGAAGCGAGCCCTTAAAGGAGAGGTCATAAGGGCCATACGGGTGGTAGCCCCTATCACCGTGAAAGGCTTCAGTCGAAGTCGAAGGGTATGGGCCTTGAGCCCCTTTCCCATAATTATGTCTAGGCACCGGTCCTCCATAGCCGGATAGAGCATCTCCTCCACAGGCCGGGGGAGGCGGTGGGCCTCGTCGATGAAAAGGATGGCTCGTTCGTTCAATCGGCTCACTATGGCCGCGAAGTCACGGACCCGCTCCACAGCCGGCCCAGAGGTGACGGTGATCTTTACCCCCATCTCATGAGCGATGATGTTGGCTAAAGTCGTCTTACCTAACCCTGGAGGGCCACAAAAGAGCACATGCTCTACCGCCTCTCCTCTCCCCTGAGCAGCCTCTAAGAGTATCTTGATATTCTCCTTCACCCTCTCCTGACCGATGAACTCCTGCAACGTCTTAGGGCGGAGAAGGACCTCCACCGCTACCTCATCGGCCCTCGGCTTTGGAGAGACGGTTCTTTCCAACACTTTCACCTCTTCTGCTTCATTATACCAAAGATAGAGTAGAGGGCAAGCCCTCTCTCCCATAATAAGATGAACAAACCAGAAATGGCCGAATTTTCTTCAAAGAACACGAAAAGGCGTGCTTTTCACCTATTTGGGGCCCCAAATTTCCTCTTTTGGCCGTAAAACTTGCCAGATTCTCTTTGACGGATCCGCGGAAAAGTAGTATATATAATGCGATAAGGCCAGAGAGGATGAAGGGAGCATCGCTTTCTTATTTCTCATCTGTAAGCGGTGCCTTTCCTACTCCTACAGAGGGAAGAGCAGATGAGCGATGATATGGAGAGGTTGAAGGCCCAGCAGAACCAGATAGTAGCCGAGATAAGGCGCCTCCAGGATAACGTGAGAAGCGAGGTGGAGAGCGATCTAGAGGAGGGAGACCCTGCTCTCTATGAACGGGCGAAGAACCTGGCTCTCCTTCAACATTTGGAGCGAGAACTGGAGGTGGTGAACTATGCCATCTCCCTAGCGGAAAAGGGAGTCTATGGCATCTGCGAGAACTGCGGAGAAAGGATCGACCCGGCTCGGCTGAAGGCCATACCGCAGGCCACGTTATGTCTCAAATGTAAAACGGGAGTAGAGAGGAAGAGGCGGATATGACCTCTTGCCCTCCTCTCAGGAGCGCGGTTCCCCATCGCCACCAAGGCTACCCCAGGGGATAGCGCCAAAAGCATATCCATCCCTCGCAAGAAAGGCTCTCCCCTAATAGCCACCGTTTGATTTTTCGGCACCCTTACCCTATAATATGTGTGTGAGCTCTTTGGGCGCTCAACGACGACATCCGCCCAAGCCGATGGAAGGGGCTTTTTTTACGCCTAAAGGAGGATAGATGGCCGAGTTAACAGAGATCCGCTGGCATGGCCGCGGGGGCCAAGGTGTAGTCACCGCCGGCAAGATGCTGGCTGACCTGGCCTTGGACAACGGTCAATATTTCCAAGCCTTTCCGGACTACGGCCCAGAGCGGGCCGGGGCCCCAGTGCGGGCCTTCACTCGCCTGAGCAGGGAGCCCATCGACATCCATTCCCAGATCCAAGAACCGGATGTGGTCCTGGTCCTTGACCCCACTCTCATAGGCAGCGTGAACGTCGCCGAAGGGTTAAAGGAAGAGAGTATCCTCATCGTAAATACAGAAGAACCCCCCGTCAAGATCCGAGAGCGGTTGGGGTTCAAGAGGGGAAAGGTCTTCACCGTCAACGCTACCCGCATCGCCATGGATACTTTGGGTCGGGAGATCACCAACACCCCCATGCTGGGTGCCCTGATTAAGGCTACGGGCTTCGTAGCCCTGGAGGATCTGATAGAGAAGACTCGCGAGAGGTTCGGCTATAAGTTCGGCTCTCGCGTAGCGGAACAGAACGTGGAGGCCATCGAGCGGGCCTATCGCGAGGTAAGGGAGGGATAAGGTGGTCGATCTGGAAGCGGGATGGCGGGAGATACCCGAAGGGGGGCTGATCGTCGAGGCGGGCAACGCGGTAGAATATATCACCGGTGGCTGGCGGGCCCAGTGCCCGGTCCTCGATCTGGAGAAGTGCACCCACTGCTTATTTTGTTGGATCCATTGCCCCGACTGTTCCATCCTCGTCGAAGAGACGAAGATGAAGGGCTTCGACCTGGACCATTGCAAAGGTTGTGGCATCTGTGCCCAGGTCTGCCCGGTCGAGGCGATCACTATGGTTACAGAATAACCCTCTATAGGGAGGAGATATGGGCAGATATATGGCTTTGGACGGCAACTCGGCCACCGCAGAAGCGATGCGCCAGATCAACCCCGATGTGGTGGCCGCTTATCCCATCACCCCTCAGACCTCCATAGTCCAAACCTTCTCTGAGTTCGTGGCTGATGGGTTGGTGGATACGGAGTTCATCACTGTAGAGAGCGAACATAGCGCCATGAGCGCCTGCATCGGCGCTTCGGCGGCCGGCGGCCGGGTGATGACCGCCACCTCCTCGGCGGGGCTGGCCTTCATGTGGGAGGTGGTCTATGTCGCCGCCTCTACCAGGCTCCCCATCGTCATGCCGGTCGTGAATCGCGCCCTTTCCGCCCCCATCAACATCCATTGTGATCACTCCGACTCCATGGGGGCTCGAGATGCGGGCTGGATACAACTCTTCTCCGAGAACGCGCAGGAGGCCTACGACAACACCATCCAGGCAGTGCAGATCGCCGAGAGAGAGGAGGTACGTCTCCCGGTGATGGTGATGTCGGACGGCTTCATCACTAGCCACGCTGTGGAGAGGGTGGAGATAGAGAAGGACGAAGCGGTCAAGCGTTTCATCGGCCCTTTCCGACCGACCTACCCCCTCTTAGACATCGATAACCCGGTCACCTACGGCCCCTTGGACTTCTACGACTTCTATATGGAGCACAAGAGACAGCAAGCGGAGGCTATAGAGCGGGCCAAAGAGGCAGTGATAGAGGTGGGGGAGGAGTTCGGCAAGACCTTCGGCCGCCCCTATGGGCTGTTAGAAGGGTACAAGTTGGACGATGCAGAGGTAGCGGTAGTGGTCCTCTCCTCCACGGCGGGAACGGCCAGAGGCGTGGTGGACGATCTGCGGGGTCAGGGGATAAAAGCGGGCCTCCTGAAACCTCGCTGCTTCCGGCCCTTCCCCAGCCAAGAGATAGTAGCATCCTTAAGAGATAAGGCCGTGGTAGGAGTGATGGACCGCTCCGACTCCTTCGGCGCTTTGGGCGGGCCGCTCTTCATGGAGATCTGTGCCGCCTTCCAGGCTCACGGCGTGAGGACTAAAGTGGTGGATTACATCTTCGGCCTCGGCGGCCGGGATACCACCCCTGATCAGATCGAAAGCGTCTTCCGCGATCTTTTGCGGATCGCCGAAACCGGCGAGATCGAGCGTCTAGTTAACTGGCTGGGCGTGAGGGAAGGCAAACAAGAAGTCGTTACCGCGGCCTAAGATTTAGAGGAGAAAAAGATGGCTACAGCGCTTAAGTTGAAAGAACTTTCCAAGAAAGAGGAACGGCTGGCTCCCGGCCATCGCCTCTGCGCGGGGTGTGCCGCTCCCATCATCGTTCGCCAGGTGCTTTTGGCTATCGATGAACCGGTGATCGTGGCTGCGGCCACCGGTTGCCTAGAGGTGGGCACCACCATCTACCCCTATACCGCCTGGCGGATCCCCTGGATCCATAACGCCTTCGAGAACGCCGCTTCCACCCTGAGCGGCATAGAGACCATGTACCGCTCCTTGGTGAAACAGGGAAAGATGAAAGAGCGGGATATGAAGTTCGTGGCCTTTGCCGGGGATGGGGGCACCTATGATATCGGCATCCAGGCCCTCTCGGGGGCCTTGGAACGGGGACATAGGCTTCTCTACATCTGCTACGATAACCAGGCCTATATGAACACCGGGATCCAACGGTCTGGGGCTACCCCCCACGGCGCTTGGACCACCACCTCGCCAGCGGGGAAGGTTATCCCTGGCAAGCCCCAATATCGCAAAGATCTCACCGCCATCGTGGCCGCTCACGGTATCCCCTATGTCGCCCAGGCCTCCCCCCACCGCTTTAGGGATCTGATGCAGAAGGTGCGCAAAGGGGTGGCGGCCGATGGGCCGGCCTTCATCAACGTCCTCTCCTCCTGCAACCGAGGCTGGCGCCACCCCACCGATACGACCATCGACATGTCGCGCCTGGCGGTGGATACCTGCTTCTGGCCTCTCTACGAGGTAGAGAAGGGAGAATGGAAACTCAACTACCGGCCCAAGGAAAAACTTCCCATCGAAGAGTTCTTGAAGCCCCAAGGCCGCTTCCGCCACCTCTTCCAGGAGGAGAATAGATATATCATAGAGGAACTTCAAGCCGAGGTAGATCGGCGATGGGAGGCGCTCCTCAAGCGCACCGGGGAAGCGTGAGAAGAGAAGGCAGCGGAAACCAGGCCGCTGCCTTTTCACAAAGGAGGACAAGATGGCGGTTTTAGAGTCCACCCACCCCCTTATCCAGCATAAGATGACCCTCCTGCGGGACAAAAATACCGAACCCAAGAAGTTCCGGGAACTGATCAGGGAGATATCGATCCTCCTGGCCTACGAGGCTACGGCGGACCTGGGACTCCAGGAGGTGGAAGTCACCACCCCTCTGGCCCCAGCCAAGGGGTACCGGTTGACCGAGAAGATCGGGCTAGTGCCCATCCTCCGCGCCGGGCTGGGGATGGTGGAGGGGATCTGGGGGATGATGCCCTCGGCGGAGGTATGGCATATCGGCCTCTACCGAGATCATAAGACCCTAGAGCCGGTGGAGTATTATAGTAAACTCCCCGTCCACCCTACAGTGCAGGTCTGCTTGATTTTAGACCCCATGCTAGCCACCGGAGGCTCGGCGGTGGCCACGGTAGATATCTTGAAGAAGTGGGGAGCCAAGCGGATCAAATTCGTGGCCGTCATCGCTGCCCCCGAGGGGGTGAAAAGGCTTACCGAGGCCCATCCCGATGTGAACATCCATATCGCGGCCATCGACGACCACCTGACGAGTGAGCCAGAGAAGCCGGGAGACCCCCCAGCGGGCTACATCGTCCCCGGACTGGGGGACGCGGGGGACAGGCAGTTCGGCACGGGGTAAGAGGATCAAATGAGTGCCAAGATACGCCCCACCTGGGATGAATACTTTATGGAGATAGCCCGGCAAGTGGCCCAAAGGTCAACCTGCCCCCGAGCCTCGGTGGGGGCGGTGATCGTCAGAGAGCGTCGCATCCTCACCACAGGCTATAACGGCGCTCCGGAGGGGTTGCCTCACTGTCTGGAAGCGGGCTGCATCATCGAAGACGACCACTGCCAGAGGAGCCTCCACGCCGAGCAGAACGCCATCATCCAGGCGGCTTCATATGGCGTCTCCATCGCCGGGGGCACCACCTATATCACCCATCAACCTTGCAATACCTGCGCCAAGATGATCATCAATGCGGGCCTAAAGAGGGTGATCTACGCTGGGGAGTATCCCGATGAACTAGCCTGCAACTTCCTGGCTGAGGCAGGGGTGGAACTGGTCCGCTTCCCGAACCCTTGACAGAAGAAACCGAGCACCCTAGAATGAGAGCGACCTTTGGGGTTGCCCTTTTTCATCTGTAGATAGAAAGGTAGATCGTGCTCTATTTGGCCGTCTTCACCGCGCCCCTGCTCTTGGCTCTCCTTCTAACCCCCCTGGTGGGTCGTCTGGCGCGACGCTTTGGCTTCCTCGACTACCCTCGCCAGCCCAGGCGCTTGCACGAGGCGCCAACGCCAAAATTGGGGGGGGTAGCGCTCTTTGTCCCCTTCCTGATCGCTATAGGGCTCTCTTTGATCCTACTGCCCCTAACCGTCGAGGCTCGCCCCGACTTGCCCAACGAACTGCGCCGCTTGGCCGGGGTGGTGGTCGGCTCTCTGGTGGTGCTCTTGGTAGGCATCTACGATGATAAACGGGAACTCTCTCCCTGGCCCCAACTCCTGGCTCAGTTCTTGGCCGCAGGGGTGGCCATCTACTCCGGCATCGTCATCTACGAGATCGCCAGCCCCTTCGGCGGGCTAGTCACCTTCCCCACCTGGTTCGCTGTGCTCTTCACCCTCTTCTGGCTCCTGGGGATGATGAACACCGTCAACTGGTTAGATGGTCTGGACGGCCTGGCAGCGGGGATCACGGTGATCGCCTCCCTCATCTTCTTTGCTCATAGCAACCGTTTGGGCCAGGTGAGCATCGCCCTCCTCCCCCTAGCCTTGGGTGGCTGCGCCCTGGGGTTCCTCCCCTACAACTTCCACCCCGCTCGGGTATTCATGGGCACCTCAGGAGCCCTCTTTCTGGGCTTCGCTCTAGGCACTCTTTCCATCATCGGTGGGGCCAAGGCAGCCACGGCGCTCTTAGTTTTGGGGATCCCCATCTTGGACGTGGCCTGGCAGATCGTGAACCGCCTCCGGGAGCGTCGTTCCCCCTTAAGCAGCGACAGGGGACACCTCCACCACCGCCTACTGGATATGGGGATCTCCCACCGCCGGGTGGTCCTCTTCTTCTACCTCCTCTGCGCCTCCTTCGGCGGACTGGCCTTACTTCTGTCCCCCGGCCTCTACAAGCTGTACGCCCTCTTCGCTCTAGGGGTTGTGGCGGTTATCGTTCTCTTCCTCGTCGCCAGAGAGAACCAACCTCCTGATTAGTTCACCTATACTCTACCTCTTGTCCTCGCATGGCTCCCACCAGTCGCTCCAAAAGGTAGATGAGGAGAAAGAAGAGGCCATCCACCGCCAAGGTGATCAGAAAAGCCAAAGTCAGATACTCCAACCCCCGGAATATCCAAAAGGTGACCTCCTCTGGGATGCAGGACACGAAGCCCACCAGGGTGGAGAGGAGCACCACCAGGCCGCCGAAGAGGAGAACCGGAAGCCACCCTTGGCGATCCGTCTCGCTGGGCAGCATCCCATTGCTCACTGAGAAAAGAAGGTAGAGAAGAAGCAAAAGGTGGGGGGCTCTTGCGTACTCCCCTAGATGGGAGATGAGATGGCGCAGGGCCTCATCTGGAGAGGAGCCCCAAGCGATAAAGGGCCACCCCCACCGGGCGGTGAGGAAGATAGCCAGGGTCCCCCCTAATAGAGGGGCCAGACCAATGACGCTCTTTCGAAGGGAGTCGGTTCGGGCTACAGAGAGGGAGGCGAAGGTTAACGCCTCCCCTCTCCGTCGGGGCCCTAAGGTGAGTCGCCCCGTGGGGACCCTCAAAGCCTTGGCCACCAGCCAATGGCTCAATTCATGGAGGATCACCCCAGGGAGAAGGAGGAAAAGGGAGAAGAGTGCGGCCTTATCGTGGTCTCCAGCAATGAGAAGCCCCAGGCCGTAGAGATGTTGACTCAACCAACGCTTGACCCAGGGCAAGAGCAACAAGGTGACTACAAACCAAAGAAGAACCTTCTCCGGGGAACCGATCTGTCCCCTCCTCGCTAATGCAAAAAACCCTCTCTAGCCTCTCCGTAGAAACCACAAAAGGGTGGAACAGGAACAAAGGACCAAGAGCAAGAGAGCGAGAATGAGCCAAGGGAACCTGCGCCGCCTTCTTCGAGGAAGTTCGCTGACCGCCTGGGGCGCCGTAGAGGACGGAGCCACAAAGGCCCTCTCTGGCGAGGGAAGGGTACCCTCTTGGGCAGCACTCTCCAAGGCGGCTATCATCTCTTCCACGCTCCGATACCGCTCCCCCCTCTCCTTGGCCAGGGCCTTCAAGACCACCCTTTCCACGGTTTCAGGGATGGCCGGGGCAAACTGGGAAGGCCGAGGGGGAGGGGAGAAGATTTGGCCGCGGATGATAGCCTGAGCGGTATCCCCCTCAAAGGGGACCCTCCCGGTGAGCATCTCGAAAAGAACGACCCCCAAGGAGTATATATCGGTGCCTCGATCTAACTCCTCTCCCTTCACCTGTTCGGGGGAGATATATTGAGGCGTCCCCACCATCATATCCCGAGAGAAAGCGGCATCCACATCCTCCATCATCTTGGCCAAGCCAAAATCGGTGAGAAAGACCTCTCCCTCTGGCGTCTCCATGATATTGGAGGGTTTAATATCTCGATGGAGCACCCCTTGGCCATGGGCGTAGGCTAACGCCTCCCCCGCCGGCCTCAGAACCTCAAGGATCCTCCTCAGGAGAAGGGGGGCCCGTCTCAGAACGGTTTTCAAGGTTTCTCCCTCTACATACCGCATCACTAAGTAGGGCATCCCATCCTCTTCGCTGAAATCGTAGACAGACACTATATGGGGGTGAACCAATCGGGCCACGATCTTCGCTTCCTTATGGAAACGTTCCAGGAAGGCCGCATCATCGATGAAGACAGGATGGAGCACCTTGATAGCCACGTACCGATCCAAAGGAGCGTGATAGGCTTTCCAGACCGTGGCCATCCCGCCATGGCCCAACCGTTCGGTTATCTTGTAGGGGCCCACATACTCCCCAGGCGCGAAAGGCACTATCTGCTCCTTCTACCGCCAGCCAACTCTTGAGAGAGATCGACCCGCACCATGCCTACTTCCCTCGCACATCTGTCCCTTCTGCTACGTCCTCCGCGACGAGAAGAGGGACGAAAAGTTCCGTCCCTCACCCCCGACAGCCTACCACAATCAACCACCTATCTCCTCAAAGCCCCCCCCTGGGCTATATGGTTGGCTAATCAACCACTCTACAAGAGTAACCCACTCGTTGTCCAGACATTTGACAACCTCAACCAGTTTCCCCCATACCCAACGCTGGTCACTCTCTTCTCAACCACCTTCTCTCTTGGAACCTAACCCTCTACCCTCATTCCGCTCCTTATAATATAAGTCCAATAGTTCCTGGGCCAATTTTCTTGAGTCATGGCGCCAGCGGTTCTCTCGATCCACCACGTCTGCAGCAACCACCTGGAGTTCCTGGCCGGGATGCATCTGGGGAGAGACGATCTCGATGGTCAGATGGGAGGGGAGCGGGGCCCCCAAGTTGTCGTTTAGGAGCACACGATCGAAGACTCCCCCTACGTGCTGTTCCAGCACCTTTATGTGGTCGCCAGCGGTAAAATGGTCCGTCTCCCCTTTCTGGGTGGCCACGTTACAGACATACACCTTCAGGGCCCGAGAGGCTCGCAAGGCCTCAACGATGCCTGGCACAAGCAGATTGGGAAGGACGCTGGTATAAAGGCTCCCCGGCCCAGTCACGATAAGATCCGCATCCAGGATCGCCTTCACCGCTCCGGGGTAAGCGGGAGCCCGGCCGGGAACCAGATATACCCGCTCGATAGGCTTCCCAGCCTTGGGTATCTGGGACTCGCCCTCTACCCGCATCACCCCTTCGGCTTCCTCCTCACCCAGGTCAGCACAGAGAGTCACATTCTCCAAGGTGGAGGGGAAGATCTGCCCCTGGATGGCCAATACTCGCCCCGATTCCAGGATAGCCCGCTCGAAGTTCCCCGTCACCCCGGCCATAGCGGCGATGAAGAGGTTGCCGAAACTGTGTCCGTTGAGACCCCTCCCTTCGCTGAAACGGTACTGAAATAGTTGCGTGGTTAACGATTCCGCATCGGCCAGGGCGGCGATGCAGTTCCTGAAGTCGCCAGGGGGCAGAACCCCCAGTTCTCGCCGCAGGCGGCCGGAACTCCCCCCATCATCGGCTACGGTGACGATAGCGGTGATATTCTCCGTATGCTCTTTCAGCCCCCTGAGCAGCGTGGAGAGCCCAGTGCCCCCGCCGATAGCCACCACCTTGGGACCTCGGCTCCGGTGCCTGTGCCGGTAGATGATATCCACCAGGTGGCTCTCCCCCGGAGAGAGGAAGGCGGAGAGGAGGGATCTATTCAGTTGGATGACCGCCACCACTACGGCGGCGATACCTACCCCTCCGAAGAGAAAACCCCGCAGGGCGCGGGGGATGAACTGTAAAGTGAGGTAATAGAAGATGGGGGGAAGGACCCAAGTGCGGTAGATCTCCACCAATATATACCCCGCCCCCAAACTGAGGACCGTGATGCCGCCAAAGAGGAGGAGGAGCCACCGCTTTACATACATACCGGGCAAGAGCCACTTCAGGGCAGAGCCGTACTTAGGTCGAAACCTCAACCCATCATCCCCTATTCACCGTTTTTGTTCATACATCCACTCTTTGGAGACGCGCCCCAATTCGAGGCCATTCGGTCAGCTCTTAATGACGGTGGATCTAGCGACCTCGGTGTTGGGCAAGATGACCTTGCCAGAAGGGGTATCCAAGACCAGAGATGTTGCTCCAACCTTCTCCACTGTGCCCGAGTGCTCGCCCACGGTGATCTTGTCTTTGGGAGAG
>Ga0209979_1000991_pt1 | contig 33663 bp, 22 predicted proteins | sample AnhtaG_FD_183114 | JGI IMG/M metagenome (GOLD analysis project Ga0209979, IMG submission 183114) | Deep subsurface microbial communities from Anholt, Denmark to uncover new lineages of life (NeLLi) - Anholt_01485 metaG (SPAdes) (version 2) | ecosystem: Environmental > Aquatic > Marine > Oceanic... | reverse complement strand
GCAACTGGGAGACACGCTGGGCGCATCTTGAAAGGAGCATCGGTTGGGCACTTCTCTGGAGACTGCAATATTTGCGGTCGCGCGTTGCTCCACCTGGCAGCAGGAGGGATCAGTTGCTGGATGCTGTGTTCCGTGGATTAGGAATGCGGAAGCGAGAGGTGTTCATTGGGCGGATGCGTCTTATCGGGCAGTGGCTGGCGCCACAAGGGAGCTTGCGCGAGCGTGTGCTTCGATTGGGGATACGTGGGCTACGGGTCTGGAGGCAAGAGGGGTTTTGGGCTCTAAGGCACAATGCCAGCAGAGAAATTCGCCGATGGATTGCAAAAAGACCGTATTCTGGCCGTGTGAACGAATCTATCCCACCCGACTGGTACCAGGCCTGGATAGCCGAGAATGAACCTGATGACCCCCAACTTGCTGAACAGCGCCAAACTGCGAGGGATCTAGCTTACAGGCCGCTGATTAGTATCATAACGCCCGTATACAACCCAGCGCGTGCAATTTTGGACAAGACTATCAAGTCTGTCGCAGACCAAACCTATGATCATTGGCAACTGTGTCTGGTCGATGGTCACTCCGAGAGACCTGGTGTGAAAGAGGTGCTAAAAAGATGGAGCAACAAGGATGGACGCATTCACGTCAGATTTCTGGACCGAAATCTAGGAGTATCTGGCAACTCGAATGAAGCGCTGGCAATGGCAACGGGCGAATTCGTTGCACTATTGGATCATGATGACTTGCTGGCACCATTCGCTCTTTTCGAAGTTGCCAAGTTCTTGAATGAAAACCCTCGTTGTGACATGGTGTACAGCGATGAGGACAAGATCGAGATAGGTGGGCGGCGCCATTCCCAATACTTCAAACCGGATTGGAGTCCGGATTTACTTCAATCCTCCATGTATACGGGACATCTAACGGTTTACAAGCGTGATATAGTGCAATCTCTTGGCGGTTTTCGATCCGAGTTTGATTTTTCTCAAGATTATGATCTTGCTCTACGCGTGACCGAAGTGACTAACCGTATCGGCCACATCCCAAAAGTGTTGTATCATTGGCAAGTCTTGCCAGGTTCTGCAGCTGCGGGAGACAAGCTCTTTGCACGAGCGAGTAACATAGCTGCTCTGGCTTCGGCGGTTAAGCGCCGTGGCTATAACGCCGAAGTTTTGGAGTACCCTTTCGTAAATCGGGTCAAGTTCAACCTTCAAGAGTATCCGCTTGTTTCTATAATCATTCCTACAGATCGCGAACAGAACATCTTTCCCTGCTTGGAGTCATTGCTCCGAAAAACCGGGTATCCAATTTTTGAAATCGTGGTGGTTACGAACACGAGTTTGGCTGCACGGATTCGCGAAGTATATGGGAGCGATTCGCGAGTACACGTGGTGCGATTTGACGCACCCTTTAATTTCTCTGCTAAGTGCAACAGAGGTGCGAGGGAAGCCAAAGGAGAACACGTTCTCTTTCTGAATGATGATATTGAGCCTCTGGATAAGGCTTGGATTGAGTGTATGCTTGGATATTTTCAACAGGATGAGGTTGGCGCTATTTCTCCCAAGCTTATTTATCCGAACGGACTGGTTCAACATGGCGGCCTGGTAACGGGAGTAAGGGGCTTCATCGGTACGGCGTTTCATATGGAGCCGAGCGACTCGACTACTTACTTTAGTCTGTTACAATCAACTCGAACTGTCTCGGCACTTCCAGGCGCTTGCCTATTAATGCCCAAGCACATCTTTAATCTGGTAGGCGGTTTTGATGAAATTAACACCCCAATCATACACTCTGATATTGATTTATGCTTCAGGATTCGGGAAAGAGGCCTGCGTCTTGTGTATACTCCTTTCACCTCACTGAAGCACAAAGCTCACGCTTCTTTGGTCGAGACTGGATTTGGACACTTGCACTCGGGTAAAGCTGACGTGTATTTGCTCAAGCGGTGGGGAGGGCATTTGAGCTACGACCCATATTACACCGATAATATGCGCGACCTGCTCTATCGCGACTCGCCAACTAAGTATCGGATGTATGCAAGCAACCAGCCTCATAGCGTGCTTTCAGAGGGTGATATTCTCTTCGTCGGTCATGACCTGAGCTTAAGTGGAGCGCCGATCGTTATGCATACCTTAGCGAAATACATTCTACGCACTGGCTATTTTGTCACCCTGGTTGTGCCTGTTTCCGGAAAGCTTCTCGATCACTATCGGCAGGAAAATACACCCGTTATTGTTGACCCGCTAGTTTATGATTCCCCTGGTGCGCTTGAGCTTGAGTATCTCATACGTAGCCATGACGTGATTGTTGCGAATACAATTTTGTCTTGGGGGCTGGTCAATAGTGCCGAATCTCTAGGCAAGCCAGTCATCTGGCTCATTCATGAAGGGGATTTCGGACAGGCTCTAGCTGAGAGTAATGCGGACATTCGGGAAGCTTTGGCAGTAGCGGACGTAGTAGTTTTTCCGTCTCGGCAGACTGAAGAGAAGTACCGCAGATTTGCAATAAGAGAGAATTACACAGTGCTTCACTACGGTATTGAAGTGGCAGAACCCCGCAGTGGAAGGGCAGGCTTTTCCCAATCCGACAAACTTCGCGTTGTTCAAGTGGGCAGTATTGAGCCCCGAAAAGGTCAAGATGTTCTAGTTACATGCGTGAATAGCCTGCCGCCAGACCTCCGAGACGCTTTTGTATTCAATTTTGTTGGTAAGGTGATCGATCACGATTACTACCATCGACTGAAGAGGAATACGACCAAATTGAAGAATGTGCATTGGGTGGGTGAGGTATCTCATAATGAGGCCCTTCAATACATTTCAGATTCTGATGTACTCGTCCGTGCCTCGCGAGACGACCCACTCCCACTCTGCGTGCTTGAGGCGATGGCCTTTGGAAAAGGGATTGTCTCAACGAATATCGGAGCAGTGCCAGAGATTATTGAGCATGAGGTAAGCGGCATAATCATTGATGTCGAAGACCATCAAGCCCTGGCAAAGAGCCTTATCCGCCTCTACCAAGATCGAGATTTTCTACAGAGGATCGGCAGCGCTGCGCGTAGGAGATTCAACGAGTACCTTACCATAGAGAGATATGGAAGCGATATGATGAAAGTAATTAAGCGCGTGACTTCGGCTGGGATTGCATTACCGCAATGAAAAGCAAAGTCTCGGTCATAGTCATAAACTGGAACGGCAAGCACCATTTGGAAAGGTGCCTTTCCTCCGTTTTGCAGCAGACTTACCCTAACTTTGAGGTCGTCCTCGTTGATAACGCCTCGACCGATGGCTCCGTCGAGTTCGTCCGAGAAAGATTCCCGGGGGTCAGGATAATCCGCAACGAGGAGAACCTGGGCTTCGCCGCGGGCGACAACGTGGCCATTAGGACCACTCGAGGGGACTATGTCGCCACCTTGAACAACGACACGCAGGTTGACCCCCGTTGGCTCGAGGAACTGGTCAGCGCTGCGGAGGCCGATCCCAAGGTTGGCATGTGCGCCTCCAAGATGCTCTTCCTCCATCAGCCTGACATCATCAACTCAACGGGCATCAGCCTGGACAAGGCGGGTATCGCCTGGGATCGGAGGGGAGGGGAACCGGACCAAGATACTGGGATCGAACCGATCGAGGTATTCGGGCCCTGCGCTGGGGCGGCCCTCTATCGCCGCCGGATGCTCGAGGAGGTTGGCCTCTTCGATCAGGACTTCTTCGCCTACCTAGAGGACGTTGATCTTGCCTGGCGGGCAAGACTCATGGGCTGGCGATGTCTGTATGTTCCCACGGCAAGAGTCTATCACATTCACTCGGCGACAGGATTAGAGGGCTCTCCCTTCAAGAATCATCTTTTGGGTCGAAACAAGGTCTGGACAATCATTAAGAACTATCCATCTCCCGAACTTTTTCTATTTCTGCCCCTTATCACGCTCTATGATCTCGGTGCGGTTCTCTATGCCCTGATAATCAGAGGAGATGTTAATCCCCTAAGCGGCAGGATAGCGGGGTTGCGAGGGCTAGTTCGATTTCTGAGAAAAAGGGGAGAGATACAAAGAAAGAGGGTAATTCCCTTTTGCGCTTTAGCACGATATCTCAACCCTATTGAAAACCCCATAAAGGTGCTAAGACGATATCGGCATTTGCAAAATGCAGCTTCAGAGGCCTTTGGTGAAGAAGACTAAAAGTCTGATTTTAGTTGTTACCTTCCTTATTGTATCTTTCTCAATTGAAGGATGTGTAGACTCGATTGATCATTTACAAAGCCAATTTAGTCAGCCAGTGGGGGAGATTTATGGCTCGCACACGGTGGGGCAGACCTTCGTCTCCCATGAAGCGCGCCTGAGCGGGGTGGACGTGCTCCTGGCCACCTACGCCAGGGAGAACACCCAGCCCCTGATGTTCCACTTGAAGTCGAGCCCATCCAACGCTGACGACATAGTTACCATCACCGTGGATGCAGTGGCGATAAAGGACAACACTTATCACCAGTTCAGCTTCTCGCCCCTTCCCGACTCAAGGGATAAATCCTATTACTTCTTCCTCGAGGCTCCGCAGTCGGTACCAGGCAACGCCATCACCATCTGGCACAGCCCCTATGATGCTGATGCGGAGGGGGAGCTATACATCAATGGGCAAAAGCAGGAGGGCGATCTGGCCTTCAGGACCTATTACGATTACACCCTGGGGGCGATGGCGCGGGACGTGTGGGATGGTGTGGCGAACAACTGGAGGGTCATCGTGGTGGCCGCGCTGATGTTCACCCTCCCCGGTCACGCCCTCTTCGTCCTGCTCGTTCCCCGCTACGAGTTCGACCTCGCCGAGCGACTGATCGTCTCCATGGGCCTGAGCCTGGCTTTTGTGCCGCTAGCCACCCTCTTCTGCACCCTCGCCGGCGTGGGGCTGGGCGGGGCCGCGATATGGGCGATGATGGCCGTCTGCGTGGGGATAAGCCTCATCAGCGTCGTCAGAGACACGGTGAGAGAGAGGCGGCTGGCGCTCGGGGTGGACGTTACCCACGTCGCGCTCTTGGCCATCTTTGCCCTATCCTTGATCGCCAGGCTGCTCCCCGCTCGAGGGTGGGCCGTAGCGCCGGGGAGCGATAGCTATCACCACACCCTCATCGCCCAGTTGATCGTCGAGAGGGGGGGGCTGCCCAGCTCCTACAGGCCCTATGCCCCTTTGGATTCCTTCACTTATCACTTTGGCTTTCACTCCACGGCGGCCTTTCTTCACTGGCTGTCGGGGATCGGCATGGCGAAATCCGTCCTCGTGGTTGGCCAGGCCCTGAACGCCTTGAGCCTCCTATCCGCCTTCTTCTTCGCCGAGAGGCTCTTGAGGAGCAAAACCGCCGGCCTCTTCAGCGCCCTGGTCGTCGGCTTGCTCTCCGTCTTCCCGGCCTATTACGCGAACTGGGGGAGGTTCCCCCAACTCACCGGGCTGGTGATCCTGCCCATCGCCTTAGCCCTGGCCATCGAGGGTATGGAGCGAAAAGGGGGCAGCGCCAGATACCTCGCCGCGGCGGGCATCGCCCTGGCCGGGCTCTTCCTGGCACATTACCGCGTTTTGCTATTCTATATCTCGTTCGCGGCGGTTTATCTACTGTGCGCAACCTGTGCCAGCAGGAACAATGCGAGGGCGATGTCGAGGATCTGGCTCCGTCTCCTGGCTATAGGACTTCTGGCCCTGGCCCTGAGCTGGCCTTGGCTGCAGAATTTGCTGCGTCACCCTGGCTCGGGATCTCTGATCCTGGCGAGATATAAGTCCAGCAGGGACTTCTTCTCTGTGAACAGGCTCGAGGGCGCCGTCTCGTTTTACTCCAATTGTCCTTTGATGGCCCTATCCATCCTGGGGGCCATCTGGGGGTTGGTAAAGAGGGAGAAGTTGATAATTGTTCTCTGCCTGTGGGTGGCTGTCCTTCTTCTCACTTCCAATCCCTATTGGGTGGACCTGCCCGGCGTGGGGTTAGCTGATTACGTCACCGTCCTGATGTCCTTGTTCTTCCCGGCCTCGATAGCCATAGGTTTTCTGGCAGCTCCCATCGAGAGAGCTAAGCCCCGGGCCCGGCTCCTGGTCGGGGCTGTACTCGTGGCCCTCGCCCTCTGGGGCGTCGGAAGGATGCTCACCATCGTTGACCCCAGGAACGTCTACGTCAAAGAGGCCGACGAGGTGGCCATGCAGTGGATCAGGGAGAACACCCCTGAGGATGCGAAGTTCCTCGTCCCTTCGGTCATCTACGACCGGAAGCTGAACTTCGTGATCGGCCTCGACGCCGGATATTGGATGCCCCTCCTCGCCGGAAGGGACACCACTGCGCCTCCTATGATCTACCTGGCGGAGAGGCCAGGCCAAAAAGGCTTGGCGGCAGAGGCGGTCACCCTGTCGGAGGCGTCGTCCGCCCCGGACGCGAAGGGGGCGCTGCGGGTTTTGAGAGACGAGGGCGTGACCCACGTCTATATCGGGAAGCGGGGCGGCAACATCCACCCGGAGAGCTTGATGGGCGATCCGGATTATCAACTGATTTACCACCGAGATGGGGTGTGGATCTTCGAGGTCAATTATGAGGGAGGAAACGAGCTTGATTAGCATCGTCATTCCGGTTTATAACGAGGAGGCCGCCATCGGGGAGGACCTGGACACCATCATCGAAACCATGGAGGCCAGCGGTCGGGATTACGAGGTCATCGTGGTGGACGATGGCTCCACTGACAGGAGCGCCGAGATCGTGCGGCAGAGGCCGCAGGTCAGGCTCATCCAGCATCCCTACAACCAGGGGGTGGGAGCGGCGCGCACCACAGGGGTGAGGGGGGCGCGGGGAGAGGTCATCGTCATGACCGACGGCGACGGGAGCTATCCCAACCACGACATCCCCCGCCTCCTGGCCCACATCGGCGGACACGACATGGTCGTCGGCGCCAGAAAGCGCGAGACCGGGAGCCTTAAGTTGCTGCGCACGCCGGTCAAGCTCTTCGTCCGCCTCCTGGCCTCCTACCTCACCGAGACCAGGATACCCGATCTCAACTCCGGCTTCCGGGCCTTCAAGAAAGAAGTGGCCGAGCGCTATTTGGACATCCTGCCCAGGGGCCACTCCTGGGTGGGCACCATCACCGTCGCCTTCCTGAGCGATGGATACACAGTCAAGTACATCCCCATTGACTATTACGAGAGGAAGGGCAAGTCCTCCATTCACCCCATCCGCGACACCTGGAATTACTTCCAGTTGGTGGTGCGGATGGCGATGTATTTCAATCCTCTCAAGGTATTTTTGCCCATTAGCCTCCTCCTGTTGTCGGTGGGAGGCGTCAAGCTGGTCCGGGACGTCATCGTATACTATTTCCACGTGCCCACCTCGACGGTGATAATCGTGCTGACGGGGATTCAATTGGGAGCCCTGGGGCTGCTGGCGGATTTGATTGTGAAGAGGGGGAAATAGCGAGATGGCCTTTAACTCTTCCAAGGTTGTCAAAGCGATAGCGATCTCTGGGGTCTTCGCCTACTCGTTCTTTAACTTCTTCTACAATCTGGATGCCGAAAGTTTCTATACCGATGAGGTAATATATTCTTTATCCGGCATGGAATATCTGCAAGGGAATTTTGCCAGGAATCTGGAACATCCTTTCCTGGGCAAGTATCTCATGGGTGTTTCCTTACGGGCTCTAGGTAAGTCCGACTTCAATGCTCGGCTGCCTTGCGCGCTGTTCGGATTTTTAACCGGTATAGTCCTCTGCTTTTTTGTAAAGGAGTTAATCAATTTTGGTAGATCACCATTTGTAGCGGCGGGCGGACAGGGCCGCCCGCAAGGGCGGCCACAGCGAGGTGCCCAACGAGACTCGCAGCAGGCCGCCACAATTCAGTGCGATCCATCGAATTTCTACATCAGTCTCATAGCTGTCGCCCTGTGGTCCACATCCACCCTCGTCCTTTGGGTATCGAGGAGGGCCATCCTCGATGCCTTTTTGGTATTCTTTTCCACGCTGAGTCTATTTATGTTCTGGCGGTTCTTCCGCACCGACGAGGTGAAATATGCCCTTGGGGGTGGCATCTCCCTGGGGCTGGCCCTATGCTGCAAACTTATGGCAGCCATCATCGTCCCCATTTTGCTGGCCTATGTAAGCATTGGGGAAAGGCGGATCCCGAAGCCGGCCACCCTGGGGAAATTGGCCCTGGCCCTGCTGATCGCACTGCTGGTCCTTTTCGCCAGCTATGCTCCCGTGCGTGGTGATCTAAGCGATGTCTTTCGGGTGATGGGCGAGCATTGGAGCGTCGAACAGAGGCAAGGGCATAGGGCTATCGTCGGAGGCGTGATATACGACAAACAGCCCTGGTGGACCTACCTCTACTGGTATTGGCAGGGTTACATCCCTGATTGGCGGCCCTACCCGCTGGAGTTGCTCCTCCTGTATGGAGCAGGCCTCTGCTTCGCCGTCGTGCGCAGGGAGAAAAGCGATTTATTCTTGCTCTCGGCTTTTCTCCTGCCCTTCGCCTATCTGTCCTTCTATCTCAGCTTCAAAATGTATAGATATGCCGCCGTTTTTGAGCCCCCTCTGATCATCATGGCTTGCTCATTCGTGTCCTCGGCGATCTCATATCTCAGGCGAAGGAGGGAGTATCTCCGCCTGGCGGCGGCATCCTTGCTCATCCTAATCCTGCTCCGCCCGATGGCTCTCACGGCCTGGCGCACGTTTTATCAGGAGGAGACGGAGTACAAGGCCGTGGCCCGCTTGTTAGAGCCCCGGCTGAGGGAGGGCGACACCATCTTCGTTTGGGGCTACACCGACGTCGTGGAGTGGTACTTGGGAAGCAAAGTTAAAATCGTAGGGGGATTTACCACGGGTCACCTCAAGGGCAACTACGACGCGGACTATTTGATTGTTAGTCCGAACATGAGCTCCCGATGGCCCGATGATCCCTTGATTGGGTTTTTGGAAGCAAATAGAATGGCTTACGAGGAGCACGCTATCGGGGGGCTGAAGTTATATGTGAAGCTCGCAAGCGGGGGAAACCGAATAGGAAAGTGCTTTTGACATCCATTTTGGGGAGAGGAAGAGCGATGATAACCAAGCATCTTGTGAAGGGTGAAAAACTATCGGTAGCCTTGGTCTGCTTAGCCATGCTGTTGAGCTTGGCTCCGGCAGCGGACACGAGCCCAACCTCCGGCGCCCCTGTTGCCCAGGCCCAGACGGGCACTTGGATTACTTACAACACTGACAACTCTGGGCTGGCGTACAACAATGTCAGCGCCATCGCGATTGACAGCGCTGGTCAGTTGTGGTTCGGATATCGAGATTATCCATCGCCTTGGGCCAGTTGGTGCGGGGTGAGCAAGTTCGATGGTGCTGCCTGGACAACTTACGCGACGACAAAGGCGGCCATCGAGGCGAATTACAGTGACATCTTGACAACCATTGACGAAAACAGCATGTGGACGGTTCAACCACCGGACAAGGCTATGGACGGCTGAGGGAGAAGGAGCGAGCGTCTTCAACGGCACGGCATGGACAACCTATAACAAGGACAACTCGGGGTTGCCATCTAACAATGTTACGGCTGTTGCCATCAATGACGCTGGCAGGGCGTGGTTCGGCACCCACCATTGGGCAGAAGGTGGGGTAAGCGTATTTGATGGCACTACCTGGACGACTTACACCGAGTCGAACTCCGGGCTGGCATCCAACCGTGTCAATGCTATCGCCATAGGAAGGGATGGCAAGGTATGGTTCGGGACAGGTAGCAAAGACGCTGGCTGCTGCTCGCCTCCACCGCCGGGGATAAGCGTGTTTGATGGCACTGCCTGGATAAACTACTCGGAGGATGACGGACTGTCATCCGATTATGTTGTCACCGTCGTCGTAGATGAGATTGGTCGGGTGTGGTGCGGCACGGGTGAATGGGAGTGGAGCTTCCCATGCAATGGGGTGAGCATTTTCGATGGCGCTAGCTGGAGGACTTACAAGGAGGACGATGGGTTGGCTCCAGGCCAGGTCAACGTGATCGCCTTCGATGAGAAGGGCAATGCACGGGTGGGAACCGAGGGCGGGTTGAGCGTCTTCGATGGCAGCAAGTGGATAAGTTATACCACAAGCAATTCGGGGTTAGTGAGCAACAGGGTTAATGCCATAGCCTTTGACGGAGCGGGCAACATATGGATCGGAACAGGCTATGGAGTGAGCAGGTTCACTCCTCCCCCAAGCCCGCCCACTTGGTGATTTGGCAGGACTCCCGCCAATGGAGCACTTATTGGAGATGGAATACCTATGGACGGCGGGTATCAGACGCCGATGCCCCGCTGGGTGTTGCCTTCGTTGTTTCCACTTATGGAGAGTTTCCGGCTGTGGCCTACAACAGCACCGACAATGAGTATCTCCTAGCCTTGACTCGGCATGACTCATACATGGGAAACCTGGATATCTATGGATTGCGGCTATCAAGCACCGGTGCCACGCTGGATTATCTGCGAGTCGCCGCGGCGTCGGGCGACCAGGAACTCCTTTTGGTGTTCTTTCCCATAGCTTACCTCCTCCTCATCGGATCCGCTAGCCTCAGATGGGATCGTTGGGCGATCCCCTTGCTACCTTTCACGACAGTATTGGCAGGGGGAGCGACAATGAGGTTGGTAGATAAGATTGCGACGTTTGGAGGCATGCGGAAGAGATTCGATATGGTCTTAGTCGTAGTTGTCCTTCTGGTCAGTGTTGGGCCGGCATATGAGATCGTCAGCTATGATTACCGAATCTCTCAAGAGGACACGCGTACACTGTCCAAGACCTGGGTTGAGAGCCATATTGCTCCCGGCACCAAGATGGGACAGGATTGTTATTCAGGGCCAATCTGGACCGAGTTGTTTGATGTGACCAAAGTTTTCTCTTTAAGCGATTGGCCATTGGAATATTATAGAAATGAGGGCTTTGAATATCTGCTGGTGAGCAGCTATATGTACGACCGATATTTCGCCGAGGCGCAAGAATATCCAAAGAATGTTGAGTTTTATGGAAGGCTTTTCAAAGAGGGGGAACTGGTTCAGGAATTCAAGCCGAACCCTAAGAATCGACCGGGGCCTACGATACGAGTCTATCGGATCCGTTGATCGCTGTAAGAGCTATGCCATGAGAGTTTGCTATTTCGGAACCTACGACACGGATCACTCAAGAAACAGGGTGATCATCAAGGGATTGCGACAAAATGGGGTCGAGGTCCTGGAGTGTCACGCCCGGCTGTGGCGAGGCACGTCCGACAAGATTCATAGTATGACAGGCGGAATTTGCAGACCGCGCTTGTTGTATCGGATTCTGGCGAGCTACCTGTGCCTCATAAAGCGATACGCCAAAATGGGTGGCTACGATGTTATGGTCGTGGGATACGCGGGGCACCTTGACCTTTTCTTAGGGAAGCTGCTGACGCTTCTTTCGGTAAAGCCCTTGGTCTTTGACGCCCTCCTCTCCCTAACCGAGACGGTGGTGGAGGATCGAGAGCTTGTCCCCAGGGATTCGACGTTGGCAAAGTTGCTTTACTTGGTGGACAAGTATTCCTGTCAACTGGCGGATCTGGTGCTCTTGGATACGAACGCCCACTTCCGGTACTTCCATGAAGCCTTCGGCGTCAACATGACGAAGTTGCGCAGGCTGTACGCTGGAGCCGATGATGCCTGGTATCACCCTTCGTCACATGCCCCGAGTTGTCAATACTTTAGAGTGGTCTATTTTGGCCAATATATCCCCCTGCATGGCGTGAAATACATCATAGAAGCCGCCAAACTCCTGGAAGGAGAGCCCGACATCGCCTTTGAGTTGGTGGGGGTCGGCCAGACCTACGAGGAGGTTTTGTCGCTGGCCCGCAGGTTGGCTGTGAGGAACGTTACCTTTTACCCTACGTGGCTCTCTCCTCAAGCTCTTGCTGCTGACCATATCGCCGGGGCCGACGTATGTTTGGGGATATTCGGCGATGGCCGGAAAGCCAGGCGAGTGGTGCCGCTTAAAGTCTTCGCGGCCATGGCGATGGGCAAAGCGGTAATCACAGGGGACTCGCCCGCAGCCCGGGAGGTACTGGTCAGTGGACAGGATGTCCTTCTCTGCGAGATGGGAGATCCCCAGGCCATCGCTCAAGCAATCCTCTTGCTCAGGGATGATCAAGGGTTGCGCCGGAGGATAGCCGACGGAGCTTGTAGATCTTTCCGGCAAAAGTTTTGCCCCAGGGCCATTGGAGCATTGATGAAGGGCTACCTGGCCGAGCTCATCGCGACAAGGGGTACCCTGGAGCAGAAGAAGAAAGGCCACTAGGCCAAATGCGGTGCCAGTTTAAGGCTAGAATCCAATGGCGGAGTGCAATTAAGGCCATAGTAGCTGGAACGGTCCTCGTCTTTTTCGGGCTGAGCTTCTATCGCGGCTGGCACGAGATCCGTGGGTATGAATGGAACGTTCGGCCCTGGCTTGTATTTCTCTCGTTCGTTCTCACATTGGTTCAATCGTTCCTGGGCCTCCTGGCATGGACCATGACCGTTCGATCGTTGGGGGGTGATCTGAGCCTGCGCAAGAGCATTAAGGTCTATTTTCTCTCCAATCTGGGGAGATATCTGCCAGGTACGGTATGGTACGCTGTGGGGAGGGCCTACCTAGGGAAACAGCAGAATGTCTCTGCGGCCATCATTTCAACGAGTGTGATGGTGGAGATAGTGCTGGCTGTTACCTCGGGCGTGTTGATGAGCGGCCTTGCCCTACCGTTGATTCTCGTTCACTATGGACCATATGGGGCCTATTTGGGTGGGGCCGTTGTGGTCCTTGGCTTGATTGCCCTTCATCCTGCAGTGATGAAGCGTCTGTTGGGCTTGCTCACGCGCTTGCTGCATTGTCCCAATCAGGTGGTCTCTCCCGTCGGATATTTCTCCATGCTGGGTCTTCTTATCGGGTACGTCTTCGTTTGGGCCTTTGCGGGTATGGGCTTGTTCGTATTGCTGAATTCCATCTGCGTAGTTCCCCTTGCTCGGTTACCAACCATAATTGCTATTTACGCTGTATCGTGGATCGTTGGCTTCTTTACTCCTTTCGCGCCCAGCGGACTGGGTGTGCGAGAAGGGGCGTTGACCCTTCTGTTGGCAGGATTCGCTCCCTTGCCGGTGGCGGCAGCGGTGGCCCTCTCGCTTCGCCTTTTGATGATGCTGGGCGACGTCCTCTGGGCCGCCCTGGGGGCTAAGCTATGATAGGGGCGGTGATTTGATGACGGTTGATGAAAGCAGACAACCAGTTCCTGCTGCCAAGTACAGCCAGGAATTGCTCTTGACCTTCAGCGGGGACGAGTATTATGACTTCATCGCCAGCCGAGGTAATAAGCTGAGGCCGCGGTTTGCGAGATCCCTGGCGCTGGCAGATATCAAGGCAGGGATTCGGGTCTTGGACATCGGATGTGGCCGGGGGGAAGTGGTGCTCCATGCTGCCAAGCGTGGAGCGAAGGCGGTGGGGGTTGACTATTCAGCAGACTGCCTGGATTTGACCACACAAACTCTTCAACTGGGGTCTGAGGCGACACGAGCCCGGGTGACCCTGGTGTGTGCCGACGCCATAGACCTCCCATTCGAGGACAAGGTTTTCGACCGTGCACTCATGTTGGACATCGTCGAGCACTTGCACCCTTGGCAACTTAGGCTCGCGTTGGCCGATGCCCGGCGTGTGTTAGCCGACGATGGCTATTTGATCATCCATACCCTTCCCAACCGCTGGGCCCTGCGGTACGGCTTTCCTCTCCTTCGCCTTCTGCGGCCGGAGCTCCCCAGGAGCCCTCGCTCGGATTACGAGCGGGAGGTCCATGTCAATGAACAGGACCTCGTCACTCTGAAGCGAAGCCTGGATGAGGTGGGTTTCACCTCCGAGATTTGGCTGGAGAACCTGACTGTGAATCAAGCCATCTGGCAGGGCGAAGGAAGGAAGTTTGCCGACATCCGCCGGGATGTGTATCCCATCCTGAGCCATCCGTTCCTCAGAGTTGCCTCCTCCGTGCTTATGCACACCCCTCTTAGGCTCATCATTGCCAACGATATCTTCGCCATCGCATGGTGTCGCGATGGGGAGAGGCCCCAGATCCTGGGGGGGAAAGGCTTTTCAGGGTGGGTGGAGGAGATGGCAGTCAGACTGAGCGGAAAACTGTGAACCTTTTGGGCGCGAAAGCCCGTGTCATGGAGAGTGCGCTTCAGGCTGGGGACCGATTTTGCCCGTGATAGGTGCCGGCAAACTCCGCAAAATGTGGCCGTAGTGGCCTGGTGGGTTGGCATAATCGCCAGTGACGCGGGATTTTGCGCCAGGCGAGCTGTCCCAGACATGCAACGCTCCCGGTCATGAGCTTGACTTGTTTTCGAGAAAATGGTATAATGCTACTCGTTCTAGCCTGCGAGTCCATGCCCCTTGGCTTAGGCAGGGAATAACCTGGAAGTTCCGGGTAATGACTCAAAGGAGCCGATTGGGGAAGAGGACCCCAATTTATGAAACGTCTAATCATCATCTTAGCCCTTTGTTCAGGTATCTTGTGGCCCCATAGTGCTTATGCAGGTGCCATCCCCAGGACTTGGATGAGCAACGTTCCTGGTGGGCCGGAGATGACCCAATTTGCATCTGGGATTAACGTCGTCTACGTCATCTTCGATTACGTTGAGATGGAAGATGAGGAGGTAAGGGTAAGAATCTATGACAACATTGGCGACGTTGTTTTTGAATACACCAAGACGTACAGCGGCTCAGGCACGGAGTCTGTTTCTGCTTCCCCTGGCACGGGGGTGTTCGCCGACGGACCCTACGCCACTAATATTTATCGAGGCGAATATCTGAGTTGGACCCTAATATGGGAAGTAACCACAGCGGTGCAGCCACCTTCGCCGACGCCAGTGCCCACAGATACACCTACCACGCTCCCCGAAGCAACCGCCACGCCAACCGCAGCGCCCACGGACACACCCACCATGACGCCTGAAGCAACCGTCACGGCAATCGCAGCACCCACGGACACACCCACCATGACGCCTGAAGCAACCGCCACGCCAACGGCAGTGCCGACGGAGACACCTACCACGACGCGGGAAACGACTGGCACGCCAACCGCACCGGCTGCAAAAACAGCCACCATCGCACCGGAAGCAACCGCCACGCTCACACCCAGCATGAGCCCTGAGGCGACTGCTGTGTTGCCCACAGCGCCCACCGGGCCCTCACCCACAACCACGGGGCAGCCGTTGGTGACGGCGAGACCAACCCCTGTGCTCCATATCGTTACACCAATGACGGTACCATCAGGCACGATATCTGGGCTGCGAGGGGTATGGGGCTTGGGCGGCTTAATCGTCATAGCGTTCTTGCTCCTCTGGGCGGCCTGGTTGATGATAAGACACAGTTGAGGGGATGTAGACAAGTTGCGAGTTGGATTTGGGTTGTTCGTTGCATTAGCCAAGTTAGCCTACGTTTGGATTTCCGTCATAAGAGGTGAAGGGAGGGTTTACCCATGAGAAGATTTATGTTCTGGCCGATTATCGTTGCCTTTTGCTTCAGTATCCTGCTGGGTGGCATCGCGATGGCCCAAGAGATCGCTAACCCGCGCATGAGCGATGCGCCAGAGGGTCCCAGCGTGCCCCAATTCCCCTCGGGGACAAGTGTGGTCTACCTCGTTTTTGACTACGCCAACATGCAGGACGAGGAGGTGACGACAAGAGTATACAACAACGTCGGCGATATCCTATTTGAGGAGACGAAGAAGTACACGGGCTCAGGCACTGAGTCAGTAGCTATCTCACCCCCAACGGGCGTATTTGCCGATGGCGCCTATGCCACTAACCTGTACAGGGGAGGATACCTGAACTCGACTACGCTGTGGGAGGTGGGCGAGGCAGCGCCATCTGTTGCCACACCTGCGGCGAGGGCCACGGCGGAGCCCGTTGCAAGGAAGCAGGGTCTTCCGCCAACGATTTTGGCCGCGGGCATGATCGTTCTTTTGCTCCTCTCAGTGTTTGTCTTCTGGGCGGTACGCCGGGCGCTGGCTGCTGGCAAGGGGTAGCGAGGTTTGACAGGCCCCTCGGCTCGTCGCATAATCATGAGCGTCGGGTTTCAATCCATCCCACATATCAACAATCTAAGGGCTTGAAGGAGACAGAGGTTGCGCAAGACCAAGAAAGGTGGTGCCCGGACAACGACGGAGAAAAGGCAAGCGATCATCGGGCTGGACGCAAGGGCCTTCTATGGAGGCCTGGCCGTCCTGGGGATTGTGGCCATTTTGTTCGTGGGCATATGGCTGGGACGGATGTACTCCACGGCTGGTGGGCCGGGTGTCTCCATCATTCGGCAACTGAGGCTTTCCCAGTCCCAACGGCAGGCACCAACGCCTCCCGCACTTCCCACAGCGCAGAGTTACGCCAGTGTGCCTCGCATCACCCCTGAGGAGGTAAAGAAGAAGCTGGACAACGGAGCTGACGTGGTCATCGTTGACGTGCGGGACAAGGAGGCTTTTGATGAGAGTCACATAAAACAAGCTGTCTCCATACCTTTGTCAGAAATGGAGGCTCGCTATGAGGAGCTGCCCACGGATAGGGAGACAATCATTTATGGCGGCCACTGTTGACCTCCGGAAAAAGACAGTGCCCGTGCGGCGCAGATTCTACTTGACAAAGGGTTCGGTGACGTGAAGGCTCTGAACGGGGGGTTTCCTGGCTGGCAAAAGGCGGGATATCCCGTTGAGAAATGAGAGTACCTTTGGCACAACGGCTGTACAGTCCCTTGAACCAAAGGTTAGGGAGCATATCTTTGGGTGGCCAATCATCAAATCGCCAAGCATTAAGGAGACTAACAATGGAGAAAAAACGTGCAGTGGCAGCGGCTGTGATCGTGCTGGCGCTGACTGGCTTGCTGGTTGGCGCTGTGGCCGCGGAGAAGGCCCCGGGCTTACCTGCGACCGCATCGGGGCAGGTAAGCAATTTTCGCATGAGCGATTCGTGCGATGGGCCACCCGTGATCACGTTCCCCCTTGGGACGAAGACCGTGTACGTGGTCTTCGGCTACGCTGACATGCAAGGCGAGGTGCGTATAATTAGAGTGAAGAACAATCTTGGGGACACCGTGTTTGAACACCCCGACACTTACACCGGGTCGGGTACAGAGTGCATCGCCGTTCCTTATCCCCTTTTCCCCGGCGGCCCACATGTAACCAATATGTACGATGAGGGGTACCTCAGAGCCACTTTGATTTGGGAAGGGCCCTACGGGGTTGGCCTGCCTCTGGTTCTAAAGAACCATAGGTGAAGCCGCCATCTGTAGCAAAGCCGAACCAGGCGAAAGGCCTGGTTCGGCTTTCTATTGGCCCAACATCGTGAATTGCCGGACCCGGGGATAGCAAGGGAGCAAGCCTTCCAATATGAACCTATCGCCACAGCGGCCTTCCCCGGTGCCGGTCCTTAGCCTTTGGGCAGACTCCTAAGAGCACTCCTACGAGAAATGGAAACGCAGCATAGCGTTTCCGTTTGTCTTTTCTCGCCAGGAGTGAAGCAGTCGGACTTTACGGTCATAGCACCGCTGCAGGGCCCGAGGGCGGGTGTTCTCCCTGCACCGCTCTTTGCCACCATAGCTCGATTCACAAAAATACGTTAGTCACGGCTTTTGCGCTTCCAACTCCGCGATCAAGGCCTCCAGTTTTTCCGTTTCTTCGGCCGGCGCTAGCTCCCTGGCCATCTTGGCCTCGGTAATGGCCTCGTCAATGCGCCCCAATTGCTGGTAAGTGGTGCCCAATAGGATATGGATTTGGAATAGATCGCTCTCAAGACGCAGCCCGTGGTGGTGAGGACTCATGGCCGTCGTTTGACGATAATAAGTGAGGGCCTTCTCCAGCCTCTGGGCTCGTTCCGCCGGATCAGCGGTCATTCCGGCCCAGCGCAAGTAAAGAGTGCCCACGTTGGCGGGATAATCAGGATCGAGAGGGTTGATCTCCCTCGCTCTCTCCAGAGCCTTTTGGGCCTCGTGAAACCAGTGAGATCTCTGCTGCGGATCCGATGCCTCTCCCATCTTGGCCATGCTGTCTAAACCTATGAAGAGATAATAATGATCCTGATCGGGAGCTAACGACAGGGCACGACGGTAGAAGGCTATGCTGTCATCATACCGCCCGAGCTTTTGGAATGCTAGCCCCACCTTGTGGTAGATGTCGGCTTTTATAACGCTGAGATTGGTGGTAAAGATCAACACGGCCAACCCCAAGCCCAATAGGGGATAAAGCCACCGTGTGGCACGCCGCCATGGAAGAGAGGGAAGTCGCGCCCCTCCCATCAGGCTGATGGCAATGGCTGCCATGTTCGAGAAAAGGAACAGAAAGTAAAAGACAATAACGTTGGCCAGGTCGGCTCCTGGACGCATCATGCCGACGTGGACGAATACAAATGCAACGAACCATCCTAAAGAGATCAGGCTGTAAATCAAAAAGGAAAAAGCCCTCCCTCTACTGCGTTGCAGAAAAGCTTCCTCCTGGCTGCCCATCTCTGCCACGGCGAAAGCCCCACAAAGAAGCCACACGACGGCTATGAACCCCAACACGCGAAGGCCATCGGTCTTAGGATCGAAGAGATAAGTAATGAAATCGAAGCCCATGGTCATCAGGATAAGGCCCACCGACAACGAGCACGAGATAGTCATATCCCGCCACGGGCTTAACATGATCCTCCGGGTGGGGCGACCGGTCGTGCGCTCCCGCTTTCTTCGCCGCTTGCCGTGCCGCCGGTCCGAGGCGACAACTGGTGGAACCTGCGCTTTAGCCCGACTCAAAGACCCTTCCTGGAGGGAGTAACCCACGACCACCAACAATGCTGCACAGAGCCAGAAATAGCTGGGGGTGGCGGCGACGGCGATGCCGGATTGCACTTCGATGAAATGAGCTACCAGAGACGAGAGCAAGGCGATGAGCAGGGTCTGACGCCAGCCCGTCTCAACTTTCCTGCCCGCCGCATTGAAGAAAAGGACATGTACGACCAGATAGATGGCTAAGGCCGTTACCAGGCCCAGGGGCAGCCCCGCCCCGGCCAGCCGCCATGTGCCCTCCAGGAGCCGAGGGATCAGCGTGCCCAAGGCCCCCCCTATTGCCCACAGAAAGATGAAAATAGCCCGCTGCCGGCGGCCTCCGATCAGGCCCAATCCCTTCAAGCCGTAGTAGAAGACGCTGCTGAACAGGAGGACATAGGCGATGAATCCCAGCAGGCCTCCGGTCACCAGGGCGTCAAATGTCTGGTTGTGGCAATGGTCGGGGCGCTTACCAAGCTCGTAACGGGTCAGTTCCAGAGGGTAGAACTTATTATAGGCCACGAACATGGAGTCTGGCCCGTAGCCGACGAGGGCCCGCCAAGGACTGGCGGTAACCATATTGATGGCCCCTTCCCAGATCAGGAGTCTGCCTGGAAACGACTCCGCCCCCAAAATGCGCCCCAGGCGGCCGATATAAGGTGCATCCCTTAAAGAAGTGAGAGGCGTGTCCGGTAGGTTAAAGACAACCAAAAAAAGGATAAGAACGACGGCCACCGCGACCATCGTCAGCGCCAACCCTCTCCTTCGCTTGTAGACGGTCAAAAGAAGGGAAAAGAAGAAGATCCCTCCCATGAGGCCGAGGAAGGGGCCGCGACTTTGGGTGAAGAGGATACAGGTCAATTGAAGCCCTAAGAGAAGAATATGGAGCCCGACCAGTGCGTAGCGGGAAACGGCTCCTCTCTCCTTGTCGGAGCTGGTGGAAACCAGTTGGACAAGCTTTCCCAAGGTCAGGGGAACGACCATAATCAGATAGGCAGAGAGGAAAATGGGATTGCCCAGGGTGGATTGGACGCGAGCAAGGCGCGCCCTTGCAGGGAGGGCACCTAAGTTGTAGTGTTCCATGATCCCAGCGAGGGAGATGGGAAGGCTGGTCAGGAGGATGACGGCGATGAGCCTGCGCAACTGTTGACGAGTGCGCAGGGAATGGGCAATTAAGAAGAAGATAGTTATGTAAGAAAGGGTGGCATAGGTGCCCTGGGGTCGCGCATAAGCGCCCCAGAGGCTGATCCGTGGGACTACCGAAGTGGCGGTGGTCAGGATGTAAACGGCGGCCATGAACGAGGTGGGGACCGCCAGAGGATTTTGGGACGCCAAGTGCCGAATGCCCGACCACAGGCGCCCCGCTTGCAAGTCAGAGATCTGGAGGCCAGCCTCGATGGCTTTGATCACCCACGCCAAGGCCATCACCAAGGCGATGGAGCGTAGCAGGGCCACCTTACCCGGCTCGAAGGCGCGGCGACCGTAGAAGTTGAAAAACAAGGGGGTGACGATAGCCACCGCCAGCCAGCCGGCCTCGATGAGCCTGTCGCAGAAGAGGCCCAATTTCGTGTGCATGCCTACTCATCCCCCCTGAGATAGGCGACAACCCGAGGCATCTGAGCCTGCGTGATCGGTGCTCTGATCTCCTTGGACGTCCCTATTGTCCTTTCCCTCCAATGCCTGCCAAACCCGGTTGCAACCGCAATATAGCACCTCTGCCCCGATTTGACAAGAGGCTATCAGGGCAGCCGCAAGGGACTGCCCCTACCGGGGGTATCCTTTGGCCTAATCAGGGATATTTCCATCGGCGGACCTCATCTGGCTGCCAAACCCGGCTGCAACCGCAATATAGCACCTGTGTCCTGATTTGACAAGAGGCTGTCAGGGCAGCCGCAAGGGACTGCCCCTACCGGGGTATCCTTTGGCCTAATCAGGGATATTTCCATCGGCGCACCTCATCTGGCTGCCAAACCCGGCTGCAACCGCATTATAGCACCTCTGCCCCGATTTGACAAGAGGCTATCAGCTATCAGGGCAGCCGCAAGGGACTGCCCCTACCGGGGGTATCCTTTGGGTTAATCACGGATATTTCCATCGGCGGACCTCATCTGGCTGCCAAACCCGGCTGCAACCGCAATATAGCACCTCTGCCCCGATTTGACAAGAGGCTATCAGGGCAGCCGCAAGGGACTGCCCCTACCGGGGTATCCTTTGGGTTAATCACGGATATTTCCATCGGCGGACCTCATCAGCGGTAGGGGCAGGGCTTGCCCCTGCCTTTGACTCATCTGATCCGTTTACTGCCCCAGTTTCGCAAATGGAGGGCGGGCAACCCACAAAGGGCGAGACGGAGAACGCGCACCACCTCGGACTAGACATCCATCCGTTCAATCCGTTCCCTATCCGTTGACAGTCGCCGCAAGAAAAAAAGCCACCAGGGGGAAACCCCTGGTGGCTTTTGAGCACAGGAACGACGGCTAGGTCACTAGTCGCAGATGTCAATGTCTCTGACCAGGATCTGGCCAGGATCGGGATCGAGCTCGTCCTCCTCGCGCGTGCTGCCTACGAGCAGGTCGTAGTTGTCATCCGGATCGAGCCCGGCGAACTCGTACCAGCCGTTGCCATTGCTGTCGTCGGATGTTATGTAGGCACCGCTGCTGCCAACCCCTCCGCCCTCGTACAGCTTGACTTCGACGCCTTCCTGCTCCTCGCCCACGTCGAAGTAGCCGTTGGAGGGGGATACCACCCCGTCGCAGTAGACCCGACCCTTGATCGTGGCAAGGGCCTTGACCTCGACGGTTATCGTTCCAGTGGCCTCGCAGTGGACCACCTGGTCGTCCCAGGCGCCGTCGTCGAAGGTCTCCGTCGCGGTCTGGAACCCAGCCTTGGAGACCGTGACGTAAGCGTCCTGGAGTCCGGCCTTGAGCTTCGGGACGTCGAACTCTGCTTCGCCGTCCGCGTCCGTATCACCCGAGTCAGTCCAGGTGCTGTCGTAGGGGTGCGTTGCCGTAACCGTGACAGTCGCGCCGTCGATGACAACAGTGTTGTCCTCGAAGTCCACGGCGATAACCGTCAATGGGTTAACGCAGGCCAGTTCGAAGTTGCGCTGGACGAGCTGGCGGCAGAGGATCGTGACTTCCTCGGTGCGGGACAGGTAGCCGCTCTTCGAAGCTGTGACGTAATACGCGTCCTCGTCGATGCCGAGGATCTCGTAGTGGCCAGTGGAGTCGGTGGTGGCATCAACGTCATCGCCCCAACCCAGAACGTCTATTACCACGCCTTCGAGGGGCACGTTAGGCTCTTGGATGTCCGTGACTACGCCGTACAGGTCGCCCTTGCAAGGCAAGTGCTCGTAGTACACAGGGACGCCCTCGTAGCCGCTGTAGCGGTCGGAGCCACCCGGCACCAGCGTGTCTTCCTGCTTGACTATCACCGAGGGCATGGCCACGTTGTACCAGTCACTGTCGGGCGCGCAGAAGTTCTCCTCGATAGAGAAGTAGACGCTGGCAGCCCCGTTGAAGCCCGGGGGCAGCAACGCGCCGAGCTGGCCCAGCTTGTAGATCTCCACGTGCTCGGGGCGAATGATCAGGCCGGGCAGCGAGGTCACGAAGCCGTTCTCATTGTAGAAGTCGATGTAGGCTCGCAGCTTGGTGCAGTTGCTGTTGTTGCGGATGGCGATCTCGGAGGTCACACCCTGATGGTCCTTGACTATCATGGGCAGATCCCACACTACCGCGTCCACCTTCTCGAACTCGGGATGCGCGTTGTAGCTCAAGCCCTGGTCGGTGTAGTCGTTCTGCAGGTTGACCACCGCGAAGATGTGCTGGCCAGGGAGCCACTCGCCGTGCAGCGGGAGGTTCGCCAAGGACTTGACGACCGCCCCTCCGATATACTCCCCACCCAGGAAGTCCACCGAGGGCAGGTAGAAGGTGGTGGCACCATCCTCGCACAGCCAGTCGCCGTAGAGGCCGAGGAAGTCTCCGCTGTTGTCGAAGAACTCCACCTGCACCCAGGTCTTGACAGCCGGACTCGTGTTCTGCACCTGGATGCCCGATACCCAGCCGTTGTACTCCCGATACAGCAGATCGGCGTAGGCTACATGGTCAGCGACCCAGGGGCCATTGGCCCGGTGGGTGAGCAGCAGGCCGCGGCCAAACTGGTCCACGATGATGCCCAGGGCCGTTTGTGCCTCGATGCGCGCCGACCCCAGCCAGTCAGGCCCCAGGTCTGGCACCAGGACGTCAATGGTCTCGCCGGGGGCCAGGTCGCCCACGTACTCGGTGTAGTCCACCGTGCACGTTTCCTGGTTCTGGTAGTAGACGGTTACTGAGGTGCAGATCTGGCCGGAGTTCTGGATGTGGAAGACAGTCTCGAAGCCGTGATACGCATCCATGCTGATGGGCGCGTAGTAGCTACGCGTGTTGCCGTCCCCAATCCACTCTCCGTCCATACTGGGGGCGATGCCCACGTAGTCCGAGACCACTCCGATGAGGTCGGGGGCGGGGCCCACCATCCTGCGGTGCACCACCGCCTGGCCCTGGCCACCACGGATCCACCCGGCACTACCGGTCTCCCATTTGTCCTTCCAGGTCTTCCAGGCGGGATAGGTTGTAATTCCCGCAGCCGCGTCGCAGGCCTCTATCGCGTCGTGCACGCCATCATCGTCCGTATCGTCCTGCAGGAAGTAGATGATGGCCGACTTGGCGCCATCGGGGCAGGCAGACAGGATCTGGGGGTCCTTGATGGTCCAGGTCTCCTCATCGTCCTTAGGAGTGAGGCAGAGGTGGCCACAGGGGCCGTCGGCGTTGGTGGGGCAGACCTGAGGATAGTCGCCGGACCAGAAGAACACGACAGCGCCCGTGTCATCCGACTGCGCCTGCACCTGGATCCAGGTCTCGGCGTCGGTGAAGTCGCCTGTCACTGCCCCGATGATGGGGATTTGGATCTTGTCCCCAGGCTCGGGGTCGGCGACCGCCGGGGTGGTGAACACGCCCGCCAGCAGCCCCACGACCAACGCCAAGGCCAAGACTAATCTATACTTCTTCATCTCTTACTAACCTCCTTGGTTCTGTCAGTATTAGCTAGGGATCGAAAGCCGTTCGGCTGAGCTCACGACGAAGCCCTTCCTGTGGGCCATCAATCCGGCGGATAAGTCTGCATCTGCCTATACACCTCACCTCCTTTCGGTGATTCGGGCGAGCGAATAGTGAACGATGTCAGTTGCGATGCACACTTTCGCTCATATATATAACGCAAAAGGGGCGTTTTAGATACGGGCTGTCAGACAAAATTCTAATATATGAAACCACAATCTGCCCGACTTTTGACCGCCGAAAAGCAACCTCCGCTCTATCTGGCCTGCGAATGCAAATTCGCAGGCTAAGAGCCCAACAAGACCTCGGCGAGCCCTCGGCCTGAGGCTTCGTCTCCTGAGGCTCAGCCCGAAGGGCTCGGCCCGAACCGCTCGGTCGAGCCGTCGGCTGAAAACCCGACTCCTGGAAGTGCGCCTTGGCGCACTTGAGCTTCTAGCATGGGGATTTGCATCCCCATGGTGGCCGTCCCCGCGGGCGCGAGCGCCGGCGTGACGGTGGGGGTGGGCGTGTCCGTCGGGAGCACCGGCGTGTAAGGCACCACGACCTCAGGGGTGGCTGTAGGGGTGGGCGTGGGCGTGTTCGTTGGGGCCGTGGTGGGCACGTAGGTCGGCACCTTCACCGGGGCCGTGGCCGTGGGCGTCACGGTGGGTGTCTCGGTGGGCGCTGGGCCGCTGGGCGTCTCCGTCGGCGTGGGCGTCATGGTTGCTGTAGGCGTCGAGGTCTCCGTCGGCGTGGGCGTCATGGTTGGTGTGGGCGTCGCGGTCTCCGTCGGCGTCGCGGTTGCTGTAGGTGCGGGCATGGGCGTCTCGGTGGGCGCTGGGGTAGCGGCCGGCCTGGACGCCTGCGTCGGTGTAGGCACAGGGGTATGCGTCGCTGGAGGCAGCGGGGTGTCGGTGGGCGTCGGGGTGGAGGTGGGCACCGGCACCGCGGTGGGGGTGGAAGTCGCCGTCGGCGTGGCGACGGGGCCCGGCGTGTAGAGCAGATCGGGGTTCTCCAGGGCCGCCATGGCCAACTCCTGGCCCTCCATCGAGGACTGGATAGTTCGATCCACAATGGGCTGAGCCTCCGGCGGGACCTTATCCCTCGCCTCGGCCAGAGTAGCCTGTTGTCTCTGGGTTAGATCGAGAAGATGGGACAGTAGGTTGCGCGTCTCGGCCGCAGGTGTCTGGCGCACGGTTTGCCACGCCGATTCCGTCTCCTCCCTCATATCCTCCACAACCTGGGCATCCACGGGCTTGCCCGACTCAACCAGGGTCTCTATCTCCCACCGTCGCCTCTCGGCGAAAGTGATGTGCAGCTCGGCCCTGCTGGCTGGCCCGGAGGTGACCGCAAGCTGCACCCGTTCGGTGATCAGCTTGATGGAGTAGAGGGCGCTGCCGGGCAGGCTGTCCGCCGCTGCCGTAATCACCCCCACGCTGGACAGGGCTATGACCAGCACCAAAGCCGCGCTGACCGCTCTGAGGGATAAGCGCTGCATCCGCCCCCATGGCAGGGATGGCCACCGCAGAAGCGGCCTGCGCCTGCGGGCGGGCTCCAAGGCCGCCCGCTCCTGCTTCTTCTTGGCCACCGCCAGCGTCAAGCGCCGCCTCCCCGCCGCGTTGGCCTGCGCGGAGAGCTGTGGATGGGGAGTCTCGCGCACCAGGAGGGCCGCCTCCAGCAGGGGCCGCAGTTGGGAGGCGCAATCGGCATGCCACCTGAGAACGGCCTCTAAGTCGGCCCCACCCGTATTCAATTCCTGGAGACATTGGTCGAGAATGTCCACAAATTGCCTCTTCATGGGCCTTACTTCTCTCCCAGGGCGCGGCGCAGCGAGGCCAGTGCTCGATGTTGGAGCGACTTGATCGCTCCCTCCGTCTTGCCCATTATCTGCGCCACCTTCGCGTTGGAGAGCCTATCCACAAACTTGAGGATAATTACCTCTTGCTGATCCCCTGTTAGCCGGCTCAGAGCATTGCCCAGTTCCACATGGGCCAATCTCCGCTCCGTCAATTCGCCAGTGCCCTCGTCGGGGGCCACCAATCGCTCGTCCAAAGGTAGCTCCCGGTCACGACGATAATGATCCGCCACCAAGTTGTGAGCCATGCGATAAAGCCAAGCGGATATCGAGATGCCGCGGGGGGTAAACGAATCAATGGACTCCAGAGCCCGGACGAAGACCTCCTGCGTCAGATCTTCAGCCAAAGCTGTCTCATTTACCCTGTAGTAGATGTAATTATAGATGCTATGCTTGTAGCGCTCGTAGATTTCCACCCAGGAGGCCTGATCGTACTCTTTCGCCCGCTGGATCAGCGCTGTCTCCTCTCGGCGTGGCACCTCTGCCTCTCTCCTTATATATAACGCGTAAAGCGCCCTTTAGATACGGGTCAAGGGAATTTTACCCCATCAGGGGCCAGATGTCAAACGCCGAAAGTGGCACTTGACAAATGGGATTTTCTGTGTTATAATTCTACTAGGATTGGCAAAGTCGTTCGGCAACGGTGCGACAAGACAAGAAAGGGGGATTTCAGCAATGAAAAGATGGCGCAACTTCGCTACACTAGTTGTTCTGGTGGCAATGGGTGTCGTGGTGTTACTGGGGCTGGTGCCTGGGGCCGCGTTTGCGGGACCGGATGAGGCCCCACCACCTCCGGGCGACGATGTACGACCCCAGGCTGTCCCCGGCACATGGAACACAGGCTTTCAAGTGCAGAACCTGGGAACGAGTGATGCCACTGTGCGCGTCTATTACTATGACGCCACCGGGACGCTGGTTTATACCCAGGGCCCCGTCACCATTGGCGTTGGAGAGGCTGCGACTTTCTATCAGCCCGATATTCCCGACGCCGACTTGCCCGCGGGGCAGTATTCGGTGATCGTCGAATCCGATCAGCCCGTGGCTGCAGTGGTCAACCAGACCAATTACGACTACTCCATCGCCGACAGCTACAACGGACTGGATCAGGGGGCAACTGAGGTGAATTTGCCCCTGGTATTCAGTGGTCACAGCGACTGGTACAGCACCATCGTGGTGCAAAACGCCGACAGCGATTCCGCTTCAGTGACCCTCCACTTTTACACGCCAGGCAACTCCACTGCCGTCTACACGAAGGGGCCCGACGCCATTCCGGCGGCGGCGGCGCTTTCCTACGACCTCTCGGAGGGCGAATACATCACCGCCCTGGGCGGGTCCTGGTACGGTTCGGTGGTCGTCTCCTCCGACAGGAATGTGGTGGCCGTGGTGAACGAGTTCAAGGTGACGGATGGCACCCGGATCATGTCCACGCTCTCCGGTTTTGTGGAGAGCGGAACCAAGTTCATGGCTCCGTTGGTGTTCAAGAACTACAGTCCCAATGACACCTCGGGCTGGACGTCCGGGATACAGGTGCAGAACCTGGGGGCAACGGATGCTACGGTCAGGATGACCTATACGGCGGGGGGCGTTCCCTATGTGAAGGAGAAGACAGTGGCCGCCAACTCCTCGGGGACCTTCTACATGCCCGACTATGGGGACATCCCCGACGGTTCCGTGGGCTCGGCGGTGGTCGAGTGCACCACTGGTCAGGACATAGCGGTTTTGGTGAATACCACCAAATATGCTGCCGGGGTGGCGGTGGGCTACAATGCTTTCCTCGACGGCACCGGCACGACGAAGATCAGTTGTCCCCTGGTCTTTAAGAACTATAACCCCGACTGGATCACAGGGGTGCAAGTGCAGAATATGGGTGCAACGGATGCCACGGTCAGGATGACCTACACGGACACGCCTTCGGGTGTTTCCTATGTGAAGGAGAAGACAGTGGCAGCCAACTCCTCGGGGACCTTCTACATGCCGGACTACGGAGACATCCCCGACGGGTATGGCTCAGCGGTAGTGGAATGCACCACGGGGCAGGACATCGTGGCCATAGTGAACACCACCAAGTATAGCGCTCCATTCGCCCTCAACTATCGGGGGCTCAATTACTAGGCCGGGAGTGGGCCGGCCCGCCGAAAGAGGGACGCTGAGGACAGCTTACGCACCTAGGACAGAGGTTTGTTTGGCTTCTTACTATGAAGAGCCGCCGAGTTTTCCTGACTCGGCGGCTCTTTTCCTAGCATAGCGGTTCAGAGTACCCATCGTTCCTCCTGTGGCAAGGTACAGAAGACAGGAAAGGCTTATCCTATGAGCAACCGGTTAGGCATCGCAAACGCTCTCAGATTCTTGGTGCTTGGCTCCGTCCTTCTTTCCCCTGCCTTTGGCGTGCCCCATCAGATGGGGACGCAGGGGGCGCTTGATCTTACACTCACCGGAATAAGAGGGTTCAAAGCGGGCCACTTGGTGGAGTACGCCGAGTTGGACTACGTCGCCCGCGCCTCCAACTTCAGGACACATCGAGCAGACAGCGTTGGTCAGTATGCATGGCAAAACCGTGCTTTGTTCGCACCTCTTTGTACCCCGGATGACCCTCATTATGCCGATCAATGGGCTCTGAGTAAGATTGATGCACCCGAAGCTTGGGACATCACCACCGGCAGCGTTGGCATCACTATAGCCATTGTTGACTCGGGGCTCGATCTCAACCACCCGGACCTAAAGAACAAGGTGTGGACGAATGCGAATGAGATCCCCGATAACGGCGTTGATGATGATGGGAATGGCTATGTTGATGACACCCGCGGTTGGGATTTCGTCAACGGCGACAACGATCCCCAAGACGATTATGGACACGGCACCCACGTGGCGGGCATCGCTGCCGCGGAAACCAGTAACGGTGATGGCATCGCTGGCGTCTCCTGGGGGGCCAAGCTCTTGCCCGTTAAGGTGCTAAATGAGGGAGGAGAGGGTCATCTTCCGCAGCTAGCGGAGGGCATCAGATATGCGGCAGACAATGGGGCGAAGATCATCAATCTGAGCTTGGGCACCTCTGTTGATTCTTCCGTGTTGAGAGAGGCGGTGGATTATGCCTATTCAAAGGGATGCGTACTTGTGGCTCAGGTGGGGGATAGAAACGGTCCAGTGGACTATCCAGCCAAATATCACCGTGTCATCGGCGTCGCCGCCACCGATCAGAACGACCAACGGGCTTCTTTTTCCAACTATGGGTTGGAGGTGGAGATAGCAGCGCCGGGCAAGGACATCAAGGGCACACTTCTTGGAGGGGGCTATGGGTGGTGGAGTAGCACCGGTCTTGCTGCCGCTCACGTGGCGGGGCTGGCTTCCTTGATTTGGTCCTACAATCCCACCTTGACCGCTGTCCAGGTCAGAAATGTTATTAGGCTTTTTGCGGTTGACCTGGGCTCGCCGGGCCGGGATCCTTACTACGGCCGAGGGCGTATCGACGCTTATGCTGCCCTGACGGAAGGAACGTACCATTACCTTGAAGTCATCCCCACAAGCCTTCTCTTCGTAGCTGATGACAATACCGGCCCGCCGCCACAGATTATCGTCAATCCTGGCACCACTTCCCTAACGTGGGATGCCACCGGAGCGGCCCCTTGGCTATCTATCACTGCGCCCTTTGGTTGCACTCCTTCCTATGCAACAGTTTCGGTTGATAAGGACGCTTTGCCAGGTTATGCCACTTACACCGCGCCTATCACCGTTACCAGCACCTTACCAGGTGCCCAGAATAGTCCGTTAGTTGTCGACGTGACGTTTACTTATCTTCAGAAGACATACGTGCCCCTGATTTTCAAGAATGCCGATTGAATTGCCACTGGCCTTCCTCTTAGGTTCACCCAGCAATTATTCGGCCGTCAAGCGGATCTTGGGAAAGGAGGTGGCCTCAGGCCAAGATACTGTTCATCGATGAGTGGGTTTTGACCAGATTAGTGAGCGTTGCCTGCGCTCGCCGGTCAGAAGATGGGAACATTTAAGGAGGAAAAAATGTGCAAGGGAAGGATATTAAAGGTTTTAGGTTCGGTGCTGATCTTAGGCATGCTTCTCTCCTCCCTGGGGCCCCTGGCCACCTTGGGGTATGCGCCGGAGGGTGACGATGAGGTGCAACCCCGTCCGGCACCAGTGGTCAAGCGCTTCCCCCCCAAGGACCAGCCCAATCCCGAGATGTACCGCCGCATGCGGCGGCGGGAGAAAGCCATATTGGCCGACCGCGAGGCTCAGGCTCAGTCCCTGGCCCTGAGCGGTGAGGGCAAGCTGCTGGTGCTTCTGCTGGAGTTCGCCGGCACTGACGTGACGACCTGGAGCCCGGGCGACATCTGGGACCCCTACGGCATTGTCGAGATCGTGGGAGCCGAATATCTGGGTGACTGCACCAACGTCATCACCGAGACCACGGAGTTCACCTACACCGGGCCACTCCACAACGAGATCCCGCGCCCGGCGACGGCGGAGGACGCCGACTGGGACTTCTGGACCGAGGACTTCGGCCACGATCACTATTACGACATGGTCTTCGGCGATGGGGAGCTCATCCAGTACACGGCCGGGAACGGCGACCCGATCACCGTTGACCTGACGGGCGTCTCCATGCGCCTGTACTACGAGGAGCAGTCCAAGGGCAAGTACACCGTCGGCGGCGACATCGTCGGCTGGATCCCCGTGTCCCACTCTGAGGCCTTCTACGGCGCCGACCTCTGCCCCGGGAACCTGTCCTTCGTGCCCATCTCCGGAGCGGGCTCCGACGGCTGGTTCAACAACGGTGATGGCGTGGTAGGCGTGGACTACGGCACGCCAAAATCCTTGGTTTGGGATGCTGTGGACTGGATCAATGCCAACATGCCCGACTTCGACTGGGCCCAGTACGACCAGGACGGGGACGGCGTCGTGGATCACCTGCTGGTCGTGCATGCTAGCTTAGGTGAGGAGGGCGGTGGAGGAGCCCAGGGCGAGAATGCCATCTGGTCCCACAGTTCGAGCACCGACTACTGCGCGGACCCCGGGCCGGACGATGAGTGTGACACAGACGATGACATCCGCATCGGCGCCTACATCATGATGCCCGAGGATGGCGGGGTCAACGTCTTCGCCCACGAGTACGGCCACCAGATCGGCGCCGACGACCTCTACGCCTACGGCTTCGGCGAGCCCTCGGGCGACGCCTGGAGCCTGATGGGCGATAGCTGGGGCGGCGGCTGGCCGCAGGGGACGATGCCCATGGGCATCGATCCCTGGCACAAGCTCATGTGGGGTTGGATTGATCCGGTGATGCTGGACACCACCAGCCCGGAGACCGAGATCACCCTTGGCCAGGCTTCGATCCCACCAGAGGGTACTGAAGACTCAGTCCTGATCCGGCTGCCGGACCAGGTGGAGGCCCTGGTCACGGCCCACAGCGGCGAGTACATGTGGTACGGCGGTCGCCAGAACCTGAGCGACAACAGGGTTTATCGCACCGTGGACCTGACCGGCTACTCCGCGGCCGAGCTGAACTTCTGGACCCAGTGGGACATCGAGACGGGCTGGGACTTCGGCTTCGTCCAGGTGTCCACGGATGGCGGGGCCACCTGGACCAGCCTGGAGAACCTGGACACCACCTACGAAGTGGACCCCAACGCCATCTGGTACGTGGTGGAGAACCTGCCCGGCTTCACGGGCTCCAGCCACGGCTGGGTGGAGGAGACCTTCGACCTGGCGCCCTACGCCGGCCAGGAGATCATGCTCCAGTTCCGCTACGCCACGGACTGGACGGCCCTGTGGCTCGGCTGGTGGATCGACGACATCACCATCACCGCCGACGGGGAGGTGATCTTCTTCGACGATGTGGAGGCCGGCCCCGGCGACTGGGTGGCCGACCCCGTGGATGGCTGGATCATCAGCAACGGCATCTTCACCTTCCCCCACTACTACCTGGCCGAGTGGCGCAACGACGCTGGCTTCGATCACGCTCTGGCCATCGGCCGCTATCGCTACACAGATTGGGGCATGCTGGTCTGGTACGTCAACGGCAAGTACACCAACAACGAGATCTTCGACTACCTGGAAGACCCGCCCAGCTTCGGCCCCAAGGGCATGTGCCTGGTGGTAGACGCACATCCCATGCCAGCCCGCGATCCCACATCGGTCTACGCTCACAACGCATGGGCCAACGTCAGTGCCCGTGGTATCGGCATGCGAGATGCCGCATTTGGCCTGCGGGATACGCAACCGTTTCAGGTGCTGCCGTATCCAGGCGACCCGACCCGATGGGGTAACCCAGACATCACCTATCCCGGCCAGTCGGCTGTCAGCGCGCTCCACGACGTCCTCAGTTACTATCCGGGCCTGGAGCACACTAGCATTCGCGCCGTGGACGACCCGCGAGGGCCGCGCTACTTCTGGGCGGCCAAGGAGCGGGACGCCAGCGTGGTAATCCCAGCCAAGCGCAGTTATGGCGTTGCCCCCGCTGGCTACAGTGGGGGGATAGTCCTGTGGATGCCGGAACTGGGCGGCTGGTACGGCTTCTGGGACTTCGAGGCCGGCACGGGCAACCCCGGCCTGAACGCCTACGGCGTGCACCTGGAGATCGAGGAAGAGGCCGCCGACCTGTTCTGGGGCAAGGTGCGCATCTACAACGAAGCAGACACCTTCACCAGCAAGATGATGGTGGACAAACAGGTAGCCTCTCCCGGCGACATCCTGACCTACACCATTGCCCTCAAGGACGCCTCAGGCACCGACCCCGATACCGGTTTTCGCTGTAGCTACGCTGCCTGGCTGTGGAACGAGATCCCAACGGGTACCACCTATGTACCCGGTTCGCTGAAGGGTGCCGGTGCGAGGTACTCCTCATGGTATGACCGGGTTCAGTGGCAGGGAGGGCTAGGGGGTAAGGAGCTGAGCACCCCCGATCACATCCTGAGCTTCCAGGTAAGGGTCAACGATGACGTGCCCAGGGGTACGATCATCAACGACACGGCTGTGGTCTGGCACTTCCAGCCTGGGCTTTCGGGCTATCTTCCTCGGCGAGGGTCCTATGACCTGACAGCCAGCACAAGGATCGAGTAAGAGGTCACCGTTGTTGACCCCAATGTTTCACAGTGCCCCGATTGGCTGGACTGCAGTTGGTTCTACGATGATGCAGGGGGTGACTTTGAAAATGGCATGGCATTGCGCCTGAACTGACCGTAAGAAGCCATCGAGGTCCCAAGACTTCGATGGCTTCTTGGTGTGCCGGGCATGTCCGACAGCTTAGGAGTGAAAGTTCCCTGCGGGCGTTGATCCGACGAACCGCTAGCCGAAGGCTTCACCCTTGAGGGCTCAGCCCGAAGGGCAACTGCGTGAGCGTGAGCGAGCGTGGGGAGGAAGCCGGAGGGCAAATCCGTTCGGCTGAGCCCTTCGTCGGAGTTTATCCTGAGCAAGGTCGAAGGGCTCAGGACGGGGCTCACGACGAAGCCTGGACTTGATGGACAAGAACTGCGTAAGGAGGCGTGCCCTGTGAAATACCGCCTATTTCACAGGGCGTGGGGCGCCGGGTGAGCTGGCCCTGTGTATAGATATTACACAGGGCTGGCAAGAGACAGTGAAGCCCTAAGAGGATCAAAGCGGCTCTACGTAAACGCAGCAAGGTTCAGGGGAAAGCTAGCGCACCTTATCTGGGGAGGTCTGTCCTTCCTGCGGGGAGGGCAGAAGTCAGCAGAGGCTATAGTAGTCGGTGGAGTAACGACCACCCAGGGCGGTCAGGCCGTCCCCCTATCCCCATTATGGCAATGTGGGGGTTGGTCACCGAGAGGCAACCCTCGATTTCACGGCCACGATAGCCGCTGGGCTGAAGACGTAGGCCAAAGCCGTCGCGATCACAACCGCCAACCACCCCAGGGCCGGCTCGAACCACTCGGCCCTCGTGGCCAGGAAGACGGTGGTCATGGAAACAAGGGTGGCTATGGCAAGGCTGGTCACCCTCGCGGCCGATGACCTTG
>Ga0209979_1000990_pt1 | contig 33670 bp, 33 predicted proteins | sample AnhtaG_FD_183114 | JGI IMG/M metagenome (GOLD analysis project Ga0209979, IMG submission 183114) | Deep subsurface microbial communities from Anholt, Denmark to uncover new lineages of life (NeLLi) - Anholt_01485 metaG (SPAdes) (version 2) | ecosystem: Environmental > Aquatic > Marine > Oceanic... | reverse complement strand
CTGCGGCAAAGGGTCAACTCCCTGTTTGAACCCAACATACGAACCGACCTGGAAGGTCTTTTGCTCAACTATGTTCCTAAAGACGGCTTCCCTGCCGTAAACGAGTTCTACGCCATGTTCCAGAGCTCCTGGAATGCTCTGGTGGGATATGTCATCGCCCTCCTTGGCCACTACGATGCAGCGAAGGCTTCTCCTCAGCCTGAGATAGAACGGCATCATCCCCGGGCCTCGAGAATGGCCATGGCTGAAATGCGACGGCTCATCGCTGCCGTCCACCGCTCAGAGATGGGGGATGTCCGGGCCAACATCATCGAGCCCAGTCTGGGCTATGCTCTCAGGGAGCTGGAGATGAGGCTGCAGCGGGGAATCGGGTGTGGGCATGGACTGGTGGCCATCCTAGAGCTGGAAAAGGAGCGGGGGAGCGGAAAGTAGGCTCCCATAATTGCTTGTTCTAAACAGAAGTCCAGAATGTGCAATCGGCAATGAAAAGGCTGGGTACTTTCATATGGGAATGCCCAGCCCCTCTGATAATCATGATACCCACAAAGCTTGACCTAGTCTCTCCACGGCGATATAATCCAGAGCTAGCGACCGCCCTAGAAAAAGAAGCCTAGGTAGAATCGACCCGAAAGCATAAGAGCCTATTTCCTAGAGAGGCGTTATGTTCGAAAAAAGGAGGTGAGATTATGTGTGTCTGGTGCGATCAATATGCTGGTGGCTATGAGAGGTGGTACTTCAACCCCGCCAACTATGCGAGGAGGCTCTACAAGATTAGAAAGGAGGCGGCGGAGGCACTGGGAGCGGAGGCCAACCCTCAGGAGGCGGGTGGCATGGCCATTATAGGGAGGGAGTTTCTTGAGGCCAGGGAGAGGAATGACTATGAGGCTATGGAGAGGATGAAGCGGGAGGCTGAGCAGATGGCCTGGGGCACCCACTTCGGCCAGGTTATCACCCTGGATGAGGCCCTCAAGGTCACCGACATCATATATCCCATCTCCCTGCTGACCTGCGCCTGTCGCCGCTCCATAGCGGGTCTCCCCGATGAGGAGAACTTCACCTGCATGGGCATGGGTCCTGGGATGTATAAGTGGGAGCGCTGGCCCGACACCTATCGAGGGGGGGTCCACTTCCTCACCCCTGATGAGGCGAAGGAGGTTTTGACCAAGCTGAACAAGAGGGGCCTAGTGCACTCTATCTACACCTTTGGCACCCCCTATCTCGCCGGTCTGTGTAACTGCGACTACCCAGATTGCGCCGGCATCAGGACCGTGGTCGACTTTGGGGTCAGGGGGCTGTGGCGGGGGCATTATGTGGCCAAGGTAGACCCCGAGCTTTGCAATGGCTGCGCAGCATGTGTAGCGCGGTGCCAATTTAGGGCGCTAAGCTTCGCCCCCACCAGGAACAAGGCCTATATTGACCAGTTGCAGTGCTTCGGCTGCGGCCTGTGTGCCACGGAGTGTGACCAAGAGGCGATCACCCTGGTGGAGCGGGCCAGCCTGCCCTCCCTAGCCAACGTTTGGTAAGAATCAATAGAAAGGGATGAAGATGCTGGCTACGATCACCGTAGACGATGAAAAGTGTAATGACCCCCTCTCCTGCCGCAAGTGCCTTCTCATTTGCCCGACACACGTTCTAGGGCTGGGCACCGATGTAGGCCCCCAGAAGTTCCGGGAAACCGACCCCAGCCACTTCATACTGAGGGGGGTTCGCTTTGACAAGTGTACCGGCTGTATGGATTGTGTCGAGGCCTGCCCCCAAAATGCCATCCAGGTGAGCTTTTAGCGGAGGTATTAAGAAATGACCATGGGTTGGAAGTACGCCAAGCCAATAAGGGAGAAATTGATGACCGTGGAGGAGCCGGGAAAACCCCTGCCCTTCGATGCCGATCGGGGGCTTGTCGAGGAGGTCACTGCCCGCTTTGATATTAAGGCGCTGGTGGAAAGCCTGAAGGGAAAGGATAAAAAGGGCGCTCGGGAGGCCCTGGAGGGCTTCGGCAAGGAAGTGATGAAGCTGACCATTGAGCTGGCCGATGGAAAGTATATCGATCGCACCGGGGAGATGCTGGAGAGGGTCGCCAAGCAGACAGGAATATCCTTCCCCCATCGCCTTGAGCGCTATGTTGAGCTCTCCATCCTGGCCTCGAGACCCACCGACCGCTGGAACATCGCTAAGGCCACCACGAAGGAGCTGGTGCTCCAGGTCTCCAGCTGTGTGGTGCAGAAAGCGATGGAGGAGGCTGGGCTTAAAGACCTTCCCTGTAAAGGGATGTGTCTTGCCAGCTTTGAGACCGCCGCCGGGAAGACCGGCGATAGGATAAAGATTGAAATGGCAAAAACGATGCCCCGGGACGGGATGTGCGAGTTCCTCATCTCCGTATAGGCGCTAATAAAATGGGGAGAGCCTGGGGTCACCAAGGCTCCCTGGGCAGCTCCAATCCCCTGGTGGCGATGATGTTCCTCATGACCTCGGAAGTGCCAGCGGCGATGTTCATACCAACGCAGGTTTGATAGGCATTCTCAAATCTCCCTTGTAGTGGTGCCCATTTCGATTCCTTCACCTGCCCGTAGAGGCCCATGATCTGGCACCCCCGATAGGCGAGGCGCTGACCGAGCTCGCTGCCGTATACCTTAGCCGCTGCCGCCTCAGCGGCAGGTATGCCTCCCGCCTGCTGCACCCAGGCGATGCGGTATGACAGGGCTCGCCCAACCTCGATCTCGATGGCTAGCTGGGCCAAGCGGTGCCTTATGAAGGGATTTTGGGCCAGGACTTCGCCATCCCGCTTCGTCTCCTTAACAAACTCCACCAACTCCTCCAAGGTTCGCTTCGATGCGGAAAAGGCACCTATGCCAGATCTTTCAAAGTTCATCGTCATCAGGGTGACGTACCAACCACGGTTCTTCTCGCCCACCATGTTCCGCTTGGGAACCCGCACGTCGTCAAGGAAGAGCTCATTGAACAGGTGGTTACCTGCCATGTCCCTAAGGGGGCGGATGGTGATCCCCGGGGTCCTCATATCGACCAGGAAGTAGGAGAGCCCCCGGTGTCGAGGCAACTCGGGGTCGGTTCTGGCCAGGGTGAACATCCAGTCAGCGCGGTGAGCAGCAGTGGTCCAGATCTTCTGCCCGTTAAGAACGTAATCATCCCCATCCTCTACAGCCTTGGTGGTCAGCGATGCTAGATCGGAGCCAGCGTTAGGCTCGCTCCATGCCTGGCACCACAGTAATCCCCCTCCGGCAATGGGTGGCAGGTGCTCCTTTTTCTGTTCCTCGCTCCCAGAAAGCAGCAAGGTAGGGGCCAGCATGCCGACACCCCAGATGTCGACCCCAGGTGCCCTATAGTATCCCATCACCTCGCTGAAGAGGAGCTGTTCGATTTGGGAGTGTTCCTGCCCCCCGTATTCCTTGGGCCAGGGCAGGGAGAGCCACCCCTTCTCCCCCAGCTTGCGTGCCACCGCCTGATGAAAAGCGAAGCCCTCGTCAGTGGCAAAGGGGGCCTCCAAGCCCCCCGCCCAGCCTGTGGGAGCCTGCTTCATCGCCTCCTCAAAAAAGTCCTCAAACTCTTTTTTAAGTGCCTCCTGTTCCTCGGTAAGTCGAAAATCCATGCTCTCACCCCCTACTACTCACGATTATAAAACCATTCTACAGAATGTCAACGGCGAGATTGGTGACTCTGTAGGGAACCCCCCAGCGGAGGATGGAACATGAGGTCGTAAAGCGGGGCCATAAGACCGTCCCCTTGACAACCTTGCCCCTGACGGCTATCATATTTAGGAGAAGTGGGTCCCTCATAACCGTTGAAGGAGGTGTAGTTATGGCCACTGAGGAAAAAAAGAAGGCAATAAGCAGACTGAAGTCCACGTATCCACTTCGAGCTAAAGTAGATGAATCATATCAGAAAAGCGTTGAAGCTATGAGGGCAGGAAAACCCGCAGCTTGGGCCATGGTTAACTGGTGGCAGGGCGACCCAATACTTAAGGCCATGGATGTAGAGGTTGTTTACCCGGAAAATTATGGCACCGTTTGTGCCTCTGCGGGGATTGCCGAGTCTTATTTGGATGGCGCTGACGCGGATGGTTTCCCCACTCATCTATGTGGCTATAGTCGAAACACTTTTGGCTACACGTCAAGGATGATAAAGGAGTTTGGAGGGGAAATACCACCGGAGGCCCCCATGGGAGGGATGCCTAAACCTGTACTGCTATTGGCTTCAGATGCCATTTGTGATGCCAGGTATAAATGGTTCCAGGCATTGGGTCGCTATATGGGGGTTCCTGAATGGACATTGGAGATGCCTATTCCCGGGGTCAAGGAACTGTTCATGGAAGGCGTTTATGAACGCTGCATTAATTTCATGGTCAAAGAACTAAGAGAATTTGTTACTTTCTTGGAACGCTTATTAGGTAGGAAGATGGACTGGAGTATATTAGATGAAACAGTGAACACTACGATAGAGCTTTGCCGGGTGTGGCACGAGGTTAATGAGCTGCGCAAGGCAAAACCATGTCCTATGCATTCCCGAGATTTTTGGAGTGCCATGCCCGCTTCGCTCTTCCTACTGGGGGATGTCAAAGACTCGCTGGAGCTGTATAGAGACATGTATAATGAGGTGAAGTACAGGGTAGACAACCATATAGGGGCTATCGCTGAAGAGAAATATCGATTGGCATTTAGTGAGCTTCCTCCGTGGCATTCCCTGGGATTTTTCGATAGGTTGGCTGAGAGGGGCTGGAACTTTGTCATCGAGAGCTGGGCCTATCACCCACCCATACCTATAGATCTGAGTGGAGTCAGCGACCCCTTGGAGCGCATCGCTAGGCTTGCCTTTCAATGGCAGGTTGGCTATTTTGAAGGCGCTGTGAAAGAGAGGGAGTATTTTGGCTATATGGGCTATCCCTATTTGGTGTATGCTAGGGAATACAAATATGATGGGGCATTTCTCCACCCCCTTATCACTTGCCGCAGCGCTTCTACCCACTTGAAGTATGTCCAGGAAATGCTGATGCGAAAGGTAAAGGTTCCTTCAATAGTAATAGAAGGGGATATTGTAGACCTCAGGCTATTTGATCCTGCCGATGCCTTGAGCAAGGCAGAACCATTTGAGGAGACCATGGAACATTACAAGAAGGTGAGGAAGGAAGAGGGATTTGATTGGTGATGGGATGGCGAAATCGAGCATAAGGAGGTTTAAGGAATGGTAGCCGAAACCAAGGGGCTTGCTAGAGCAAGGGAAATTTATCAGGATCGGCCTCGTAGGGCCAAAGAGCTCAAGGCGGAGGGTAAGAAGATAGTGGGCTACCTCTGTATCTACTCCCCATCAGAGATGATGACGGCCCTTGACCTAGTACCCTACAGGATATTTGGAGATATGAAGGAACCAACGGTCGAGGCAGATAGAGGCCTGCCCGCAGCTTTTTGCCCTATTATGCGTAGCTGTCTTCATCTAGGGTTGAAAGGCAGCTATGACTTCTTAGATGGAATGGTTGTGGCTCATAGTTGTGATGCTCAAGAGAAAACAGTTCATGTTTGGGAATGTTTAATAAGCCCCCCCTATTTCCACTTTTTAGATGTGCCTGGTACAGTACACAAAGCATCCCAGGATTACTTTAAGGAGGGACTAAAGGACCTGAAGAAGACCTTGGAGTCCTTTGCCGGAAAAGAGCTATCCTCAGAGAAACTTAAGCGAGCCATTGAAGCCCATAACCAGCAGCGATCCCTGGTAAGAGAGATGTATGACTTGAGAAAGCCCGACCCACCTCTTATATCAGGAACGGAAACCCTTCAAGTAATAAAAGCTTTGATGAGCATCCCCGTAGAGGAAGGAAATGAGCTATTAAAGCAAGTTATAACTGAGGTCAAAGAGCGTAAGGATGGCCCGCAAAAGAAGCCAGCAAGGCTTCTTATTTGGGGCAGCACTATAGATGATACATCGCTTATCGAGATAATTGAAACTGCTGAGGCCAATTTGGTAGTGGACGATCATTGTGGAGGCACCAGAGCTTATTGGACAGATGTGGAACTCACTGAGGATCCAATAGATGGTTTAGCCTATCACTATTTAGTGGAGCTTAGGTGTCCTCGTACATACGTGGATGCTGTTTATGGTGAGACTAGCAAAGATTACATGGCAGACCTAGAAAGCAGATTTGGCTATATCAAAGACTACGCCAAAGGATGGAATGTCAATGGAGTAATTCTTCAGTCTGTGAGGTATTGCGATTGTCACGGTTTTGAAACGCCCCAGATTAAGGATTATTTGGACAGCCTAGGCCTTCCCAATACGTATCTGGAGCATGACTACAGCGAAGGGGCTTTGTCAGCATTGAGGACAAGGGTTCAGGCTTTTGTGGAGATGATAGGCTAATTGCCCTCTTCCTGCTCTCTCTCCCTTTTGAGGAATCGCTCCACCTCGCCAAGGAGCTCCTCGGTGCTAAATTCCAAGGGCTCTTGGATCTCCGCTTCCTCAGCGCTCGCCTGCTGCTTTAGTCGGTCAAAATAATCGAGAAGCCTTTTCGCCTCCTCAAAAAAGTCCTCAAACTCTTTTTTAAGTGCCTCCTGTTCCTCGGTAAGTCGAAAGTCCATGCTCTCACCCCCCACTGCTCACGATTATATAACCATTCTACAGAATCTCAATGGTGAGATTCGCGACTCTATAGGGAACCCCCAAGCGGAGGATGGAACATGAGGTCGTGAAGCGGGACCATGAGACCGCCCCCTTGACGACCTTGCCCCCTAACGGCTATCATATTAACGGGAAGCAGGTCCCCATAACCGTTGAAGGAGGTGTAGTTATGGCTACTGAGGAAAAGAAGAAGGCGATAAATAGGCTGGCAGTAGTTAGGGAGTTCCGTGCCCTGGTGGATAAGATGTACCTCGATGGTATCGAGGCCTCCAGAGCTGGGGCGCCTACAGCTTGGGCCATGGTTAACTGGTGGCAGGGCGACCCAATACTTAAGGCCATGGATGTGGTCGCCATTTACCCCGAGAACTACGGGGCAGCCTGCGCCGCCGATGGTGCTGCTGAGGCTTACCTGGAGCGCTGCGAGGCTGAGGGTTTCCCCAGCCACGTCTGCGGCTATGCCAGGAATACCCTGGGCTATACAACGAAGATGATGGAATTGGGAGAGATTCCTGCCGAGGCCCCTTTAGGGGGCATGGCCAAGCCCGTGGTGCTGTTGAGCTCAGGCGCCTTCTGCGATGCCAGGTATAAGTGGTTCCAGGCTCTGGGGCGCTACATGGATGTTCCGGTATGGGTCCTGGAGTTCCCCACCCCCGGGGTGAAGGAGAGCGCCCTGGAAGGGGTCTACGAGTACACCATCAAGTTCATGGTCAAAGAATTGAGGGAATTCGTCTCTTTCATGGAGCGTCTTTTGGGCAAGAAGATGGACTGGGATAAATTGAGCGAAGTGGTGGATAATATGGAACAGGTGCTCCGCCTATGGCATGAGGCCAATGAGCTGCGCAAGGCTGTCCCCTGCCCCATGCACTCCCGAGACTTCTGGACCTGTATGGTCCCCTGCTACTACATGTCGGGGGAGAAGGAGTCGCTGGAGCTCTATCGGAAGCTGTATGATGAGGTGAAGCAGAGGGTAGATGGCAAGATAGGGGCTGTTGCCGATGAGAAATATCGGCTGTTCTTCGCCGAGCTCCCCCCATGGCATAGCCTGAGGTTCTTCGATACCCTCGCCGAAAGGGGGTGGAATTTCGTCATCGAGAGCCTGTACTATCACGCGCCGCTGCCCTTGGATCTGGAGGGGGTCAGCGACCCCCTGGAGCGCATCGCCCGATACGTCCATCAGGTGCTCGCTGGTCGTTTCCCTGGCGCCCTGAGAGCAGGGGAGGCCACAACCATGGTCAGCGGCTATCTGGAGTGGGTCAGGGACTACAAATGCGATGGGACGATGCTGCATCCCCTCATCTCCTGCCGCTCCGCCACCTTCTACCTTATGCACGCCCGCGACAGGCTGATGGAAAGCCTAAAGGTCCCCTCCCTTGTCGTTCAGGGCGATATTGTGGACCTAAGAGTTTTCGATCAGGCACAGGCTTTGAACGAGGCGGAGGCCTTCGTCGAAACGATGGAGCACTACAGGAGGGTTAGGAAGGAAGAGGGGCTAGGGTGGTGATAGAATTAAAAAGGAGGTTTCACGATGGCGGAAAATAAAGGTTTGGCCAGGGCCAGGGAGATATACCAGGATCGAGATAAAAGGGCCAAAGAGCTAAGGGCTCAAGGGAAGAGGATAATAGGCTATTTTTGCATCTATCCCCCTTTGGAGATGATCACCGCCCTGGAGATGGTTCCCTATCGAATCCTAGGGGATATGACGGAGGCGATAACCGAGGCCGATGCCTACCTGCCAACGGTGGTCTGCCCCTTCCTGCGGAGCTGTTTTGACATCGGGCTGAAAGGCAGGTACGACTTCCTCGATGGGTTTATTGGGGTTCATGTTTGCGATGAATGTGAGAAGGTGGCTCATCTTTGGAGGTATTATATAAAGCACCCCTATACTCACTTTATAGATATACCCCATACGCTTCACGATGCATCCTTTGAGTTCTTCGAGGCGGAGCTGAATACCTTTAGGAAGACGCTGGAGAGGTTTGCCGGGAAGGAGCTTTCCCCAGAACGCCTCCAAGGGGCGATCTCAATCCATAATGAGCAGAGGGCGCTGGTGAGGGAGCTATATGAGCTAAGAAAACCAGATCCACCCCTTCTTTCCGGGACTGAGACGTTAGAGATAATGATGGCTCTAATGAGCATCCCCGTGGGGGAGGGAAATCAGCTATTGAGGGAGGTGATAAAAGAGGTCAAGGAGCGAAAGGATGGCCCACAAAAGCAATCGGCTAGGTTGCTGATTTGGGGGACCCCTATAGATAATGTGGCCCTCTTGGAGATGATCGAAGGCTGTGGCTCAAATGTGGTGATGGATGATACCTGTGTGGGCACTCGGTCCTACGGCCCGGATGTAAAGCCCAACGAGGATGCCCTGAAGGCGATAGCTCATCGCTACCTCAAAGACATTCGTTGTCCACGCACCTTTAAGGAGACCGGGGAAACCTATAGAGCAGACCTAGAGAACAGGTTTAACTATCTTAAGGGCTACGCAACGGGATGGAATGTAAACGGGGTGATACTTCAGTCCATTAAATATTGCGATACCCATGGCTACGAGGTTCCTGCAGTCAAAGACTACCTGGAGGGATTAGGGCTGCCCGTTTTGTTTCTGGAACACGAATATACTATGGTTGCCTTAGCGCCTTTAAGAACTAGGGTGCAGGCCTTTCTGGAGATGATGGGCTAATTACCCTCTTCATCCTCTCTCGTCCTTTTGAGGAATCGCTCCACCTCGCCAAGGAGCTCTTCGGTGCTAAATTCCAAGGGCTCTTGGATCTCCGCTTCCTCAGCGCTCGCCTGCTGCTTTAGTCGGTCAAAATAATCGAGAAGCCTTTTCGCCTCCTCCCCATGCGACTCTCTGAGCATCTCGATATTCTTCTCCACTTCCGCTTCCGCGTTCCTCGCCCAGTTATCAAGCTCGCTCAGGTCAACCTCGATAGCTAAGAGTCTGGTCAAAACCTCAAGGACAGCTTTGGCGGATCTGGGATTTGGTACTTGGGTGATGTAAACAGGTATCTCGCCCAATAAGCAAATGCCTTCCATATCCCTTTCCTTGGCAACGCCCAGCAGCAAGCCATTCAGACCGCTGATACTGCCAGCACCCATCGGTATCACGTCGTTCCTCTCAAGCTCCTCAATCAGGCCGGGATGGGTCGTCACCCCCAGAACCTTCGGCCTTCTTGTATGGTGGATATGACCAGGGGCGGCAGCGAAGGTATATACCCTTTTCGCGCTCAGCCTTTTTGCCACATCCAAGACCAGATTGGCAAATCTGTAGCCCTTCACAGCCGGCTGAGCCTCTCCGATGAAGATTATCAAGTCCTTTCCTCCCCCGCTTTCCCAGAAGTAGAATTTGCTCTCGGGGAACTCTGGCTCCTCTACGATATGATCCTGAACGGAAATCGCACCCAGATCGAAGAAGTCGTAGGGCTCGATGCTTCCAAATTCTTCAGCGCCTAGCTCATCCTTTAGATGCTTAGCGGCTATTACCGCCACTCCTCCCATGCCAGGCCATGCTGCAATGAAGGATGGATCTCTGAGCACGGGTTCTCTATAGAGTCTGACCGCTTCCATAACTCAATTTGCCCTTAGTCGTCTTCCCTTTGGAAAAGGTCCCGATAATCGACGGTGAAATCCTCGAGGAAGGCCCGCGATGCGTCCTTCACCATTTCGTCCATCTCCTCTTCGGACTGCTCGATCCATCGGTCGAACTCAGCGATATCGATATCGACACCCAGCATGGCGGTCAAAACCTTGAGCACAGCCCTACAGGATTTGGGATTTGCCATCTCGGTGGTATAGGAGGGCACCTCGCCGAGAAGGTAGATGCCCTGAAGGCCTCTCTTCCTGGCGAGACCCAGTAAAAGGGCGTTCATGCTGGTAAGCTTCCTCTCCTTTATAACTGTTATATCATACTGCTCCACGTATTCTACCAGTTTTGCATCGTTTACAAGCCCAAAGACCCTCGGCTCTGCGGAGTGAGTGATAAGCGTTGGAAAGGCACAGGCGGTATAGATCCTTTCCACCTCGAATTGCTCTGCTACATCTAAAAGGAGTTTAGCGTATTCATAACGCCCTAGCGGCGGTTCCTCGTCGCCAATAGAAAGGATCAAATCCTTCCCCTCCCTATTTTCCCAATAATAGAGTTTGCTTCGGGGGAACCCCAGTTCCTCTACCAGCCCATTTTTTACTTCAACAGGGATGGTAAAGAAATCACAGAGCTCGATCTCCCCAAATTCCTCGGCCCCTAGTTTGTCCCTTAAGTAGGTGACAACGCCTATCCCAACTTCTCCAATACAGCCCCATGCCACAACCAGCCGCGGATTTTTCAGGCTCGGCTCTCTAAAAATCTTGAGCGGGGCTTCTGCTGGCATCTCTGCCCCGATCCCCCTTTCAATCTTAATTGAAGAAACATCGCCAGGCAAGCAGCTTTGTCTATATCTTCTCCATTTATTGGCAAATCGATCATGCCACAGCCTGGAGCACTTGCACCTTGAGATCCTCCAGTATTTTGTCATACCGCGAATAAAGCTCCTGGCGGATCTCCTCCCAAGTCTCGCTGGCCTCCAGGTTGATCTCCCCTACCGCACTCCCCGAGATTCTTAGTTGATGCAGTAGCCCCCTTTCTTTTCTCTCTATCTCCCCCTTTTCCTCTTCACACCTCTCTTTTTCGGCCTGTTTGTATTCATCAAAGAGGCTTTTTATCTGATCCTTTACCTCCCCAACCTTCTCCTTCCCTTTCAACACCAGGATGCCTTCCATCGCCCTCTGCGTTATATCGTAGTTTCCCAACTCCATTGCCTCCACCAGTCTCGATAGGGCAGCCCTGGTCACGATGTCTCTTTCCTCGCCGCTATGTTTATTCGCCTCCTCCCCCAAAATCTCGCCATAACCATGCCCCAGATACCTATCAGCCAATGCCCGCCCGATGGGGGCATACTCCTCCCCTTTCCTCTCCCTCATCTCCTCGGGGGATAGTTTTTCTAATCTTTCTGCTTTTTCCAGTGCTTTCTCAAAGGCGCTCTTAATCTCTCCCACGGCGTTCCTCGCTTCTCAAGCACCCATTATTATAACACAGTGTGCCTCTCATTGCGGTGGAATAAGTAAAGCTATTAGTATATACTTTCATCCATGATTCCACTAATAGTTGGAGGTCGAAGCGATGAGGCTGATGGATGATCTATACTGCTATATCTGGAGAGGGAGGGGTAACAATTGCAACAGCTATCTTTTCGCCAATATCCTTCGCGGCCATCGACCCCACATCCTTATCGACCCGGGGCATGTGGCTAACGAGCTTAAGGAGCGTTGTTTGGACCATCTGCTCAGCTCCATGGCAAAGGACAGCATCGAAGCAGAGGATATAGGCCTGATAATCAATACCCACTCTCACCCCGATCACTGTGAGGCAAATCAGGCTCTGGTGGAGAGGAGTAGGGCGAAGAAGGGGAAAGGTGGAGCAAAGCGAGCCCTGATCACCCTTCATCAGGATGAGGCTGAATATCAAAGGGCAGGGGGGGAGTGGTTGGCCAGGATTCTGGGGACGGAAGCAAAATTTGAACCCGATTTTTATCTTAGAGAGGGAATTCTAAATCTGGGCAAGGAGAGAAAGATAAACCTTGAGACCCTGCATACCCCAGGTCATTCCCCCGGCTCGATAAGCCTTTACTGGCCCGATAACGGGGTTTTGATAACAGGGGATGTGGTTTTTTATGGAGCGGTGGGAAGGACAGATCTTCCCGGTGGCGATGGAAGACTGCTCAAAGAAAGCATAGAAAGGCTATCTGAGCTCGACATTGAATACCTGCTTCCCGGTCATAGCACCGAATTTGGGGCTATCATAAAAGGCAAAGACAAGGTGAGGCAAAACTTCGCCTTCATTAGGATGAACTACTTCCCCCTGCTGTGACTTCTCGCCCCATCCCTTTAACTATGGAGATATTTACCCATTTGCTGAACCTCTTCATGCGATCGATAACCTCTCGTGGCTTTATCATCCCCTCCTCAGTTATTATCCCCGTTATCAGATGGGGTGGTATGAGGTCGAAGCCTTTTTCGAGCTTAGGCCTCTGGCTTCGAACATCTAGCTTAACGCTTTCGCAGACCGAGTAAAATGGGATGCCGGCCCTTTTCGCCGCTGAGGCAAGCTCGTAGGTCGGCGTGCCATTGATGAGGGAGCCATCGCCGAGGATGCTATCAGCACCAACGAAAACCTTTTTCAGCGGCGAGATATGCTCCCCGATGGCATTATCGGGGATGACCTGAACCGGTATCCCGTGTGACTTGAGCTCTCGGGCGGTGGCTTCACCATAGGATTTGGACTCTAAAGCTATGACCTCGATCCCCTTTCCTTTACTCTTGGCTATTCTCAAGGTCTCGCATATCGTTGCGCTATAGCTGCAGGTCATCAGAATATCCCCATCCTCGATCACCAGGGCACCTTCTTCAGCAGCCTTCAGAGCAGCCTCCATAGAATCCTTAATCAGCTCATCCCCCTTAGTGCCAGCGAAGCTCCGTAATGAATCCAAATCCTCTTCATCCTTGGACCTCTGGAGAACCTCGTAGACAAAACGAGAGACGGAGTTGGTTATGGAAGCCATGCCAGGCCTTGTTTGGATCAACTTGGCAGCGACTTCGCTTAGCTCATCCAAAAACTGGGCTACGGTTTCTGCCTCGCTTTTCTCCGTAGCAAGCTTCATTACGCCAATTGCCTCCCTGGAAAGCCAACCGGCACCATGGGTTCTATCCTGTGCGATGCCTTCGATCTTGCGAGAGACCTCGGGATTCATCGCTAAGCCACCCTCTCCCAGGTCTCCACCAGATTGGGCACCGTTTCATATTTTTCTATTTCTTCGGGGTCTATCCACTTCATTTCGGTATGTTCCCAATCGATCTCCATCTTCTCAGGTCTTATCACTCGAAAGCGAAAAGGGTGAACGATCCATTTTCTTCCTATCTCCTCGTCGATAACCTCTAATGGCTCGCCCTCTCGCACCAATTGGATATCTTCGTCACCCAGCCCGGTCTCCTCCCTTATCTCCTCCAGCGCCTGCTCATAAGGGCTATTTCCCTCTTCGATATATCCACTCACCCCCGCCCACCTCCCCCTGTAGGTGCCAACCCTCTCACTTCTCCTGAGGAGCAGGATTTTGTTATCATACTCCAGAAAGCAGGTGACAACGTGCCTCTCCTCCATGGTCATCACCCAAGTTCCAGCAGGTGTTCCTTCAACATTTCGAGCGCTGCCTCAGCAGCGCTTCTTTTATTTTCGAGCCTATCCCCCTGGAAGACATGCTCCACAGCCCTGGTGCCAAGACGGGAGGAGATTCCAATATAGAATAAGCCAACAGGCTTTTCAGGCGTTCCTCCCGTAGGTCCCGCAATACCTGTATCCGACAAACCGATGTCGGTGTCCAGCGCCTTCCTCACCCCCTGGGCCATCTCCGCAGCAGTTTCATAGCTAACCGACTTGTGTTCCTCAAGCGTCTCCCTCTTCACGCCTAAAATCTTTATCTTTACCTCGTTATCATAGGCAACCACTGTTCCTATATAATAATCGGAACTACCGGCGACATTGGTGATCAGATGGGATATCAGCCCTCCCGTGGATGATTCGGCGATGGCGATGGTCAATCCCCGCTCCTTGAGCAAAATAGCGATCTCTTCCTCTAGTCTTCTTTCCATATTCCCCCTTCAGTCCAGCTCAGCAAGGTCGAAGCTCATCCCATCACGGGCGGCGATGACGCGGACACCGGTTTCATCCGATAGCCTTTTCGCCACCTCCCAGGGCTTGGCCCGCCACATGGTCATGCCGAAGTGGGTCAGGATCGCCGCCCCGGGTCTGAGCTCCTTGATGATCTCGCCCGCCTCCGCAGCCGAAAGATGGTCGTAGGGACCACCAGGCTCCAGCCTCACTACATTTAGGATAAGGAGGTCAGCTTTATAATGAAGACATATATCTTCGAAATAACGGGTATCTACGATGCATGAGATGGTATGCCTTGGGGTCTCAAATATCACCCCGTAGGTCTCTACAGGATGGCGGTGCCTGACAGGGGTCTTAAAAGAGACCTCACCGATATTGTAACTCCTCCCCTCCTCGAGGATCTCGATGCCGCCCAGATATGACCGCAGGTAATGGAGGATGACGGGGTCCTCCCCAAGGGCATCGCTGGGGGCAAAGAGCGTTCCCTTCCTCTTAAGCCCCCCTTCGGTCATCGCCTCGATCATGATGTTGACATCCGCCGAGTGATCCAGATGGCGGTGAGAGAGGATAATGGCGTCAAGCTTTGAAGCCCTTAGCTTCCTTTTGGCAGCCTGGACCAAGGTTCCGGGGCCAGGATCGAGGAGGAGCTCCGTCCCGCCAAGATCGAGCCAAAGCCCGCCTGAGGCCAGGATCTGGTTTGCCACCATCACCCGAGCCCCAGCGGTCCCCAAAAAGGTGAGTTTATCCCCCCTTACGCTCATCGGGCCCGTTTCAGCCATTCCCTCAGATCGCCTCCACACTCACGTCCTCCACCGTCATCACCCTTTTCCCCAGGTCGACAATGGCTATCGTTCTTGAGGAGACATAGGCGGAGGAGGTAAATATGGTCAGGCACTTTCCGTCGAACATAGCCCGCTGCGCTGTGGGTTGATGTGACCTCAACAGAATGTTTTTGCCAAATCTAGCCATTATTTCCTTGAAATAGTCCTCGCCGAATTGGGGCCTTCCCGTGAACATATCATCTCCCAAGAAGGCTCCGCTCCTCTCCTGCCAATCGCCCCAGGTTATTTGCCTCCACTCCTCGCTGCCAATTACTATTTCATCTATTCCTTCCACATTCTCCACATCGGGCAGCGCCCCGTGTAAGGCGATGACCCCATTTTCGGTGCATACCACCAGAGGAAGCTTAGTGAGCACAGAGACATAGCGCTGGTGCATCTCCCTATCGAGTCGAGCCCAGAAATCGGCCGGGTGAAAGGGGGTGATGCCATAAGCCTCATGGTTCCCCATGAGCAGGAAAAGGTCCTCAGGATAGGCCAATTTCAGGGATAGCAGATAGTTAATATTTTCCAGAGACTCTGGCCCTCTGTCTACATAGTCCCCCAGGAAGATTACTTTGTTCTCCGATCTTAGGTAACTCGCAATAACCTTCTTGCTGGCATCGAAATCGCCGTGGGTATCGCCAACAAAGATGGCACGCCCAGATTTGAGACGGATCAGGTTTTTCTCAGCTTCAAACCTCTTCTCAGCCTCCAAAAGCAGATTCTCTATTTCATCCCTGGTTAATGCTGATACCATGTCAGGGTCCTGGATCATGCTTTCATATTTTTTCATTTCCCCCAAATTTGGCTCCTTCGAGTGACGACTAATCGTCCCAAAGGGGATTTATCACCAGACCGGTGGGCGTCTTGGGATAAAAGTAGGTGGATTTTGGGGGCAGCCTGACCCCCGTGTCAGCTGCCGCTAGCACGCTGGAGATAGGGACAGGATTGAGAAGAAAGGCCAGCTGAAAGGCTCCCGAATCCACCCAAGATAAAGCCTCCAAACCGTCACGGGTATATTCGAGGCAACTGTCCTCCTTCTCAGCGCTATCTATGCCCAGCATCTGGCGCAAGATCAGCCAATGAAGCAGGCTTACATCCAAATCCTTCAAAGGGCTTGGCCAGTCCGCCGGCATCCTTTCCACAAGGGCTTCCTTTTCCCGGACCTCCAGCAAGCAGAGGTGCTGCCCATGTAGGCCGTAAAGACCGAGGATCGCCCCCCTGTACCCCTCCCTTCTTAGGGCCTGCAGCCAGCTTTCCAAGGTCTCGCTCTGGGTTGCTAGAGGAGGAACTAGCTCTTTGTGGAAATAGGAACCAAGTCCCTTCTCCAGCCCTTCCAGCCTCCCCGCTTCCAGACCCTGCACCAAGCGATGGGGAGTGAACATGATGAGATTTGGATCCTCGGAGTCCATCAGAACCATCATCACGAAATTGAAGGCTTCCTTACCGCTATAGGAGGAATGGGCAGAGCGCCGCTCCCTGTGGTAGGCCAAAGCTGTCTCATAGCGATGGTGCCCGTCGGCAATATAGAGGATCTTGTCAGCAAAGAAATGGGAGACCCGGGCAATAGTTTTTTCGTCGGTCACCACCCATATATAGTGAGCTACCCCGTAGTCATCCACTGCGCTTAAGGTAGGGCTTTTCGGTGTCACCTCCCGAAATAACGACCCAATGCCCTCCCCCTCATGTTGAAACATTGCCATTATGGGATTGAAGTTGGCCCGGCATGACTGGAGAAGACGGCGGCGGTCAAGGGCAGGCTCCCTCATCGTCCTCTCATGAAGGCGAATCTGGCCTGTGCTTAAATCCTCAAGCCTTACACGGGCGATGAGACCGAAGCGGCTTCTTAAGCTATTTTGATGGCGAAAGCGGTGCTCCACGAGATAGAAAGCTGGATGCTCCTCCCTGACTAAGATGGCTTGGCGGAGCCAGCTCTCCATGGTCTGGGCAGCCCGAGTGTATTTATTGTCCCTGGGTGAGTCCTCTGGTCGCTCCTCTCCAAACTCAAGCCTGATCACATTGTAGGGGCTTCTAAGGTGGTAGAGAATTTGCTCCTCAGAGGAGATCACATCAAAAGGGGGGCTGATCACCAGGGAAAGGTCGCCAATTTGCTCCAGATTGTAGCGGAGACCGCGAAAAGGTTGGACATCGGCCACGCTGTTTACCCTCCCCAAAAAGGAGTATACCAAGATGACCAATAAAGGTCAATGAGAGGATAAAAAGAACCCAAATCTATCCTTGACCTCTACCCCCTTTGCTGCTATCCTTTGGCAGAGAGTTTTTGGGAGGGCAAAATGTTCAAAACAAGAGTAACCGAGATGCTTGGCGTGGAGTATCCCCTAATTGCCGGGACGTTGCAGGCCCTTTCAAGGGCGGAGCTGGTGGCGGCTGTGGCCAACGCCGGGGCCTTCGGCATCATCCCCTCAGCCACCTTCGATACCAAGGAGGCATTGCGCGATGAGATCCGCAAGACGAAGAGCCTCACCGATAAGCCCTTCGGGGTGAACGTCAACCTGTTCCCCATGTTGATGCCGGTAAGCATCGAGGAGTACATCGATACCGTTCTCGAAGAGGGGGTAAAGGTTATCGAAACCTCGGGGCGAAGCCCTGCACCCTACGTGGAGCGGATCAAAGGCGGCGGCGTCATCCACATGCATAAATGCGCCAGGGTAAGGGACGCCAGAAGTGCGGAGCGTGTCGGGGCAGACATCGTGGAAATAGTTGGCTTCGAGTGTGGCGGTCACCCCAGCATGGAGGAGATTACCACCCTGATTCTCCTTCCCCAAACGGTGGATGCGGTGCAGATCCCCGTGGTCGGGGGAGGCGGCTTTGGCGATGCTCGCGGATTTATCTCTTGCCTCGCCCTGGGGGCTGAGGGGGTTCTTATGGGCACCCGCTTCATGGTCACCAAGGAGTGCTTAATTCACGACAACTTCAAAGAAGCCTTCGTCAATGCAACGGAAACGGCCACCATGATCGTCCAAAAATCCATCGGCGACCCGCTTAGAGTGATCAGGAACGAGACTGCGGAGAAGGTCCTGGAGATGGAGCAGACGGGCACCACCCTTGAGGAGCTTATACCCCTAATTGCCGGTGAGAGAGGACGTGAGGCAATGGCAAAGGGCGACATTCAAGGTGGAATCACGTCCTGCGGTCAGGTGGTCGGGCTGATCCATGATGTGCCCACGGTGAAGGAGGTCGTTGACGGCATTATAAATGGGGCAAAGGAGATCATAGATCGCCTCTCCCGTCTCGGCTGACCAACGATAGAATTGATCCTTGAAAGCCCCTGAGGCCAGCTTCGGGGGGCTTGCCACTACTGGAGCCCCACCGCAACCCACTGCACCTGGGCATCGTAAACGGGGTTGCCCTCGTCATCGACGATAGAGAGGAAGAAGCCCTCAGTGGTCTGGTCTACAGCGCTGGCAATCAGCGGCACCCCATCTCTGGCGGCGTTCACAACTACCACCGGCCCGCCGCCAAAGGGGGTGGGGAAGTCTATGAACCCGCCATAATAATCGCGGCGCCCTGCCTGAATCACCATGTCAGGGTCGGGCTCCCCAGCACCCACAGCAATCGTCTGCAGCCATGCTTCAGGTGGCGAGCTGCCGTCATGATCCCTGAAGATGGTCAAAAAGCCAGTGGGCGTGTTGTTCAGGGCAAAGGCGATGTATGGTTCAGACAGGGAATGGGCATTGTTGACAATCGCCGGCATGGTCCCGAAGGCAGAAGGGAAGCCTACGTTATCGGAAATGTGGTGAATGTGGTATTCCATTTGAATCATCTGATTCGCCCCAGGATCAAGTTCTGAAATGCCCGCTGGTACGGCAATCCACTGCACCAGGGCCGAAGACACCACACTGCCATCACCGCCGATGACGGCGAGGTCAAAGTTATTCTTTGTGATGTTGATGGCGAAGGCGATCTTTAGCTCGGCATCGACGCTGGCATTGACCACAACCACTGGCGCGCTGTCGAAGGCAGTAGAGAAGGTTATGTCCTTCCGTGGTGCTGCCAGCGGTGCCCAAGACTGACTCCCCCCCTCAATCTCCACCCTTGCTATAGGAGTAGGAAGAGGGGTTGGGGTGGGCGTGGGCGTTGGCGTCGGTGTCGGAGTTGGAGTAGGCGTGGGTGTCGCCACTGGCGCCCCGCCTCCAGCACAGGCAAAAGCCGATAGCAGCAAAATAGCGGAAAGCATAAGCACAAGAAATCTTTTCACTCTCATTTCGCACCTCTATAGAGGACTTCGTCTGGGTATGCCACTGGCTGTAAATTTGCACCATGGAAACGATTTTGTCAACAGTTAATGATTCATCCTTCTCAGGATAATCCCTCAACAGGCTGGCTCGGTGGCTTTGGGGGTCTGGCCAGAAAGGCACATACCACCCCTACCGCGCTGAAGGCAATCACAATTATGAAAGCCAGCGCGTAGGTGTTTGTAGCATCATAGATCGCCCCGGCCAAGGGACCCCCGATAGCGCCCGCGGCGGTGGTTAACGGCAGCATCCAACCCAGGATCTGGGCATAGCGCGCTCGCCCATAGTAGGCCCCAAGCAGGGTAGGGCCAGCCACTATCAATCCACCATAAGTTATTCCAAAGATTACGGCATAAAGATAGATCAAGGGCAGGACTCTAGCATTGAGGAGGATGGTCACCGCGACCACCTGTAAGGCGAGACAAAGGGCGGCCACATATCTGGGCTCAATCCTTTGCGCCACGGCACCGAAGCCAAGCCGGCCGAGGATGCTCATCCCGGGAAGAAGCCCCAGCGCCGTGGCTGCAATCAGGGAAGAGAATCCTATATCCTCTATGTGGACAACCAGGTGGACGTTCATAACGTTCAGGGCAAACATGTTGGCACAGCCAAGGATCACCAGTAGCCACGTAGCGAGCCTTCTCATCGCCTGTCCCGTTTCCCAGTCGACAGGGGTCTGGTAGACCCGCGGTGGTGCAGCCTCAACATTCTCCACAGCCTCAGCAGCCACCCCGTCGGGCAATTGCCCCAGGTCCTCGGGCCTATTTCTAATAAGGAACAGCCCACCGACAATAACAGCGAGCACAAGATGGCTGAAAGCTAAGACCAGCCAAACATCACGCCACCCTGTAATGGAGGTCAGCAGGTCTATCAAGGGAGGGAAGGCGAGACCCCCTAAACCGCCCGCGGCTACGGTAAGACCCATTGCCAGCGACCTTCTTCTTATAAACCAGCTATTGGCTATCGTGGTGGTGGCGGCGAACATCCCGAAACCGTTGCCCAAGCCCACGAAAACCCCGTAAAACAGATAGAGATGCCAGGGCTCGCTGGTAAAAAATAATGCCGCCAGACCCAGGGCAGCGATGGCGTTGCCCACGACTATATTAGCCCTGGGTCCAAACCTGACTATGGAGGCACCGATAAGAGGCCCAGGGAGGCCAAACAGAAGCATGAATAAAGAGAAGGCCCCGCCAAAGGTTACCCGGGACCAACCAAAGTCCACAGCCATCGAGGGCCATAAAACACCCCATGCGTAGAAGATGTTTCCAGTGCCAGCAAAATACACTAGCATTGCCCCTGCTAGTGCTATCCAGCCGTAGAAGCTCCCCTTTGGGATAAGCTTTGACACCGATTTCTTCCCTCAGGACAGATAATCCGCCCCAATATAGCCGATAGGCGAGTTTTCCGCAATCTCTCTCTTGTTTTGAGGTGTTCTCAGGGGGTTTCCAAAAGGGCCTTTTCCAGGTACAATACCGCTGGGTTGGTAATCCTTAGCAACCCCCGATAAATCTTTCAAGGAGCAAACATGATAAGGACAGAACTCTGTGACATGCTGGGGACGAAGCACCCCATAATCCAAGCTGGTATGGGACCCTATAGCACCAATAACCTAGCTGCGGCGGTGGCAAACGCCGGCGCCCTGGGGATCATCAGTACCAGTGGCCTTGCCCTGGGAATGGGGGAAATGGTTACCGGTGGGGAGAAAGGGACCCCTTATGAGCTGTTGAAGCGACTTCTCAATCGCATCAAGGGGGATACTAAGGAGTCAAAAGGGATTTTCGGGATAAATTGCATGGTGTCTGCTGAGTTCGCTCAACCGGCAAGGGAGATAATCCAAGCGGTAATTGACGCCAGGAATGAGGACCCGGAGATGAGAGAGAGGCTGAGGGTAATAATTACCTCGGCGGGGGACCCTCTCCCCTGGACAGAAACTATAAAACCATCGGGGGTCAAGTGGTTTCATGTGGTTCCTTCGGCGCGCCATGCCAAAAGGTGCGAGCGGGCAGGGGTAGATGTGATAATCGCTTCAGGGCATGAGGGCGGAATGCATATCGCCTGGGAGCCAGTTCATACTATGGTTCTCCTCCCAGCAGTAGTTAACGCGGTGAGCACCCCTGTCGTTGGCGCAGGTGGGTTCTGCGATGGTGCCACACTCGCCGCTGCCTTAGCCTTAGGTGCTGTAGGGGTTCAGATGGGAACCAGATTCCTCGCTACTAAGGAGAGCGATTTTATGCAGATGTGGAAGGATCACATCTTGAAAAGTGGGGAGAGGGATACTACAGTAGCCAGGGGAATTGTGGGGCCAGCGAGATATCTGAAGAATGAAGCCTCCCTGGAGCTTACAGAAATTACCGTAAGAAAAGCCCCGGGATTATTCCTGGGGCAGCCAGATGACCTCACCACCATCGCCCCTGAGGTGATGAGTAAAGAGATGGAAGGATTTATCGCTACATTTGCTGGCGATGAAAAGAGGGCACTTATGGGTGGTGGGGAGGTGGCAGGAAGAATAGAAGATCTTCCCACGGTGGGGGAGCTTATCGAGGGAATAATCAGGGAGGCCGAGGAGATCATTTCAAGGCTTCCCGAAAGAATCGGGAGGTGAGAAATGAAAGAGCTAAGAGAGGCTGTCGTTGTCGAGGCGGTGCGCACCCCTACCGGGAGGTCGGGATGGAAGGGGATGGAGAAGATGGGGGCATTCCGCGATATCTCGGCACAGTATCTCATCGCCGCAGCCGTAGAAGGTCTGGTGGAGCGGGTCAAAGCGAAGTGTCCCAAGTTCGACCCTCTGGAGATCGAGGATATGGCCGTGGGATGCACCAGCCAGATCGGTGAGCAGTCGGCGAATCTCGGAAGAGTAGCAGCCCTTGTCTCCGGGCTTCCCGATGAGGTCGCCGGCTGGACCATCGACCGCTACTGCAACGCCGGGCTCCAGGCAGTCAATGCCCAGGCGCAGGCCATCATGTGCGGCTGCGGCGATGTAATGATCGCCGCCGGCGTGGAGCACATGAGCCGCTACCCCATGGGATCCCCCATCGATGCTGCACTGAAGGCCGGATACCCCGTTTCCTTTCACCGCGAGTTCCACAAGAGAGGGGGATTCGTGTTCATGGGTGTTGCCGCCGAGGCTGTGGCCGAAAAGTACAACCTCACCAGGGAGGAGATGGACAGATTCGGGCTGTGGAGTCAGCAGAAGGCGGTGCAGGCGATGCGGGACGAGGAGTGGTATAAGGAAAGGGTGGTGCCGGTAAAGCCGGAGAAGAAAGGTGAGCTCAGAGGCATTGTGGATAAGGACGAGCTACCCCGGGCTGAGGCATTGGACAATCCCGAGGCTGCCTGGGAGGGGATGAAAAATCTGGAGCCCCGGTTCAAGGAGGGGGGCATGGTTACCGCTGGAAATTCCTCAGGCATCGTCGACGGGGCGGCGGCTACGATGCTGATGTCAAGGGAGAAGGCAGAGGAGCTGGGACTTGAACCCCTGGCGATCATAAGATCGATGGCGGTGGCTGGTTCAGAGCCGAGTATTAAGCTGCTCGGTCCCATTCCGGCGATGAAGAAGGCCCTGGCTCGTGCCGGGATCACCTTTGATGACATCGATGTCTGGGAGCCCAATGAGGCCTTTGCCTCGCCGGTCCTCGCCTTCTGCAAGGAGTTCGGCATCGCCTTTGACGACCCGAGGACAAATCCCACCGGCGGCGCCATCGCCATCGGCCATCCCATCGGTTGCTCCGGCGTGCTCTATTTCGCCGAGATGGTTCACTGGATGGTGCGCCACAACCTGAGGTGGGGGCTTCAGACCATGTGCGGCGACGGGGGTCTCGGCATCGCCACCATCGTGGAAAGGGAGAGGTAGACGGGGCATGCCCCACTTGTCGGGCCTTTTACCTCCCTATCCCTCCGCTATCGCCCCCGGGCGAACACAACGCCTATTGATGTCACCCCTAGCGCTATGAGCGTGAGCAGGCTGCCGATGAAGTAGCCCACCACCTGTATATAGCCGCCTATCTGCTCCAGGAGCGGGCCAATCAGCGCGGTGATGCCTGCTACCATGGGGGCTGCCTCGGGGGGGAACGGCAATTCGGCTATCTGCGCCGGGTATGCTGCCACCCATCGCCCCCACGAGGGAACGAAGATCAGAACCAGAATGGCGCAAGTTAGAAGAATGAGCCCGAAGAAGGACAGCACCAGCCCACGAATCCTCTCAGCTTCCATATGTCAACCTCCTTTTGGCAAGAAGGCCAGCTACTTCGCCCTGAACGCCAGAAAGGTCCTCTTCTCTGCGCCCTCGCCTCGCTCCACGAAGTCGACAGCGAGCGGGGTGTCTATCTTTATCTCCTCTGGCTTCTTGGCGTCCACCCCCAAAATGCGGGCGCTGATCTTGGGACCCTCCTCCAGCTCCACCACCCCGGTGCAATAGGGATTGTCCCTGCCGTAGCCCTCCTCAATCATTAAGGTGGGGGCGATAGCGATGGTGGTGAAGGCAGCAAGCTTGCCCTTGCCCTTCATCTCGGCCCATTCCATTTCGCTGCCAAAGCACTTATTACACAGGGGTCTAGGGGGCACATATAAAGCGCCACATTTTGTGCATTTTGAAGCCATGAGCTTCTTTTCGCTGAGATACTCATTAAAGGAAGCGCTGGTAAATTCTCTCTCCACAATTCACCGCCTTTCATAGATATGAACAACGCAGGTGCCGCCGGTGGCACCAACATTATGGGTTAAGGCCAGTTTGATGTCCATCCCCGGAACCTGGCGCGGCCCCGCCTCACCACGCATCTGATGCCATATCTCCACCGTTTGACCAACGCCGGATGCCCCTACCGGGTGTCCCTTGGATTTGAGTCCCCCTGAGGTATTGATGGGCTTTGCTCCATCGCGGGCTGTTACCCCATCCTCCGCAGCTTTAGCCCCCTCCCCGGGCTTAAAGAAGCCCAGGTCCTCGGTAGCCACGATCTCGGCAATGGTGAAGCAGTCATGAACCTCGGCGATCTGTATATCCTTGGGCCCAACACCGGCCATCTCGTAGGCCTGACGAGCAGCTTCCTTTGCCGAGCCTATGCAGGTGAGGTCCTCCTTATCGTGCAGGGCGACATCGCTGGCTTGACCGACGCCGATTATGTAAATGGGAACGTCGGTGAAATTCTTGGCCATGTCCTCGGCCACCAGTAGGAGGCAGGCAGCGCCATCGGTGATAGGGGAGCAATCGAATAGCCTCATCGGCCAGGCAATTATCGGGTTGGCTTGGGGGTCGTTGAGGAAATCCATCTCGTTTTCCCAGGTGGGAACAGGCTGCCCCCTTTCCTGGGCCTTTTTTACTCTGCCGGCCATGACATCTTTTATCGTGCTATTGAACTGGGCCTTTGGGTTCAGAGCCCCGTTATTGTGATTCTTTATCGCCACCTTCATAAAATGCTCTATTGTGGTTCCGTACTTTTTCATATGGGCGGTGGCGATGGCAGCATAAAGTCCAGGGAAGGTAAACCCCGCAGGCACCTCATAAAGGACATCGCTGGCCCCGGCCAGGGTATCGGTAACCCTATCCGTGGGCAGGTCGGTCATCTTCTCCACACCACCTACCAGTACCATGTCATAGAGTCCCGAGGCGATGGCGATAATCCCCTCCCTTAGGGCGACGCCACCGGAGGCGCAGGCGTCCTCGACCCTGGTCGCCGGCCTTGGCACCAGCCCCACCCAGTCCGCCATGATGGGGGCGATGTGGCCCTGCCCCTCAAAGAAGTCGCTGGAGAAGTTCCCCACATATATCGCCTCGATGTCCTTGATGTCCAGCCCCTTGTCTACGGAGGCCTTCATCTCATTGAAGGCTTCAACAAAGAGGTCGCGGCTCGATCTGCCTTTCAAGGTGCCAAATTTACAAACTCCGGCGCCAACTATGGCCACCCCTCTACCTAGCTTACGACTTTTCTTGATCATTGTCCCCCCTTAAGATTGTATTTAACACGATGTGGATTGTAGCACGGCTATATGGCCTTGTCAAGAACTTGGTCCCCGCTCCCTGCCCAGCACCCGTCTTGCGATCAGGTTTTTCAACACCTCTGAGGAGCCACCGGCCAATTTCCCTACCTTTGCATCCCGCCAGAAGCGCTCGAAGGGCCTCTCTCGGTAACAACCCCAGCCCCCAACGAGGGAGAAAACCCCGGAGGTGACCTCCTCCGCCACCTCCGCGGCATAATATCTTGCCATAGCCGTCTCCAGGGCGTGCTCAACACCTTCATCCTCGAGCCAAGCTGCCTTGTCTCGGAGAAGAGCTGCCGCCTCGATCTTCGTCACCAGCTCGGCCACCATCCAGCGAATGCCCTGGAAATCGGTCACCAGGTTTCTGCCCACGCTTCTCTCCCTGGCATATTCGATGGCCTCCTCCAGGGTCCCCCTAGCCAGTCCAATTAGGCAGGAGGCGTTCCCAATACGACTCAGATTGAAGGCGGCGAAGAAGGTGGCCATTGCGTCACCCGCTTTGCCCAGTAAGTGCGTCTCTGGAATCTCGACATTCTTAAGGGTGAAATCATAAATGGGCTGCATCCTCTGCCCTATAGGGTCGCCCTTCTTGAAATTAATGCCCGGGGTTCCCTTTTCAACAATAAAAATGGAGACACCATCCTCCGTTTTGGCATAGAGCAGCATTATGGTGGCATCGGCAGCAAAATTGATATGGGATTTATGCCCGTTCAATATATAGCTATCCCCTCTCTTAACTGCCGTAGTCTCCATAAGCTCAAAGCTAGAGCCTACCGTCGGTTCCGAGATTGCAATGGCAGCTATGTACTCCCCTCGCGCTAGCTTGGGCAGATAGCTCGCTTTCTGCTCCTCTGTGCCCGAGGCCAGTAGATGCTTCTCCGCCTGAATGCTGGGTTGGGGGCCAAAGAGCCCAAACCTGGCAAGCTCCTCGCTAATTATGGAGTACTCCATGGCCCCTCTCCCCATTCCATCGTATTCCAGAGGCACGATGGGGCCCATCCAGCGCCTCTCCCCCAACTCCTCGAATAGCTCTCTGGGGGCGACACTCCTTCGCTCCCACTCATCGACCTTAGAGCTAAGCCTGCGGGCAAGCTTCGCCACCTCCCCCTTCAACTCCTTTTGCTCAGCGCTGATCTCAAAGCTTAAAGACATTTCGACCTCCTAAATTCGATGGAAGCAGGACAAATTACACCAATGACCCCTGTTTGTCAAAAGCGGCCCTTCCTATGGTATGATGAGCTTGAAATCCTACTATAATCAGTTTCGTCTCATCCCCCCGGGGAAGCACCCGATAAAGGTTTGCCTGGGAACGGCCTGCCATATAAAGGGTGGTAGGATCATCCTGGAGGCCTGGGAGAGGAAGCTGGCCATTGAAGTAGGGTAAATTACCCCGGATCGCCAGTTCAGCCTGGAGAGGGTTGCCTGCGTTGGCTGCTACGCCATGGCCCCCCTCACTTCACGGTGACCGACTTAGCGAGGTGGCGCGGTCTGTCCGGGTCTTTCCCCCGGGCTGCCGCCAGATGATAAGCCAGGAGCTGCAGAGGCATAATAGCCACCAAAGGGTAGAAAATCTCCTCCATCTTTGGAATTTTGATCCAATGGTCATAGACCTCGTTATTCTCATCGGAGACGCCAATGACAAATCCCCCTCGCGCTTTTATCTCCATAACATTGCTCAATGTTTCATAGAAGGTATCATCCTTGGGGCAGATGGCGACCACCGGTGTTCCTTCTTCTATAAGAGCCAAGGTGCCATGCTTTAGCTCCCCCGCCGGCATGCACTCAGCGTGAATATAGGAAATCTCCTTAAGCTTGAGCGCCCCCTCAGCCGCTATCGCCAGGTTGAGACCCCTTGCCATGTAATAGAAATTGTTCTTATTTTTCATTCTTCGGGCTAGCTTCTTAAGCTTCTCATCGTTAAGGTTGTCTCCGATTTGCCTTGCGACCTGCTCCAGTTTTTCGATGCCCTCCTCCAGTTTGCCCATCAGGGCAAAGGCTAGCATATAGAAGATCACCAATTGGCAAACGAAGGACTTTGTTGCGGCGACACCTATCTCTGGTCCACAATTGAGGTAGATGACCCGATCGCTGATCCTAGTGAGCAAAGAGCCTACAACATTGACGATGGAGAAAACCCTTGCCCCCTTAGCTTTCGCCCTTTTCACGCCCTCGATGACATCGGCTGTCTCCCCACTCTGGGAGATAGCAATGACCAGGGTATCCGCGGCGATGGAATCGGAAAAATATTGAAATTCGGAGGCGGTGACAACATCGCAAAGCTTCCCGGCAAGCCTAGAGAATAGATAGCTGGCGAGGAGTGCCACATGGCGGGAGGTGCCGCAGGCGGTGATCACAACCTGCCTTGCCCCCGCTATCTCCTTGGCAAATTCCATAATCAGCTCTCTATCCTGTATTAAGGCACGGCGCATCGCCTGAGGCTGCTCCAATATCTCCTTGAGCATGAAGAAATCGTAGCCCTTTTTGCTCGCTTCCTCCCACTGCCAATCAACCCTTTGCGATTTTTTCCTAATCTCCTCCCCCTCCCTATTGAGGAAGAAAGCCCCATCTTTTGTTAATGAAACAAGCTCGCCCTCCTCGAGGAAAACCACCTCGTTGGTTCGATCCAAAAAAGAGAGGGCGTCGCTGGCCACGAAATATTTCCCATCATCCAGTCCCACGATAAGTGGGCTGTCTTTGCTTGTTGCCACTATCTTCCCCGGCTCCCGTGAGGAAACCACCACCAGGGCATAGGAGCCACGTAGCTCCCCAATCGCTTTAAGAAGAGCCTTTTCCAAGGAAGCGCCAGCCTCCATATAGTCTTCGATGAGATGGCAGATCACCTCGGTGTCGACCTCAGAGACAAATCTATGTTTCCCCACCAAGGCAGCGCGAAGCTCCTGATAGTTCTCGATGATTCCGTTGTGCACCACCGCTATTTGTTTTTTGCAGTCGAAATGGGGATGGGCATTTATGCGATCGGCTCTGCCGTGGGTCGCCCAGCGAACGTGGCCCACCGCTATATTCCCCGGCAGTCGGTCCAAGCGATGTTTCCTCTGCACATCGGTTATCCTCCCCGCATCCTTCCTAAAATGGATCTTGCCATCGGAGACGCTAACCATACCCGCAGAGTCATATCCACGATATTCCAGTTTAATCAGCGCCTTGAGCACCACCGCAGCCGCCGGCTCATCCCCAATAAATCCAACTATCCCGCACATTTCTTTCCAACTTCCCCCTATTTCAGTCTGACCCCACTCTCCTTTCGATAACCTTATCTGGGGCGTCAACTAAGATGATTCTGTTTGGCTCAAGGTCATAGGTCAACATGACATGAGAGCCCACAATAGAATTGGGGCCAATTCTAGCCCCGGGCATGATGCTGACATTGATCCCAGTTTTTGAATCGGCGCCCATTATCACCCCCAGCTTTTCCAATCCAGTATCTATGGTCTCATCGCCGCTCTTAATTTTGACCTCCCTCTCATCGAAACGAAGGTTAGCGGTTATCGTTCCCGCGCCAAAGGAGCAGCGCTCAGCGATTATGGAATCGCCAATGTAGTTTCGATGAAACCAGCATCCATCCCCGATATAGGAGTGCTTGATCTCGGTGGAGAATCCCACCACGCAGTTCTCACCGATATGAGAGCGATCCCGAATCAGCACATTGTTCCCGATCACAGAGTTTTTCCCTATGTAGCAAGGCCCTCTGATCACCGCGTTCTCCAGAACGGTGACCCCCTCATCGATAATCACATCGCCCTCGATGGTAGCCCTCTCTGAGACCTTCGCCGTTTTTGCCATGCCCCCTTTGCTGCGACCCAGGAAATGTTCCATTACGGCAAAGATGTGCCACGGGTATTTGATGGGACCCCAGAAATCGCCATAGTCAACCAGTTTCAATTTGTGCCCCTTTTTGATCATGCCCTCCAAAGCCTGCTCATAGGCATCATCCCTTGTGCTTTCCACCTCCAGGCAGTGAAAAAGGGCCTGGGCATCGCTATGAAGATGAACCACCATGTTCACCACATCGCTGGGCCTCTCCCCCCTCTCGGGCTTTTCCACGATGTGTTGAATCTCCCCTTCTTCGTTCACTATCAGATATCCACCGGGGAAGTATCTCTCGACCTTTGCGCCGAGGATATAAGAGGTCGCCCAGCCTTTTTCCCTTTCTTCTAGGATTCTCGTATAGGCTGATCTCTCGAAGACATCGCTGGGATTAACCACAAGGATCTCGCCTTCAAGGAGGTTTTGGGCGCTTTTGAGAGCATCGGCCATCCCCGCTGGCCCACTCTGGATGGCAAGAGCGATGCCAGCGCTGGGAAATTTTCCAACGACCTCGCTTATTCTCTCAATGTTTTGCTGATTTCCTACAATGACAATGTCATCAAGCCCGGCAGCCAAAACTTGCTCAATCTGGTGCTCGAGCAAAGTCTTCCCCAGAAACTTGAGCAGGAACTTATCCTCGGTAATGGGAAACATCCTTTTCCCGGCACCGCCACATAGGAAAACAACTTTCACCCCTGACCTCGATCTTAGTAGATTATTTCGATCCGGCGAAAGGCTTCAGCCAGGGGCAAACCCTGGCCCTGTCCTATTTTAGAGGCCCTCTCCTCGATTCGCCGTTTCAGATACTCCGCATGTTGAGCCACCTGGCTGGCGTGACAGCCAAGGGCAGCTAACTTGAGGGAGAAGGTTTCACTTATATCAATAAAGGTATCTGGCTCCTCCGATCCCCAGAGATAGATCTCCTTCACCCTGTGGGGCGACAAACCCTCGGCGATATGCTCGGGGTAAGAAAGGCGATCTCGGGCATAGGGGAAGATGGCATCCAGGGTGACCATGCCCGTGATCCGATGATCGCGGTGCCAGAGGTATCTGCGGTAGGGGTCGGTGGTCATCACCACATCGGGGCGGTACTTCCTGATCAGTCGCACTAGCTCACCACGGAAAGAGGAGGTATCCTCCAAAGCTCCGTCGGGGTAGCCGAGAAAGATAACCTCCTTAACCCCCAGGGTCTTCGCTGCCTCCCTCTGCTCCCGCTGGCGAATCTGGGCCAGCGTCTCTGAGGTCATCTCTGGATCGGAGCTTCCTTTATCGCCGTTGGTGCACACCACATAGATCACCTCCCGCCCCTCCCCGACCCAGGAGGCAATCGTTCCCCCCGCACCGATCTCGGCATCATCGGGATGAGGGCTGATCACCATCACCCTTAGCGCTAACTCTGCCATTGGGCGCCGTCCTGAAAAGCTATTATTTGGATTGTATCATAGTGATGGTTGGGCTACAATAAACCCAAGGGAAATGGAAGGTAAAGGAAAGATTTCGATCCGCAATTTTCACCCCGGCGATCTTAGTGCCTATGTTCAGCTGGTCAATGAGATAGATAGGGTCGACAGGCTGGGTAAGGCTATATCTTCAGAGCACATGAAGGAACGCTTGGGACAGCCGGGCTATCATCCAGAGGAGGACCTCTTCTTTGCTGAGCAGGATGGCGTTCTGGTGGGCTATGCCGACATCTTCCCCGAGCTGGAGATCGGGAGGGTGATCCTCGATAGCGCAGTTCACCCCGACTACCGCCGTCGCGGTGTGGGCAAAAGGCTAATGGAGATAGCCCTGGAGCAAAGCCGAGCGATGGGGGCGAAGCTGGTTCACCTTGCTCTCCCACAGCAAAGCAAAGACAGCCAGCTACTGGTTCAAGAAAGGGGGTTTAGACTCGTCCGCCGCCACTGGCAGATGAGTCTTAGGAGGTATAGGGAATCCCTGCACCTTCCTCAGGGCTTTCAACTTCGCCATTTCCTCCGCGGCGATGAGGAGAGGCTTTGTACCCTTCAGAACCTCGCCTTCGCCGGTAGCTGGGGCTTTCGCCCCAACACAGTGGAGCAAATTCGCTACCTTACAAATATGAGCCTTTTCCACGGTGAGGGCATTATCTTCATCACTGAAGGGGAGAGGGTTGTGGGCTATTGCTTGACCATGGATGATCCTGTAGAAAAAGGAAAGGGATACATCCGAATGATGGGGGTGGATCCCTTATATCGTGGTCAGGGGCTAGGTCGAGCGGTGCTGCTGGCAGGGATCAACTACCTACAAAGGCGAGGTATGGGGGCGATAGAGCTTACCGTAGACAGCAGGAACCTTGTCGCCACGAAGCTCTATCGGTCGGTGGGCTTTAGAAGGAAGGGGATAATCCTGTGGTATCAAAAGACCTTGAGCTAAGCTTTGACTAGCGACCGATAAACCTCAAGAACCCGATCGGCGACCGCCGACCAGCTATATTTCGCCACCCAGGCTCGTGCCGCAGCTCCCATCCTTCGCTGCAGCGCCTCGTCGTCGAGGAGCAACTGGAGGCGGTGGGCAAAAGCCTCGGCGGAAAGCTCCGCAATCAGGTAGCCGGTTTCCCCATGGCGAATTGTGGTCGCCAGCCCGCCAACCCGCGATGCCACCACCGGGGTGCCACAAGCTAACGCCTCAATGGCCACCAGACAGAAGCTTTCATAATAGGAAGGTACCACGCAAACGTTGGCCGCGTTATAGAACAGAGGCATCCTTTCATGTTCCACAGCCCCCAAAAAGACCACCTTCTCGGCAATGCCCAGTTCACGAGCCAGCGAGCGTAACCGAGCTACTTCACCGCCCCCCGCATCCCCACCAACGATGAGGAGGCGCAGGTCGTTGCGATCAAGGCATGCCACGGCACGAAGAAGGATGTCGAGCCCCTTAAGCGGTTGGATCCTGCCGACGAAAAGAAGGACCTTGGTGTCGTCAAGGCCCAGCTCGCCTCGGGCCTTTCCTTTATTCATGGGTTGAAATAGATCCAGTTCCACCCCACAGGGGATGACCTCCACCCTATCGCGATTTGCCCCGTAGAGGCGCACCAGGGCATCCCTCTCCCCATCGCTGAAGGCGATAATACGGTCGGCAGTGGCGATCGCCTTTCTTTCAGTATCGATGCGTAGCTCCGGCTCCCTCTCCTCGGGTCGCGCCCGATTCTTCACCTCGCCCAGGGTGTGGAAGGTAGCAACATGCGGTATCCTCAGTTGCAGCTTTTCCGCCGCCGATGCGGAGAGCCAGTAGTGGCTATGCAAAAGGTCATAGCTGAGTCCCTCTTTTTCTTGGAAGTGGCGAAGGTTGGAGATAAACTCCGGGAGATAGCGATAGATGTCCTGCTTTGGTATGTCCTCCTCCTCACCGGCAACCACATGGATGAGGCGAGCGTTGTCCCCTATGCCCATCACCTCAGGCTCCTTACGGTCGTGCCAGCGGGTGAAAACATCCACCTTATGCCCCCGCCTCCCCAGTTCCCGGCTGAGCTCCCTAACATAAAGGTTCATGCCACCGGCATCTCCCTTGCCCAGCGGCCTCAGGGGGCAGCCATGAACACTTAGCTGAGCGATGCGCATCTTCACATCCAAAACTGGATCATCTCCTTAAGACCAGGCACCGATATAGGGGCACATCCTGTCCGCCCAGGTTATATTTATAGTCTTCGGCACCGCGAAGGAAATCGAAACGCCTCCTCCCCATGATGATGCCCTCCTTGAGGCAGAAAACCTTGAGGAGTAAGCCAACGCTGAGCGAGGAATAGGCGGGGTCGTAGCCACTGTTATAGAGATAAAGCTCGTTCCCGTAGTCGAAGCAGAGCGCTGTGGCAACTCGAACCCCGTCCACTTCAAGGAAGGATAGCCTCAAATAGCCCTTTTCCGCCAAAGAGTGCGCCATCGCTCTGAAGAAGCCCTCCCTCTGGCTTGTCATGAACTCCGTCTTATCGCTCCCACTTTGCTTGAATAGACGGAAGAAGTCCTCCAAGTCCTGGGGAAGCTGATCTCTATCCTCGACAGTGTAGTAGTGAGCTGACCCTGCCTGGGAGAGGCGCCGCAGCTTGCGCCTGAGCTCACGACGATCCTTCCCGCTTAGTTGAGAGAGGTACTCCTCCCAGCTTCTGGGAAGGACAACCTGGGGGCTGACATCATCCCTTCTTATCTCCACCAGGTAGCCCCTCTCCCTGGCCAGGGGAGCAAAATGGCTGAGGGCAATGGAGTAGGGAAGCAAGCAGTGGAGGTCGAGGGAATGCCATTTCATCGCTTCAAGATAGTCCAGGAGCACCGCTGAGAAAGCAGATTCTTGACCCTGGCAAGCTATGAAGTCCATATAGTCACAGACATCGGTATCGCCGATGAAGGAAATGGTGTCCCCTTGGCGCATCAAGGGGGCGATGCCCACAAGCTCAGCGCCGCGGCGAACCGAGAGCAGTAGTGATTCTCTTCCAGCACCGAATTCCTGCCACCACGCCTTTTGCCACTGGGGGGTCA